>Ga0180431_10003582_pt1 | contig 19947 bp, 21 predicted proteins | sample SS_ome_11_FD_132459 | JGI IMG/M metagenome (GOLD analysis project Ga0180431, IMG submission 132459) | Hypersaline lake sediment archaeal communities from the Salton Sea, California, USA - SS_1_MS_1 metaG | ecosystem: Environmental > Aquatic > Non-marine Saline and Alkaline > Hypersaline >... | reverse complement strand
TGAAACTGGGATCCGCCCCGAAGGGGTGGGCCTGCGCCGAGCGAAGCGAAGGCAAAGAAACCGGGAACCCGCCCCGAAGGGGTGGGCCTGCGCCGAGCGAAGCGAAGGCAAAGAAAAGACGAAGCCTTCCCGCCAGTCACACCAGAAAGGAGGTCATGATCCTCAAAAGCACTGGAAATACCTAAAGTGTTACGAAAAAGGGGTGTTCCGGGAAGCCTTACCCGGGGTTTGACATTTCTCCATCTTCCATTAATATAATGAGAAAAAGGCATTACGCGTAGGAACGGGTCTGGACCCGCCTGCCCATGGGGGTCAGCCCCGGCCTGTGGTCCTGATCAAAAGCAGAGGCGGTGTCATCCATGGCGGAAGATTACTATAAGATACTGGGGGTGTCCAAAGACGCCTCCCAAGAGGACATTAAGAAGGCCTACCGAAAACTTGCCAGGAAATGGCACCCGGATATTAATCCGGGAAATAAGGAGGGGGAACAGAAGTTCAAAGATATCTCAAGGGCCTACCAGGTCCTCGGGGATAAAGAGAAGCGGAAGCTCTACGACGAATTTGGAGAGGAGGGTCTCCAGGCCGGATTTGATGCGGAAAAGGCAAGGGAGTACAAAAAGTGGGAGTCTTTCGGGGGGGGGGCGGGTGCCGGCCCAGGGGGGCAGCCCTTTGGCCGATATCAGGACTATGAAGATATCTTCGGGGACCTCTTTGGCTTTGCGGGGCGCGGGAGGGGCGGTTTTAGCCGCACCGCGCCTTCGCGGGGACGGGACATGGAGCACGAAATGACCATTGATTTGCTCTCTGCCCTGAGAGGTTTTGATACTGAACTTTCCATGCAGAAGACCAAGGCCTGCCCCGGGTGCCACGGGACAGGCCAGGCCCCGGGCTCAACCATGACCACCTGCCCCACCTGCGGGGGGTCGGGCAGGCTCAACATTGCAGAAGGTCCCATGCAGTTTACAAAGGCCTGTCCCCAATGTCAGGGACACGGGAAGATCGGACAACCCTGCCCCCAGTGCGGCGGCTCAGGGCAGGTGATGGGTACAGAGCGGATCAAGGTCACCATCCCCCGAGGGGTGAAAGAGGGCTCCAAGGTTCGGGTGGCGGGAAAGGGCGAACCCGGGCTGAACGGCGGGCAACCGGGTGACCTGTATTTGGTCATCCATGTGCAGTCCCACCCCTTCTTGAAAAGGGAGGGGGATAATTTGTATATGGATGTGCCCATAACGGTGCACGAGGCTTTGGCGGGGGAAAGTATCACCATCCCTACTATAGAGGGGCAAGTCAATGTGAAGGTCCCCCCAAAGAGCCAGAGCGGTCAAACATTGCGACTGAAGGGCAAGGGCGCTTACAGCCCCAAGACAAAAAAGCGGGGAGATCTTATGATCCGGCTGGTGGTCAAGGTCCCCCGCACCGACGACGAGGAAGTCCTCCGGGCGGCGGAAAATATGGACCGATTCTATCAGGAGGATGTGAGGAAGACCATAAGGTTTTAGGCCGACATGCCTCTCCCGGTGAAAGGCATGCGGGCGGTCAAGAGAGACTCTTTATTCGGTCCACCGGGCCGACGGTTTCAAGGATGCGCACCCCGTATTTCTCGTTTTCCACAACCACCTCTCCGCTTGCGATAAGTTTTTGATTAACCAGAATATCCACGGGCTCCCCTGCGAGGTTCGGGAACTGGATCACCGAGCCTTGCCCGACCTCAAGCATTTCATGGATGCTCTTTCTGGTCCGGCCCAATTCCACCGTCACTTCAAGGGGGATGCCCAGAATCATCTGGAGGTTGTGCTCATTGAGATCCATGCCAGAAGGCGGCTCCTGGGGTTCCTGTGCTGGCTCTTTCCCTGGCTCGGCCGGAGGTTCTTCTGGCACATCCTGGACGGTTTCTTTGGAGGCGATCATGGCATCAATGGCCCTCTGGGGATCCAAGGCCCCGTTTTTATATCGGCTCGTGGCGTCCGCCTCCCCGTTGTTCTCCTCCTGGGACGGGTCCAGGGCCTTAAGCCCGATTTCTATAAAAAGGATCTCCTCGTCATGGCGAAAGCCCAGCCGTTCGTACCGGGTCATTTTTTGGGATTCGATGCGGAAGTCGGATCCAGAGGTGAAGGAAGGCGTAGATAGATCGCATATGAGGCCCGCATCGGAGAATTCCGATTTAAGACCCCCGCCCACGATATTGCAGATTTCGCCGATCACGTCTTTGACGGACTCCTCGCCCTGGACCTCCTCCTTGTCCATGTCCATCATTCCGGCGGTAACGGCGCGGGAAAAATCATCGCTCACGTAAAGGTTCATCTCTCCCATGAGGGGGCCCACAAAACCGACTGAGCCTACAATCCGCTCTCCCTCAAGGCCGGACTTCATTTCCTCCTCGTATGCGGCCAGTTCCATGCCAAGCATGGTATCGAAGACCTCTGTAACGGCCCGGGTGACCGCGGAAGTGATGTCAAAATTGCGGAGGTCTTCCACGTTGACGGGCTGGAGCTCTTTAGACCCGGAGGATCCCTCGCCAATGGTGACCTCCCCTTCGCTGATCCTCACCCCGACCTCAACAATGACAACATCCTCTTCGCACTGAAAGACAAACCGTTCATGCCTCTCTGTGTTCAAGGATTCCCGCTTGAAATCGGTTCCTGAGGTAAAGGAAGGGGGAGAGAGTTCACAGGCAAGGCCGGAATCACAGAAATTGGACTTCAAGTTCCCTCCCACAATATTGCACACCTCGCTGATAACGTCCTTAACATCCTCTGTGCCGTCTACCGCCTCAATGTCCGTGTCAAGCATGCACCCGGCCATGCGCCGTGAAAAGTCCTCGGTGACCTGGATATTGATTGATCCCATAACCTTTCCAGCCAGGTTGACCGAGCCAACAATACGTTCCACATCGGAAATAGAGCGGGAATCATCATCCGAGAGCTGGAGCTGCATGGAAAGCATCATGTCAAAGACGTCAATAAGGGCGTCAGTCACACAGGATGCAATGTCGAAGTGTTTAATATCTGTCATTTATTTTATGCTCCTCATCAGAGATGAACGGCTTGTTCCCTATGCACCGTTTCAGCCGGAGAAACAGGGCTTATTGAGATGATCCGGTTTCGCCGTCAGAATAAGGGATGGGTACAGCACTGCCTGGAGAATACTTACGGAAGAAACCGTTCATCCCTGGCATCTCAACGATATCCCCCGCCTTTTTCCTGAAATCAATGACCTTGGCACCCCTCGACCGGGGCAGGGTATGCTTACGGAGGTGGTACACATTGTCGCCATGCGAGGATTTGGGAATCCTGTGAATTTCTTGGAACATCTTGTTGTATTCCTCGTCCATGGTTTCCCGTTCAGAAAGACAGTAAGTATCTGTGGCCGCTTCACAGGCGAGACGCTTCATGCGAACCAGATGTTCATCAATATCCGAGGCTTGCCCCTGTAATGTCGCCGGGGAAGATGAAAGGCCCACGGGCTTGCCAAAACCCCCGTTCAAGATGCTCGTGTCAAGACTTTCGCCAGGGGGAAGGACCTTCAGAGGTTTCTGACCCGCCTCGTAAAGGGAGACGGCATCAGAGGATAAGCGATTTACAGACCGATGCAAGAGACCGTAGGCCAGATTGAGTTGACTTGCCCTCGGAGAGGCAAAGGATTCCTGTCCCAACTTCAACGCCATAATAAACCCTCCTTGCTTTGTTCGGCTCATTGTTGGATTTCCTCCCCTTAAAGAGGGGATATGTCATGAGTGACCTCGAGCAAATAGTATGCCAGAGCGGCTTTTGCGGCGGATAACAGGCGGGACAAGGGTTGAAAGAAGTTTCAGTGATCTGTTGAGAGGGCAAAAGTTGCCTGAAAGAGGAAGGATTTTCCCCTCGTCAAAAAAACGCCCCCTTTCAGGGAATAAACCCTCAAGTCTTCCAAGGGTTCTGCCGATAGGGAGTTTAGGATTCAAGGGCACTTTTTGGGTCTTTTGTGACAATAGACCAGGGGCAGGTGGGGCCATTCAAAGGGCAAGATCTGACATCAGAAAAGGGTGGGATTCCGCTTTAGGGCATGATTGGCCTTACTTGCTGTATGGCAAGGGTCGGTCTGGACGGAGAATGTTTATGGATTCCATTAAGCAAGACATCAGTCACTGGTTGAATATAGAGCAGAACTGCCTCAACGAGATTGAACTGGAGGATGTCCAGTTCACCCCGTTTACACGGGCAAACCTAGATAAAACCGTCACTCAAATGCTGTCATTTAATGACCTTGGCACTCCTTTTGCTAGTCAAACCTTCTCACAGATAGAGGGAATCCCCTGTAAAGGATTCTGGATAGAAAACACCAAGGAACTGGTCCTCTACTTGTGGCTGGGGAATCAGCCCCGGGCCATCATTATCCCCCAGGACGGTTGGATGGTGAAAGAGGACATTATGGTGCACTAATAAGGCCCCCGGATTTTGGGGCTTCCCGACTGACAGTAAAGGGCCAGGTTTACCCCGTTATTGCATAAAAGGCGCTTAAGTATTCTTCATTCTGCCTTTTATGGCTTCAAAGGCCACTTTTAACGCTTTAAATTTGGAATGCACCAATAGTGAAATCCACACCCTGGATGTAAAATAGAATAAGTTTCTGTTATTGCTGTGTTTATATGTGTAAGAACTGAATGCGTTTGCAATAACGGGGTTTATTAAAAAGCGGCTTTTCCTTTGCGGATTGGCAAACGCTCCGGCTGGGAGCCAGGGAGGGTACCCATGCTTGTGCTAGCCAGGAAACTGGACGAAAGCATTACAATCGGGAGCGCTATCACGATTACCATCCTGGGAATCAGGGGCAGTCAGGTCAGGGTGGGTGTGGAGGCCCCCGAAGATACATCCGTTCACCGGACCGAGGTATACAGAAGCATAATGGAAGAGAACATCAAGGCGGCCAAGTCCCCGGATGCATTGGTGCGTATCCATTCCGCTTGCGGACCGGTCCGCAGGCGGGATTAGCCGTTGCCGAATCGCCCGTCCCGGGAAAGGTGTAAAAAATGTCATTCTTCAACGCGGGCCGGGCGATAAGGGTCCCCATCTTGGTATAGGAAATGAGGCGCCCCCATCACGGGGGCTCGCAGAAAGGAAAGGGGGAGTCAAAGATCCATGGTGAAGATAGAGACAACACGGTTCGGGGAGTTGGAGGTCCATGAGAATGAGGTGGTCCGTTTCCCCGAAGGCCTTCTGGGGTTTCCGGATCACAAAGATTTTGTGATCCTTGAGCACAAGGCCGATTCCCCTTTCTTTTGGCTCCAGTCCTTGAGTGCCCCGGCTCTGGCCTTTGTGATGATGGATCCTTTTATGATCAGGGCGGATTACCTTGAAGAGCTTTCCCGTCCACACACGGTCCTCCTCGAGAACATAAAGGAGGAAAAGGCCGCCCTTTTCGCCCTGGTGACCATCCCCCCGGGAAAGGTTGAGGAGATGACTGTGAACCTCCTGGGGCCCCTCGTGGTCGACCTGGAGACACGGGTGGGGAAACAGGTCATTCTAGACAACTCAGATTACAGCCACCGCCACCCTGTAGCAGCGGCCTGAGCGGCAGATTTCCCGCCTTCACCGTCATTAAATTGACCCTTAAGTTTCTCCTCTGAGTTTACCTCTCCTACACCCTATCCATCCGTAAAGCATCCTGGAAAAGGACCATGCCTTGCACCTAAAGGGCCTTTGGACCCCAGGTCTGCAAACCCCGGGACCACTGGCACAGGGCTTGCTTATCCATGAAGAGGCATGAAAAGGTGGGATGAATTTCTAGAAAAAAAATTAGACGCTTGTAAAAGGCTTCTTCTGCTGACCCAAGACATTGAAAAGGCGTCGGCGGATCCTGATAAGCGTGAACGCCTTTTAAAACAAAGGGCGGATATCCTTGCCGGGCTCAGGGCCTTTGACCACGGGGAGGCTCCCTCAATGGACGTGCCGGGGTTCGGGCTGGAGAGCTCCACCCGGGTGGCATCTCTCAGCGGGGAGATCAGGGCAGTGGTCAAAGGGATCAGGATCCTGGACAGGAGGATCAGGGAAAAGTTGAGAAAAGAGCAGGGGGATATCCGGGAAAGGCTCGGTAATATCAAACAAGGATACAGGGCCTTGAGAGGGTATGGCCCGCGCCGGACCATACCCCGGTTCGTAAACAAGAGATGGTAACGAATCGTGAAAGAACGGAGAGGCTAAGGGATATCCGAAGGTTATCCGGAAAATTCGCCATGGCGGAACGTAAGGGAAAAACCCCAAGAGAGGCCGGTCCGTTAGACTGGACTCAAAAGACCATCCTCATCACCGGGGGAACAGGATCTTTAGGCAGGCATTTCACCAAGGTGATGATGGAAAAATATCATCCCAAGGCCGTTAGAATTTACAGCCGGGACGAGCTTAAGCAGCACGAGATGCGTCTGCTTTTTCCGGACCATGAGGGTTCTCCAATGCGTTATTTCATCGGAGACGTACGCGACCTCGACCGCCTGAAGCGGGCCATGGAAGGTGTGGACCTGGTGCTCCACGCCGCGGCCCTCAAACAGGTCCCTTCGTGCGAATACAACCCCTTTGAGGCGGTGAAGACAAATATTCACGGCGCCAAGAACGTCATCGATGCGGCCATCGATTGCGGCGTCAAAAAGGTGATCGCCGTGAGTACCGACAAGGCGGTCAACCCTGTCAATTTGTACGGGGCCACCAAGTTGTGTGCGGAGAAGATCTTTATCCAGGGCAACGCCTACGCCAGGCGTACACAGGCCCAATTCAGTTGCGTGCGATACGGTAACGTCATCGGAAGCCGGGGCAGCGTCATCCCCCTCTTTGAGGAGCAGAAGAGGACCGGGAAAATAACCGTAACCGACAAGAGAATGACCCGGTTCTGGATCACCCTTGATCAGGCGGTTGATCTGATCATAAAGGGCTTCCGTCACTTGCAGGGAGGAGAGATCTTTTTGCCCAGAATCCCCAGCATGAATATTGTGGACCTGGCCAGGGCCATAGCGCCGCGGTGTGAAATTGAATTCATCGGGGCAAGGCCGGGTGAAAAGCTGAGTGAGACCCTGATTACAGAAGAGGAGGGTCAACATACCATCGCCTATGACGGGATGTATATTATTCTTCCGGCCTATCCCTGGTGGCATCAAGAAAACTACAAACAGGGCCGGAAGGTCCGAGAGGGGTTTGTCTATACCAGCAGGGACAATGAGGAATGGCTTGACGTAGAAGAGCTGAAGGGGATCGTCAGCGGGGTCCTTCATTAGGGGGCCGGAAACGGGCCGAGCCGGACAGGAGAGGCATGAGGAGATGGGTGAACAAATAGACCTAAACCACAACCCAGGCGGAACCGGGACTGGGGCGGAGATTCCTTACGGCCGCCAGTGGATTGATGAAGATGATATCCAGGCAGTGGTGGAGGTGCTCCGATCGGAGTGGTTGACTCAAGGTCCGAAGGTGAGAGAGTTTGAGAAGAAATTCGCCCGTTATGTGGGTGCAAGGTATGCCGTGGCGGTGTCCTCGGGCACCGCGGCCTTGCATATCACCTGTTGGGCGGCTGGAATCGGTCCCGGAGACGAGGTGATTACCTCACCCGTGACTTTTGTGGCTACAGCCCATGCCGCCTTGCACTGCAGGGCGAGGCCGGTTTTTGTAGATATAGATCCGGACACCATCTGTCTGGATCCCCGAGCACTTGAGGCCTATTTGGAGGCAAGGAAGGCCCCTGGTGTGCGGCCGTTGACCCGTCCTCGTGCCGTGGTCCCCGTACACTTTGCAGGAGTCCCTTGTGATATGCCCCGGATAGGTGAAATTGCCAGAAAGCACAATATGGTTGTTATAGAGGATGCCTGCCATGCCCTGGGCGCCAGGTACAGAGGTATGGAACCAGGATCCGGGGCGGACTGGATCAAGGTGGGCGGGTGCACCCATTCGGACATGACGGTTTTTTCTTTCCATCCTGTTAAGCACATCACCACAGGCGAGGGGGGGATGGTCACCACCAATTCCCCGGAGTTTTATAAAAAGCTTTTGATGTACCGTAACCATGGGATTACAAGACGGACCGAGGATTTCTCCGGAACCATGCCTTTTGAGCCCCACCTAAGCAAAAGGGGGGAACGCCGGTCGGAGGCGGCCCTGTGGTATTATGAGATGCAGGCCCTGGGGCTGAACTACCGTATCACCGATATACAATGCGCCCTGGGTATCTCTCAGCTCGGAAAGCTGGATGCCTTTGTCCACAAGCGCCGGGAGATTGCAAGAAGGTATAACAGTCACTTCCGGGAGGTGGCAGGCCTGGAGCTTCCCCCCCGACCCCCGCAAACAGAACCCTCCTTTCACCTCTACGTGCTGCGCTTGAAACGGGGCAGCCTGCATACCCGGTTCCGGGTGTTGACGGGGCTGATGGAACAGGGGATCAGGGCCCAGGTCCACTATATCCCGGTTCATAGGCAGCCCTTCTTCAAGAAAGGGGTGGGTAAAAGGGCCTCGGACCTGAGACATGCCGACGCCTTTTATACCAAGTGCCTCAGCCTTCCTCTGTTTCCGAGGATGAAGGAAGAAGAGGTGCAGCGGGTGGTTGAAGGCGTCCTTTCTCTGGCACCCCTTTTCGCCGAAAGGGAGAAAAGAAAAGAAGAAGATTTGTTGTTGGAAGGATCACCCGGGAGGTGATCTGAGGAAGATGGATTCTTAAATGCAGGTTCTTGTCATCGGATTGGGCTCCATAGGAAAGAGGCACGCGACCCTGTTGCGCCAGAAGGGTGTTGAAGTATGGGCCTATGACCCTGAAGTCAAGGTGTATGAAGGGATTACCCCTTTAGAGCGCCCGGAACAGATCCCGGCATTGAACGGGGTTGTGGTCTCCTCCCCAAATCATACCCACGGGGAATGGATGAAGGCGTTTAAGGATCACCATCTCTTCGTGGAAAAGCCCCTTGTCGCCGACCAGTTTCAGCTCAAAGGGCTGGAGGATGTCTCCTTTTCAAAGAGTGTTTCAGTGGCCGCCAACTACTATTTCCATCCTACCATGCAGGAGATGATGTCGACCCTGAGACAAGGCGCGTTGGGAAGGCCCTTCTATGGAAGGCTCTATTTTGGACACTATCTCCCCTATTGGCGACCCGGCCGGGACTACCGCCAGGTCTACAGCAGCAGGAGGGCGGAAGGCGGGGGGGTGTTCCTGGATACCATGAGCCATCACCTTTTCTGGATAGACGCCCTTTTCGGGCCCCTCACAAGGGTGGAGGGACAATTCTATTCAGACCATGGCCTGGAAATGGATGTAGAGGATATGGCGACGGTCCATGTGGTCACCCAAGGGGGAATGTGCTTTGACTGTCACATGAATTACCTGGATCAGTGTCGGAGATTCATGGTGGAGATTGTGGGTGAGAAGGGGACCCTGGTGTGGGAAGAGGAGATGAAGGGGGTTCCCATCGAGAAATTGACGCTCTTTGAAAGCAACCGAAACGTTCGCAAGGGTATATATCAGGTGGATCCAAACAAGGCGTTCCAGGCCCAGATGGATCACTGGCTCCGGTGTGTGAGCGGGGAAGTCACACCGGTCCACGGCCTCAAGAAGGCCATGGAATTGACATCCATCCTTCTGGAGGTTCATGAAAGGGGGCGCTGGCATTCATGAATGTGGCCATTATTCCCGCGAGAAGGGATTCAAAGAGACTGCCCGGGAAAAACATCCGCCCCTTCTTTGGAAAACCCATAATCCAGTACACCATTGAGTCCGCCCTGATCTCAGGGTGCTTTGAGAGGATTATTGTGAGTTCTGATGACCCCCGGGCCCTGGCCATAGCAAAGGCGCAGGGAGTGGAGGCCTGGACCAGGGATCAGGCCCTCTCCTCAGACGGGGTCCCCCTAACGGCGGTGTGCCTTTCCGTCCTGGAGGCCCTTCCCCCGGATTCCGTCCAGGCCTTTTGCGTGCTCCTCGCCACAGCGCCGTTACGGGACCACCAAGACATCAGGGCCGCCTACGAGGTTTTCAGGGAAAAGAAGGCCGGTTCGGTCATGGCGGTGACCCATTACCCCATCAGCCCCCTTTACGCCCTGCGGGCCGATGGCCAGGAACGGCTCGGCCTGGTTCATCCGGAAATCAAGGCCCTTCGGAGTCAGGATTTTCCAGAGTTCCTGGCGGACAACGGCTCCATGTATTGGTTTGATAAGGACTATTTTCTCCAGGAAAAGGACTTCTACGGGTCCTCTCTTCTGGGATACAAGATGCCCCTTCACCGTTCCGTGGACATCGACAATGAGCAGGACTGGGAACTGGCGGAGTATTATTATGCAAAATGCGTGTCCGGCGATAAATAGGGGGAAAAGTCACCTGACCCGGTCGGCCCGTTACCGGGAAGCCGCCTTAAGGGTGATTCCCACAGGGTCCCAAACCTTCAGTAAGGCGCCCCGGATGTTTGTCCAGGGGACGGCTCCGGTTTTTTTGGAACTGGGAAAAGGGGGTCATGTATGGGATGTGGATGGAAATGAATACATCGATTTCATTTTGGCCTTGGGTCCGGTCCTGTTGGGCTATGCCTTTAATCCTGTGAACGAGGCTCTCCGAAAACAACTCGAGGAAGGGATCATCTTCTCCCTTCCCCACCCCTTGGAACTGGAGCTGGCGGAGAAATTGGTGGACGTGATCCCTTGCGCCGAGATGATCCGGTTCGGAAAAAACGGCTCCGACGCAACAGCCGGTGCAGTTCGACTGGCGAGGTATGTCACCGGCAGAGAGATGGTACTCTGTTGCGGTTATCACGGATGGCAAGACTGGTACATCGGGACCACATCCAGGGCCTACGGCATTCCCCGTTCCGTCCGCAGGCTCACCGTCCCCTTTGCCTACAATGATTTCCAGGGTCTTTCGGATCTTTTCCAAAGGTATAAAGACAAGATCGCCTGTGTGATTATGGAGCCGGTGGGGGTGGAACCCCCGCAAACGGGTTTCCTGGAGCATGTGAGGGACCTGTGCCAGGCCCATGGAAGTCTCCTTATATTTGATGAAATCGTCACGGGTTTCCGTTTCCACCTGGGCGGAGCCCAGGGCTATTTCGGCGTCACTCCCGATCTGGCGTGCTTTGGAAAGGGCATGGGTAACGGCATGCCCATCAGTTGTATCGCCGGTCGAAGAGAGATCATGAAGGCCTTTGACCGGGTCTTCTTCTCTTTCACCTTCGGGGGGGAGGTGTTGTCCTTGGCCGCGGCCTTGACCGTGATCCGGTTCATGGAGACCCACAGGGTCATCGAGAAAATTTGGGCCTTGGGCAGGGCCCTGAAGGAGGGAACAAACCGGCTTATCTCGGAGCATGGTCTCTCCGAATATATGAAGTGCGTGGGCTATCCGCCCCGGACGGTCCTCAAGTTTGTCCATCCTGAAACGGACCCCATGGTGATGCATACCTTCTGGCAGCAAGAAGTGGTCCAGAGGGGTGTATTGAGCCATGCGAATCACAACCTGTGTTACAGTCATGGAGCCCGGGATGTGGAGGAAACCCTTGGGGTCTACGAAGAAGTGCTGGACCGTATGAAGGGGCCCTTGAATAGAGGGGAGTTAGCGGCCCTCCTCAAGGGGCCTGTGCTTGAGCCTGTATTCAGGAGACACTGAGGGGCGGGAGGAGATGGGGAAGAAGGTTTTCTGGTTGTGAAGAAAGGACGAACGCCATGAAGGGCGTGCTGTTTTGTGCAGACGGGGGAGAAAAGGCCGGAGCGGGTCACCTCATGCGCTGTTTGGCTTTGGCCCAGCACCTGGTGAAACGCGGTCTTTCCTGCCATCTTACGACCTGGGGGGACGCCGGTGACGCCCTGGCCCGATGGCGACGCACCGGTATACCCATACATATCACCCCCTGGAGGAGCAGCCGAAAGCAGGGGGAGATCACGGCCCAACTGGCCCTTTCTCTGGATGCCCGTTGGGTGGTGGCGGATGGCTATGGTTTTGATCTTCCCTTTCAGGAGGTGGTGAAAGAAGCAGGTCTGAAACTCCTCCTGTTTGATGACCTGGCCCAGGATCCCTTGACGGCCGACGTGGTTGTGAATCCGAACGCCGGAGCCCAGGAAGAGGCCCTCTACCGGTGCCCCGTGTCCACAAACCTCCTTCTGGGCTGTAAGTACGCCATGATTCGAGAGGAATTCATCCATGCCCCGCCTCGGACAAGAAAGGGGTCCTTCCGAATTCTGGTGACCTTTGGATGCGGCCGAACAGGCCATCTGGTCCGGGCCGCCATTGAGGGATTGAACCTTATAAGAGTGCCTTTCGAAGGCATGGCCATATGCGGGGACAAGGCAGGGGCCTTGGCCGGTGGCGGGGGAATAAAGGATGATCGATGGACCATCCTGGGGCCCACCTCGAGGATGGCCGATATCATGGCCAATGCGGATTTGGCCCTCTGTGCAGGGGGGACAACGACCTTGGAACTCGCCTACATGGGCGTACCCATGGTCATTGTCACCCTTTCGGAGAACCAAATCCGGGGGACGAGGGCCTTGGCCAAAAAGGGAGGCGCTCTTGGGGCCGGGGACAGCCAGGAAGGCATAGGTCAGGCCCCAAGGCTGATTGAGGCCCTACTCAAGAGCCCTGGGAGATTGAAGACCATGAGGCGTGTGGGCCGGGCCCTGGTGGACGGACGGGGGCCTGAGCGGGTGGGGGCGTGGGTTGAGCATTTTCACGGGACACGGGATCTGAAAGAGCCGGATATCCACAAGGGGGTATACTCATGTCCAGGACAAATATAGACATTGGAGGTCTCCCCGTGGGAGAGGGGAAAAGGACCTTTATCATCGCCGAGGTAGGCGTCAATCACAACGGTGACCCCCATGTGGCCCTGGAGATGATCGATACCGCCGCTGATGCCGGCGTGGACTGCGTCAAGTTTCAGACCTTCCATGCCGAGGAATTTATCAATTCACCGGGAGAAATCTATGAATATAACTCCCAGGGGCGGCCTGTGAAGGAATCCATGCTTGAGATGTTTAGGCGCTTGGAACTGAAGCGGGAAGACTTTGCCCGGCTCTTCACTCACGCCAGGAAGAGGGGACTCATCCCTCTTTCCACCCCCACGGATCGTGAAGCGGTGGATCTCCTTGATGAACTGGGTGCGGAGGCATTTAAGATCGGTTCCGACGACCTGGTGTACACGCCTTTTCTCGAATACGTGGGCAGAAAGCAAAAACCGGTTATCCTCTCCACGGGCATGGCACGGGGCTTTGACATTGATCGGGCCTTGAGGGCCATTACCGGAGAGGGAAACGACAATATCATCCTTTTGCATTGCGTATCCCTGTATCCCACGCCGGAGGAGGCCTTGAATCTCAGGAGAATTCAAACCCTTGGAGCCGTGTTTGATTTTCCCATAGGCTTTTCCGACCACAGCTCGGGGACCACGGCCTGTATCGGGGCCGTTGCTTTGGGGGCCTGCGTCCTGGAAAAGCACTTTACCCTCAACAAGGATATGGCGGGGCCGGATCACTGGTTTTCAGCGGATCCCAACGAGTTGGCTTCCTTGGTCAGAGAGGTGAGAAGGCTGGAGCGGGCCCTGGGCGGGGGGGCTCTGAAGCCCTCGGTGTCCGAGCAGGAAATGGCACGACTTTGCCGGCGTTCCATTGTTGCAGGAAGGGATCTCCCAAAGGGCCATTGTTTGTCGGAGTCGGACCTGGCCTACCAAAGACCGGGAACGGGTCTTCCGCCCTATGATCGGGACAGGGTTCTGGGGAGGCGCACAATGGCGGCCATACCCAAGGGAACCATTTTGAAAGGCTACCAATTGGAGGCAGGGTTTGCACAGTAGCTGTCAAGACAAGGAAAGAGAGCAGGGCTTTTGGGACAAAGTGGCATGTGAACGAATCTACGCCGCCTTTGATCACGCTGAATACATGGATGTCTTTGATATGACCCTGGGCGGAGATTTAAAGGGCAAGTGCCTGGTGGATGTGGGCTGTGCCGCAGGTGTTTCAGCGGCCCTGTTGGCCTTCCGCGGGGCCCAAGTGGTTGGGGTGGACATCTCAAAAGAGCTCGTCAGCCAGGCCAGGAGACTGTGGGAGGGTTTTGGAACCACGGTGGAATTCCGGGTGGGTGATGCTGAACACTTGGCCATGGAAGCAGAAAGCAAGGACGGCTGTTTTTTCGGAGGGGTTCTTCACCATTTTCCCGAAAGACAGGGTGTGTACCGGGAGTCTTTGCGCGTCCTCAGGAGGGGCGGAAAGTTTGTGGCCCTGGAGCCGAATCTCCTTGATTTCTTAGAGAGGATCGAGTGGGCCGTAGCAGGATTGCGGGGAAAGCTCTCACCCAATGAATATCCCATTGATCCCAGGGGCATGAAACAAGAGTTGGAAGAGGCCGGTTTCCGGGACGTCCGATTCTGGAACACCCGTCACGACATTCCTTTTTTGGCCCAGATTGTGCTGTTAAAAAGGTTTTTTGGCAGGCAGAAGGGGAACTGGCTGAAAGGACCGGCCCTCAAAGTGATCAACGCCTTGAGGCCCCCCCCATGCCGAGGGACCTTCTTTGTGATGGAGGCCTCCAAACCATGAGGGAAAACACCGTATGCTGGTCGGAGTTCTGGGATCAAAAGGCCCGAGTGCCGGGCGACTTTGACGCTACAGGCAGGGGGCTTATGGATATCCCCGGATTTCTCTACACCCTCAGGGAGATCGCCACGTTGCTCCAGCTGGAAAAAAGGGATGTCCTTTACGACATAGGCTGTGGCACGGGGATTATGGCCCTGGCCCTCTCTCCCTGGGTTGAGGCGGTCTACGGTACAGATATCAGCCCCCACATGGTGGCACGGGCCCGGAAGAACGGGTGTCATGCGGATAATCTCAGTTTCGCCCTGGGGGATATCAGGGAGTGCCTGCCATTTGCTAAACGGCCCAACAAGGTGCTGGCCTACAGTGTACTCCAGTATCTGTCAGGGGAGGGTGAAGTGTACGAGGCCTTTAAGGCCCTTCGCCAAATGCTTCCCGTCAAGGGCCGCGCCTTGTACGGGGCCAATCCCGACGTGGGGCGGAAGGAGCGCTACGTGGAGGCGGTCATGGCCTCAAACCGCAGCCCGCAAGAACACGACAGGGAACTGGCCTTGATTGAATCCACCCTGTGGACCCGTCCGGATGGCATGGTAAGGCTGGCGGAGAGAGCCGGCCTCAGAGCCGAAGCGGTCCCCCTCTGCGGACGGATATGGCAACATTTCTACATGTATAATCTGGTTGTATATGATGGATAAAAAACGCTTCAGGGACCTTTTTCTGGAGATGATGGACAACGCTGAGAATCCTTTCCACCCCCTGGTCTGGATCAACGGAGAGCCCGAGTTCGGCAAAGGGGTGTATATCGGAGGATTTTCGGAGGTGAATGCCAAGGGGGCGCGGGTCGTTATCGGGGACCACTGTGATATCGCCTCTTTTGTGGCCATTAACGTGGCCGATTCCCATCTCCTTACCCTGGGCCTGGTCCAGGAGAATACATGCCGGGATATCATTATTGAAGATCATGTCTTCATCGGGTCCCATTCGGTCATTCTGGGCGGAACCCGTATCGGGCACCATTCCGTGATCGGCGCAGGCAGCGTGGTTCATCAAAAAGACATTCCCCCCTATTCCTTGGCCACGGGCAACCCCTTGACCGTCAAGGAAGGGTATTACAGAAGCCGGGCTTATCCCGAGGAGGGTTAGTTAGAGATGATCGCCCACAACAGGCCCCTCATCAGTCAGCAAGAAGCGGACCGGGTGACCGGGGTCCTCCTTTCCGGATTCATCGGCCAAGGGGAGCGGGTGGAAGCCCTGGAAGCCGCTTTCAGGCAGTTATACGGGGGCGGGGAGGCCTGCGCCTGCTCATCAGGTACGGCAGGTCTTTATCTGGCCCTCAAGGGGCTGGGTATAAGGCAAGGGGACCCTGTGGCCGTACCCGCCTATGCCTGTTCAGCCCTTCTCAACGCCGTGTACATGGCGGGGGGCAAGCCGGTGGTGGTGGATGTGCGAGAGGATGATTTTACCATCCATGCCGGGTCCCTGCAAAAGCAGGCACCTGAAGCCAGGGCCGTCATTGCGGTCCATACCTTTGGGGCCAGGGCCGACGTCTCCAGCCTGAAAGACGGGGTTCCCCTGGTTATCCAGGACTGCTGTCAGTCCCTGGGCGGTGTGCTGGAAAACGGCGCCCCTGTCGGCGTAGAAGGGGATGCAGCAGTCTTCTCCTTTTATGCCACCAAGATTATCACCTGCGGCCACGGGGGACTGGTTTGGGACCCGGTGGGCAGGGCCGCTTCGTGGGGCAGGGATTTTTGTCATTTTGATTATAGAAAGACCTACAGGCCCCGGTTCAACTTTCTCCTCACCGATTTCCAGGCCGAAATGGCCCTGTGCCAGCTCTCCCGGCTCGAACATATTCGATCGAGAAGACAGGAGGTGGCCCTGCGCTACCTGGAGGCCCTTTCCCCGGAGCTTTCCTTTCAGAAGGGGCTCCAAGACCCGGGCCGGATGGTCTACCGGTTTGTCCTGGTTTTTCCCGAGTCCAGGTCCCGGGACGAGGCGGCCCGATATTTGCTTGAAAAGGGGATAAAGGGCATTGTGCCCCTGGAGTACTGGGAACTGCTTCATCGCTATTTGAAATTGGATCCGGTCCAATACCCGAATGCCGAGAAGATCGCCGCGACCACCCTCTCCATTCCGCTGTATCCGGCCCTGAGCGATGAGGAGGTAGGGTATATCTGTAAGGTCTTAAAGGAAGTAAGGACATCATGATTCTCACAGCTCACCAACCGGTTTATCTGCCCTGGCTGGGGCTGTTTCACAAGATCGCCCTTGCCGATCGCTTTATCCTTTTTGATCAGGCCCAATATCTGCCCAAGGACTGGAATAACCGGAACAGGATAAAGACACCCCAGGGTCCCCAATGGCTCAGTGTCCCCGTTCTTAAAAAGGGACACAGGGAAAAGCCCATCTCCGCGATCGAGATCAACAACACCATACCCTGGGGACGCAAGCACTGGAGGTCTTTGAACACACACTATTCAAAGGCGCCCTACTTCAGTAAATACAAAAATTTTTTTGAGGACGCATACCACAGGAAATGGGATTTACTCAGCGATCTGAACCTGTACATGCTCCAATGGTTCATGGATACCCTGGGGATCAAGGTGCCGGTGAACCGGGCAGGGGAGTATCATTTCCAGGGAAAGAAGAGCGGCCTGGTCCTGGACATGTGCAGACAGGTAGGCACGGACACCTATATTTCAGGCACCCTGGGCAGAAACTATATGGACGTTGACGCCTTTAAGGCCCAGGGGGTACGGGTGGTGTTTCAGGATTACCACCATCCCAAATACCCCCAGCTTTATGGGGAGTTTTTCTCCCACCTCAGTATTGTAGACCTTCTTTTCAACTGCGGCGACGAGAGCCTGGGGATTCTCATGTCTGGAAATATAGCGTCGGTGGAAGAGGCGAACGGGGGAGATTTATACACATGGGCAAGACCATTAAGGTGGAAAACAAAAAGATCGGGGGAGGCCATTCCTGCTTCTTGACGGCGGAGGCGGGGACCACCTGCAACGGCGATCTGAAAACGGCGAAAGAACTGGCTGACCTTGCGGCTGAGGCGGGCTTTGATGCCATTAAGTTCCAGACCATTGATCCGGAGCAGCTTTCCGATAAATCCACCCGGTATCGTTTCAAGTCCGGGACCGGATGGTCTGACGAGAATATGTACGACCTGTTCAAAGGATTGACCTTCTCCTCCGAAGCCTGGCAAGACCTGGCACGCCACGTCCGTTCCAGGGGCCTGATCTTTTTTTCCACGGCGGATTTCCTGGCAGGCGTGGATATCCTGGAGGCCTGTGAGGTCCCCCTCCATAAAATGGGCTCGTGGGATGTGACCTATGAACCCCTGATCATCAAGATGGCCCAAACAGGAAAACCGCTCATGCTGGACCTTGGCCCGGCGGGCTCGGCGGACATCCTCAACTTTTTGGATGTGGCGAGACAACACGGTCAGGGAGAGATCGTACTCCTTCATGATTTCCACACGGAGAGGCCGGAGGAGATGAATATGCGCAATATCGGTTACCTCAAGAAAACCCTGGGGGTGGCGGTTGGATTCTCCTCTCCCGGGCTTGACCATGATCTGGACATCCTGGCCCTGGGCCTGGGGGCGGAGGTGTTGGAAAAACGGATCACCTTGAGCCGAAACATGACAGGGCACCATCACGCCCTTTCCCTTGAGCCTCAGGAAATGAGGCCGTGGATAGAGCGGATGCGTTTTGCCGAGGCCTCGTTGGGGTCCCGGGAAATACGACCTTCCGAGGGGGATCGCATGGGGGCCCACCAATATTGGAGGAGTATTTGTTCCTCAAGACCCATACGCCGGGGCGAGCCGTACGGGCCCTCCAACCTGGACGGCAAGCGACCCGGAACGGGACTCCCCACCCGGTACCTCAGCAAGTTCTGGGGTGCCCTCGCGCCCAGGGACATAGCGGCCGATACCCTTCTCCGCTGGGAGGATCTGTATGGATAAGCATCCTGTCCTGGTCATCGGGGCCCACCCGGATGATGAAATCCTGGGATGCGGGGGCACCATAGCCCGCCTGGCCGGGGAAGGGCATGAGGTGTATGTCACCGTTCTGGGGGAAGGGGTCACCTCCCGATACGGTCGGCCGGAAGAGGCGGAAACAGGGCTTATCATGACATTGCAAGAGAACTGTCTCCAGGCCTCCACCCTGGTGCATGTCAAGGACGTTTTCACCTTTAACGGGCCGGATAACCGCTTTGACACGATCCCGCTTCTGGATCTGGTGAAGGTCATCGAAGGGATTTTAGACCGGGTTTCGCCCCGGGTTATCTATACCCACCATGGGGGAGATCTCAATATTGATCACCGGATCGTGTTCCAGGCCGTGCTCACCGCGACCCGTCCCGTTCCGGGGCAGTCGGCTAAGGAGATCTATACCTTTGAAGTGCCTTCTTCGACGGATTGGTCTTTCCAGCGCTTTGATCCGCCCTTTCGCCCCAATGTGTTCATGGATATTTCAGACACCCTGGACCTGAAACTCAAGGCCCTTTCCTGCTACGAGGGGGAACTCCGCTCCTTTCCCCATCCTCGATCCATACAGGCCGTGGAGGCGGCGGCCAGGCGATGGGGCGGTTTGGCCGGGTGCGAGGCCTCGGAGGCCTTTGAATTGATAAGGGCCATCCGGTGAAGGGGGAGGGGGTTAAGGAGCCAAAAAGCCAAGAATGCTTGCAAAGACCTATGACAGGAATATAGACGCTTTGAGGAAGCGGGATCCTCAAACCGCGCAGTGGATTGATCAGGTGGAGGCCAATGGCGGGTATCGCCTGGTCCCAGGCGGAGGTCCGCTCCCGAACCTTGAGGTGAGGGGAAGGCAGGGCGAGTGGATGAGGCTCTATCCGGGAGGGAATCTCCAGGAGCTAATCCGGAACAAGGTGAAGGGACAGGAGTTTATCCAACAGGACTTTTCCTGCCTTATCGGGTTCGGCCTTGGATACCTGGCCCTGGCCATTGCGGAAAAGATGGAACCGGGCCATAAGATCATGGTCATGGAACCCGATGGGGGGATCCTTAAAACCGCGTTCAAGGTGATCGACTTCTCCCCCCTTATCGAGGCCGGCCGTATGATGTTTGTAAGACCCCAAAAGGCGTGTATTCAGTCCGCCATCCTGAATATGCACAAGAAGTTCCTGGCCGGTAAAATGAGGATTGTGACCGAGACCCCCTCCCGGGAGGATTCGCCCCTATACGCAGAGATACGCGACGAGGTCAGACGGGTTGCGGACCTAAAGATCATTTCCGTGGATACAGGGGCCTTTATCAGGGAGTATTTTTTGAAGAACATGGTGGGAAATATCCCAGCACTTCTCCACTCGGCACCGGTCAAGAACCTGGAGGGTATTTTTAGGGGGGTACCGGCGGTGCTGGTGAGCAACGGTCCGTCCCTGAAGAAGAATATCGATTTGCTGGAGAAGGTCAAAG
>Ga0180431_10003581_pt1 | contig 19948 bp, 13 predicted proteins | sample SS_ome_11_FD_132459 | JGI IMG/M metagenome (GOLD analysis project Ga0180431, IMG submission 132459) | Hypersaline lake sediment archaeal communities from the Salton Sea, California, USA - SS_1_MS_1 metaG | ecosystem: Environmental > Aquatic > Non-marine Saline and Alkaline > Hypersaline >... | reverse complement strand
GACATGGGACGGAATGGTTTCATGCGACTTGCCAGGACACTCGGGGTGGACATAATAACGGACTGTTTCGGGGAGCTTGAGGGCGAGTTCATAAGCACGGAAGGTTACGGGAAAATAAGGAAACGGAAAAGGGGCATGCCGCCCGCGGAAGACATGCCCGTGTACAGGCACCATTCCTTGGATGGGAACTGACCCGGACAAGCAACGGCTCAGCGCTTCCTCTTCTTCTTGCCCACCACTTTCTCTAGGCCCTCGAAGGCCCTTATCATCCTCTCGACGTCCCTTGAAAGCCTGTCGAGCTCCCTTTCCGTGAGCTTGAAGCTCGTCAGCCTGGCTATGTCCTCAACCGCCAGCCTGGCTGCCCTGTGCATCACCTTGTCCTGCTTGGCCTCTATCTGCCTTTCAGTCTGCTTCTTGGGCCTGGGGAGCTTCACCCTGACGATGGGCTTCTTCTTTGACTTCAGCAGGGTTATGGTCCTCTTCTTTGCCTTGGGCCTCTTCCTCTTGGCAGGCTTCTTTGGAGCCTTGGCCTTCCTCCTTGCCGGCCTCTTCACTGCCTTCGGCTTACTCTTGGCTGCCTTCTTCCTAGAAACAGGCTTCGGCTTCCTGGCCTTGGCTTTCTTGCTGGCGGGCTTGACTGGCTTGGCTTTTTTCCTGGCCGGTTTTGCCTTCCTCTTGGCCTTTCTGGGCGCCTTCCTCCTGGCGGGCTTCTTCTTTTGGGCCTTCCTGGTTGGCTTCCTGGTTTTCTTCCTGGCCATATTTATTATTGGGTGGTTTCCTTAAAAGCTCCAAGGCCTCCTGGGTCCCGCTGTCCATCAGGGCCTCGAACACGGACTCGTACTTCCTGGGGTCAAGGCCAGCCTTCTTCAGGTTCTCCTGGAGCAGCTTCCTGCCGAGCTCCTGCACAGAGAGCCTCTGCTCCTCCAGTCCCTTGGCAGCGGGAGCCCCGGCCTTTGAGGGCTCCTTCCTGAAGGAGAGGATGACGCTGTCAGCGAACTTCCCTTCCAGCTCCCTTGTGGCAGCAGAATCCATCTCCCCCTTCAGCCTGACCCTCACCAGGGGCTTCTTGGCGTGCTTGCCGGACGCTATGGCCGAGACTTCCTTGTCTATGAGCTCCCTGTCAGGGTCCAGCTCCAGGTAGTGCACAGGCCTCTGGCCCTCAAGCTCCACCTTCTTCATCTCGAGCAGGCTGCCTCCCTCCACCAGAAGGCTGTAGAAGCCCCTCCTTTTTGGGGATTCCTTCGTTAGCTGGGTCTGTATGAGGGAGCCTGGTATCAGGAAGGGCTTTCCCTGGGCCTCCGAGACCTTGTCCTCATGCATATGGCCGCATATGTAGAGGTCGAAGCCTTTCGGCAGCCTGTCAGGGTGCAGGACATGGGTCGCATTCACATGGCCCGCTATAGACTGGTGGAGCATGAATATGTTGAAGCAGCCATCCTTAGGGGACGGGCCCCACTCCGAGAGCACGCTTTCAGCGTACTGGTCAGGGACGCCGGACAGGCCCTGTATGCACACCCTCTCCCCTTCCTTTTCCAGGACCACGCCGTTGCAGTGGAGGTGGACCAGGAAGCCCGCCTTCTCAAGCGCCTGGAGCGGGTTGACCAGGCCCTTTATCCTCCTCTCGTGCGTGCCGTGTATGGAAACCACGGGAAGACCCCTCTTGGTGAGGTGCGGGACGTTCTCCATGTCCTTGCTGAACCCATCGACCAAGGCGGCGCCCTCGCTTGCCTTGGGCATGTTGAGTATCCTCATGGCCTCTGACATGACCTCAGGAGTGGGCACCTTGGTGTCGAATATGTCCCCCGGAAGGAGTATAAGGTCATGGTCCAGCGCCCTTTCCAGGGCCTCCCTGAAGATGTCCATCGCGTCCCGCTCACGCTCGCCTGGACCGTATCCCAGGTGGGAGTCAGAAATCACGGCTATCCTCATGGTAGAGAATTGCGGTTAGGCTTTAAAAGGGTTCTAGAACACCAGCATCAGGAGGGATGCCAGTGCGGTTATCGTGAAGGCGAACTGGAAGTTGCCTATGGCCATCATGAAGACGAACATGCCGGCTATCCTGCCTATGTTGAGCCAGATCTCCCTGGTGACAACCCTGGAGACTATGTTGCCCTCCTTGTCTTCGTTAGAGAAAGATGAGAACAGGTTGACGGAAACAAAGGTGAGTATCATGCTGCCTATCAGTGACATTATGAAAACCTCCAGTTCTGTGGTGACGAACACCCTGGAAACCCAGACCAGGGCGTACCCCAGCCCCCCCAATCTCACCAGCTTCTTCTTGTCCATCCTGTCGGACAGCCTGCCGACAAAGAGGGTGAAGAACGCCACGCCAACCCCGGATATGGCGGCGGCTATGCCTACTGCAATCAGGCTGTCGAATGTCAGGAATATGAACAGGGGCCACATCACGCCCTCTGACATGAAGGTGAGCCCCCTGGAGAAGAAGGCTGCCATGTACCTGCCCTTCATGCGCAGCCTTGTGTCCCTGAACATGAACCTGAAATAGCTCTTGTAGTCGTCGGTGGCGAAGAGCGGGGCCACTGAAAGTCCCATTATCAGCATGACGAAGAAGAACAGCACATCATACCCCCATCCCGATATGAGGAATGCCCCTATGACAGGGGCCGCTATGGCTGCCAGCCTGGGGTATGCCACCAGCCTGGCAGACTGCCTCCCGCTGTGCATCTTGTCGGAGTTCTTCACGAACTCGGAGTTCAGGCTTATCCAGTAAAGCCCGAAGCCCAGGCCGCCCAGGAGGCCTATCATGTAAAGCATGTAATGGCCGAGATATAGGTGCTCAGTCAGGACCAGGAACATGTAATAAAGTACTATTATCGGGGAGCTGTACAGTATGGCGTGCTTGAGGCCCACTTTTGATGCCATCCTGCCCGATATCGGGGAAAGGAACCCCAGGCCCACGTAGAAGAAAACCAGGAACATCAGGACCGACATCAGGTCGAAGCCCATGGTGTATATGAATATGGGGATGAAGATGCCTATCATGGAGACAGCGAAGTGCTGCAGGACCTGGTTCATGTACACTTCCTGCAGCTCGCTCTTTATCCTGAAGAGCCTGTGAAGGGTGATATGGGGATGGATGGTTCTCATAGTTTATTGTTTGTATTCGCTCGGAGAAAAATGTTTTCGTGAACGTTTTATGCGAAGTGGGCCCTAAGGGGCAAAAGGTTCAAGGTTTATTCCGAAAGCTCTGCCTCGCTTCCTATGGCTGTTCCAGGCAGGCCCCTCGTGAAGCGGGCCCTCAGGATGCCTGAGTTGCCGTGGGGGGCCGTCACCTTCCCGAATATCTTCTTCTTTCCGGGTGACGTCCAGACCGCCTGCTTGCCTATGTACTTGGCTGCCTTCTCCTTGGAGTCGCAGCCTTCCACTTCCAGGAGGAACTGGTTGTTGGTCTGGGTGTGCCTTCCCCTCCTGTATGAGGTGATGAGAGCTTTCATAGTATCTTATTATAGACGTGGCATTTAAATATTCGGGAATCATGTTGCCGCTACAGTAAGCCTTATATATCAACAATGTTAAGCATTGATTGGTGATACCATGGGTGGATATCTTTGTCTTGCCCGGATCGAGCAGAAGGGTTTTGGCAGCCTTATCTAGTTCTGAATCTCTCGATTTCACCCAGCTGAAGCAGAAGTCTGGCCTGCCAGACAGGACTTTGCGTTTTGCACTGACCAGACTGAAGGCTGACGGAAGGGTGAGGGAACAGGCTGACCTTTCAGACATGAGGAAGAGCAGGTATTCGGCTGTCAGGAGGCATTCCCTATCTGATGCTATAGGGAACACCCCCCTGCTAAGGCTCAGGTCAGGCATATTCACCAAGCTGGAGTCAGTCAACCCTTCAGGCTCGATAAAGGACAGGATGGCTTCATACATGATCGAGCAGGCAGAAAGGAGAGGGGAGCTGAAGCCAGGGAGCGAGATACTGGAGGCTACCAGCGGAAACACAGGGATAGCATTTGCCATGCTTTCAGCTTCCAAGGGCTACAGGTTCACTGCGGTTCTTCCTGGGAACATGAGCAGGGAAAGGGTCAAGATGATGGAGGCCTTTGGCGCTAGCGTGGTGGTAACTCCTGCAAAGGATGATATAGCAGGCGCCATCAGGAAGTACGAGGAGCTTGCCAAGGAGAGGCCGGACGCCTGGCTGCCCAGACAGTTCAATAACACTGACAACATAGACGCTCACAGGGGTACAGGAAAGGAGATACTGTCTCAGCTGGGACATGTGGACGTTTTTGTTGCTGGCGTTGGCACAGGAGGCACGCTTATGGGAGTGACAAAGACCCTTAAGGAAGCTAACCCTGACGTGAGGATAGTGGCAATCGAGCCTGCCGAGTCATCTGTACTGGGCGGGAAGAAAGGCGGGCCGCATGGAATACAGGGCATAGGAGAGGGTTTCATCCCGCCCCTCCTTGACATGAGGCTGTTGGACGAAGTTATAGCGATAGGTAGCAGTGATGCCATTAAGATGGCGGCAAGATTGGCAAGGGAAGAGGGGCTTCTGGTGGGCATAAGCTCAGGCGCGAACGTGCTGGCTGCGCTAAAGATAGCCAAACCCCTTGGAAAAGGAAAGAATGTAGTGACGGTTCTCCCAGACAGGGGTGAAAGGTATTTGAGTACAGGGCTGTTTAATAATAAAGGTGAGTGACATGACGCTGAAGTTATACAACACCCTGGGGAAGAAGAAGGAGGCCTTCAGGCCCCTGAAGGAAGGGACGGTCACGATGTACACGTGCGGTCCTACGGTGTACAAGCACGCCCACCTCGGCAACTTCAAGTCCTACATAACTGCTGACCTGCTCAGGAGGTACCTGACCTGGAAGGGGTACAAGGTGAAGCAGGTCATGAACATAACCGACGTGGGGCACATGACGATAGACGACGTGGCCGATTCCCAGGGGGAGGACAAGATAGAGGCAGCGGCAAAGAAGGAGAGTAAGACCCCCAAGGAGATAGCGGAATTCTACACCAAGATATTCATGGAGGACACGGAAAAGCTGAACATAGCCAAGGCCATGGTGTACCCCAAGGCGACGGACCACATAGGGGAGATGCTGGGCATGATAGACGAGCTCGTTACGAAGGGTTACGCCTACCAGGCCGACTCGGGCTCGGTGTACTTCGACGTGTCCAAGTTCGATGGCTACGGGAAGCTGTCAGGCAACACCATAGAGCAGCTGCAGGCCGGGGCCAGGCTGGAGGTCAACCCGGAGAAGAGGAACCCCATGGATTTCGCCCTGTGGGTGGTGAATCCGACCCACATAATGCAGTGGGACAGCAGGTGGGGGAAAGGCTACCCCGGATGGCACATAGAGTGCTCTGCCATGTCCATGAAGTACCTGGGCGAGACCATTGACATACACACCGGCGGGGAGGATAACATCTTCCCGCACCATGAGTGTGAGATAGCCCAGGCAGAGGGCACGACAGGCAAGCCCTTCGTGAAGTACTGGGTGCACACCAGGCACCTGATGGTGGAAGGCAAGAAGATGTCCAAATCAAAGGGCAACTTCTACATAGTGGAGGACCTGGAGAAGAAGGGCTATGATATGAAGGCAGTCAGGCTCCTGCTGCTCTCCGGCCACTACAGGAGCAAGCTCAACTTCACTGACGCCGCTGTCAGGCAGGCGGAGAAGAACGTGAAGAGCCTGATGGACTTCGTGGCCAGGCTGAAGGAAGCAAAGGGAAAGGACACTGAAGGCGCTGGAAAGGCGGCAGGGGCCGCCAGGAAGGGGTTCGAGGACGCGATGGACGACGACCTCAACATATCCCTGGCCTTGGCGAGCGTCTATACCCTCGTGAAGGGCGTAAACGGCCTGATGGACGAAGGGAAGGTGGGGGCAAAAGGCGCCAGGAAGTGCCTGGAATTCATGCTGGACATAGACAGGGTCCTCGGCCTGAATCTGGAGAAGGCCGAGACGGAATGGCTCCCCCTGAAGGGGGCATCCCAGCCCATACAGGAGCTCCTGAAGATGAGGGAGGGGTTCAGGAAGAAGAAGGACTGGGCAGCCGCGGACAGGATAAGGGATGAGCTGGTGAAGCAGGGCATAATCCTGGAGGACACCCCTGAAGGGACAAAATGGAGGAAGGCAGGTTGATTTCGATGAAACGCTTATGCGGAGAAAATCCGAAGGAGCAAAGGTTTCCATGAAGGAGAAGATATCCATAACGATTGATTCTGAGCTGATAAAGAAGGCCGACAGGGTGATTGACGGCGTGACCGTAAGGAACAGGTCGCAGGCCCTGGAGCACCTGATAAGGAAGGCCATCACACAGAAGGATGCTGAGGAGGCGGTCATACTGGCAGGCGGCGACATAAGGAAGCTGAAGTTCGGGGACACCTACAAGCCCCTGGCCAGGGTGGAAGGCTCCCCCCTGATAGTGAACACAATACAGAAGCTGAAGGAGGCCGGGGTGAAGAAGATAATGATAGCGGCAGGCCCGATAACGGACAAGGTGTTCGAGGCCGTGGGGGACGGCTCCGAGTACGGGCTCACCATAATCTACCTGAAGGACGAGGGCACTGGGACGGCAGGCGCGATAAAGTCCGCAGAGAAGCACATAACAGGGCCCTTCTTCGTGGTCTTCGGGGACGAATATTTTGATTTCGACCTGAAGAAGATGGTAGGTTTCCATACGATGAACGGGAACCCGGCCACCATGGCCATTGCGGTCACGACCCTGGAGAAGTCCAAGGACTGCGTCAAGATAATGGGCAACAAGATAATAGGGTTCAAGTACCAGCCGAAGGAGGGGGAGAAGACCCATTACGTCAATGCCGGCATATACCTGTTCGACCTGTCGGTCCTGGAGAGGATGCCTGCAAAGGGCTCACTGGACAAGGAGCTCATACCCCCCATGACCAGGAAGGGAGAGGTCACAGGGTTCGTGTTCTCGGGCAAGTGGAAGCACCTGATGTAGCTACTTTATGAGGCAGGAAGCCCCTATTATGCCGGGGTCAGAGAGCATGGCCTTCACTATCTTCACTTCCCTGCCTCCCATCACCCTTTTCCTGACCTCTTCCTGCAATGAGGGGAAGAAGCGGTCCCAGGCCCTGATTACCGTGCCGCCGAGCACTATCACCTCAGGGTCAAGTATGTTCACGTAATTGGATATCGCCACGCCAAGGTATTTGCCGTAATCCTTCCAGAACCTTATCGCCTGCTCGTTCCCTTTCTCTGCCTGCTCGAAGAAGTACCTGGGCTCCATCCCTGTCCTCCTCTTGATGTTGCCCCCGCCGACATAGGTCTCTATGCATCCGTGGTTACCGCAGCACCTGCTCTCAGGCCCCTCGTATGAGATGGTCATGTGGCCGAACTCCCCTGCGTTGCCGCCTCCCCTGAAGACCTCTCCGCCTATGATGAGGGCCCCGCCCAGGCCGGTCCCAAGGGTCAGGCCCAGGACGCTGCCGTGTCCCCTGCCTGCCCCGAAGAGCGCCTCTGCAAGCACGTAGCAGTTGGCGTCATTGTCTATGCTTATGGGCTTGCCGAACCTCTTCTCAAGCACTTCCTTCATGTTGACCCCATTGAGCGGAAGGTTCGGCGTCTGCACTATCAGGCCCTTCTCGTTGTCTGTCAGGCCGGGGCAGCCTATGCCTATCCCCCTGGCGCCCTCGTCAAAGACCCCTTCTATAGCGCTTATTATGTTGGCCATGACCCTCTCCTTACCTTCGCCTGCCTCTGTCGGCATCTCCGACTTCTTCCTGACCTTCCCGTTCTCGACGATGCCTGCCTGTATGCCAGTTCCCCCAAGGTCGACTCCTATAAGCATATCATCCTACCTTATAGGATAATTGAGGGGACATATTTAAATCCTATATTTTAGGCAGGTTCCCAATATTCAAGATGGCCAGGATAACTTTTCTGGGCACAGGCGGGGGCAGGATAGTGGTGACCAATCAGCTCAGGGCCACAGGAGGCTGGATACTGGAGATGGACAGGGAGATGGTCCATGTCGACCCGGGGCCTGGAGCGCTTGCCAGGGCAAAGGAGTATAAGGTGCCGCTTAGGAAGCTGACGGGGGTGGCCGTCTCCCACTGCCACCCTGACCACTACGCAGAACTGGAGGTCGTGATAGAAGCCATGAACACGTCAGGGAAGAGGAGGGGCGAGAAGAGGGGAACCCTCCTGGCCAACAGGACAGCGCTGGAAGGCGCCGAAGGCTTCCATCCCGTCATATCGGACTATTTCCTGAAGTACCTGGAGAGCTACAGGGGCATGAAGCCTGGCGAGAAGTCCAGGATGGGCAGTATTGAAGTGGAGGCTGTAAAGGCGGTCCATGGGGACCCCAATTCCCTCGGGTTCGTCTTCAGGGGCAGCAAGGCCATCGGCTACACGTCTGACGGGGAGTATTACGAGGGGATGGAAAGGCATTACAAGGGATGCGACTGCCTGGTGATAGACCTGCTCAGGCCCTGGAAGAAGCCCTGGCCTGAGCACATGGATGCTGAAGGGTGCCTGAAGCTGATAGAAGGGGCCAGGCCCAAACACGCGGTACTGCAGCACTTCGGCGCCCTGGTCCTGAGGACAGGCCCTGAAAGGATAGCCAGATGGCTCCAGGAGAAGTCAGGGGTGAAGGTGACGGCGGCAAGGGACGGCATGAGGGTGGAAGTCTAGACCCTGTCCAGGATGAAGTCGACCCTCTTTTCAACGCTCATGACAGGGACCTCAACTATTTCGTAGCCAAGCTCCCTGTAGACGTCCTTTACCAGCATGTGTATCTTCCTCATTGTTTCAGGGTCCTCCCTCCTTGACTCGTCTGTCTCGTATTCAGGCAGGATGTCCAGGACGAAGACCCTGTCGTATCGGGTTTCCCTGGCCGCCTCCAGAAGCTCCTTCGGGGGCTCCAGGCCGTCTAGCCTGTAGTACACCAGGCCGTCAGGTATTCCCCTGTCCAGGAAGGCGTCCTTCTCCCCCCTCAGCCCGGCCTCGAGCTCCTTCTGCTCATCAAGTACAGACCTCTGGAAGGCGTCCCTGTCCTTCCAGGGAAGGGCATCGCTGCCCTTATTCATCTCCCTCTCTATGACCTTCCTGGCGGCCTCCCCTGAAACAATGCATCCCCTCTTCCTGAGGGCCTCCAGAGTCGCGGTCTTTCCTGTGCAGGGCCCGCCTGTAAGAACGAATATCCTGGGCATATGATCTCTCCCCTATATCATGCCCTTGAAGGCAAGCAGGCCCACCCCAACCACAACGACCAGTATGACGGCAGAGAATATGAGCCATACCGTCGGTATGCCTATCTCGGGGCAGGCGTTCGGGCATACGCCCCCGCAGTCCACGCCGTCCTCGTTTAGGTCCTGTATCCCGTTGTTGCAGGTCACCTCGGGCACGCAGTCCTCGTCTATCTGGCCGTCGCAGTCGTCGTCCAGGCTGTTGTAGCATATCTCCGTCTTGGGCTCAACTCCGCCTTCACAGGGCCCCCAGCTGCCCCCTATGCAGCTCTGGATCCCAGGCTTGCATATTCCTATGTCTGTCCCGCAGGGCCTGGTCATCCCTGTCGTGCAGCATGCCATGTCCTCGTCTATCTGGCCGTCGCAGTCGTCGTCAATCTCGTTGCATATCTCCTCAGAGGGTGTTCCTCCACCGTAGCATGCGCACCTGGAAGTGGAGACAGAAGTCCCCCCAGCGACATTGTCTATCACGCCGTCGCAGTCGTCGTCAATCCCGTTGCATACCTCAGTGGAAGGCATGACCGCATCTATGCATTCGCCTGTCCACTGGTGGTTGGTGCAAACCTCATAGCCTGATGTGCATGCTCCCACGTCGGTCCCGCAGGGCCTGGTCTCCCCGTTCGCGCACACGCATGCCTCGACCTCCTGGCCGCCCACCATCTCGTATTCCTCGTCCGTCACCCCGTCGCAGTCATTGTCCACCCCGTCGCCGCATATCTCCAGCAGCTCGCCCGGCCTGTAGGGGCTGCTGCACACCACATCAGACCCGTCAGGTGTGCACACATAGTAGCCTGCGCAGGCTCCAACGCCGCAGGGGTTGCCCAGTTTGCTCTCGACTGACCAGAAGTCCTCGTCTATCATGCCGTCGCAGTCGACGTCAATCCCGTTGCAGGTTTCAGGTGCCCCCGGATAGACGGTTGAGACGTTGTCATTGCAGTCGTCCACTTCGGCGCAGTAACCGTCCCCGTCATTGTCAGCGCAGACAGTGAAGTTGAACTCGCCTTCAGCCAGCTCGCTCCCCTCGTGCAGTATCCTGAAGGAAAGCTCGTGCAGGCCTGAAACAGTCGGGGCGGCCAGGCTGGTGAAGCTGTTAAGGTCTATTGAAGCGGTGTATGTGCGGGCAAGCATGGTGGAGTTGGTGATGGCAGTGGTGGTGTTGGTCACGGTGCTGAAGCTGACCTCTATGTCCCCGTCCTCTTCCAGGACCGAGCCGTAGGATTCAATCTCCTTCACGCAGCCCGCAGGGCACGGAGGGGGAGGCAGCATGGCAGAGAGCTCGGCTCCGCTCCACTGCCTGGTGTATGGGGAGTTCCTGTTCGTGACCACGTTCTCCTGTGTCTTGACCTTCTCCCACTCCAGGACGTTCTCCTCGGTGTAATCGGTGTATGCGCACAGCTTCGGGCCGTTCGGGGGAAGGTAGACAGCCACGTACGTGGCGTCAGGGTCATAGTTGTATATCCTTACGTAGCCTGTCGAGCCTGTCCAGGCCACCTGGTTGGGAGGGTACTGGTAGGAGGGCTGCTCAGGGCCTGCCCCGTCAGGGTCCTTGTAGATGCCTCCACCAAGGTAGCCGAAGGGCCCCCCGTACTTCCTGTACTTGAAGTCCATGCTGTCATGGTCGAAAGCGTCTATGGTGGCCTCCCTGTCGGCAGTCCCTGCTATCTGCTGCATCTCGGATTCCAGGAGCTCCCTTATGACCCACCCGTCGGGCCAGGTGATGTACCCGCTCACGCTGTTCCCGCAGGCAGCCCTCATGGTTGGCTGTACGTTGGGGTTGGTGTTGTATGTCTCGCTCCAGACATGATCACCATTATGGTCCAGGGGAGGGGTTATTATATCCTCTGCGTCCTTAACCAGCTTCAGGCCGTCATCAGCATCCACCAGGCCTGTGCCAGGCACCTCCACTGACCAGGAGCATGGGTAGCTTCCGGGGTTCTCGGAGTCACCACAGGGGCAGTCGCACCAGCAGTAGCCCTTTCCGTAGTCGCAGCATTTTCCGCCCCCGCACGTGCCCTGGGCCCTTATGTTGTAGTTGAAGGACTGCTCAGGGTAGGAGTCCCAGGTGTTGGTGCCAGAGGCGGTCATGTTGTAGTCAAAGAGTATGTCGGCGAACTGGTATTCGCTCTCGTTATCTATGTAGTCAAGCAGGGATATTGTGTCCTTGTGGGAGCCGTCCACATAGACGTTTACTAGGGCTGTCCTGGGGATGAGGTCGCTGTACATTATGTTAAGGGTCCCCGTAACCTTGCTTCCCTTGGGGTAGGCCACCACCCCCTCGGTGCTCATGGTGACCGAAGCTGACGCCCCGGAGGCCAGCATGAGCACAGCGAACAGGGCCAGAAGCGCGGCCCCTGCCTTTCCCACACCCATATTAATAATTGTCATTGCCCAGTATAAAAGGCGGCAAACCGCCGAGGCCTTTTTTAAAGGAGGTGCCATTCTATCAGTATGAGCGGGAACGTGTTCGATTTGCTTGAGCCGAAGCTGAAAAGGGTAGTCAGGGAGCGTTTCACAGAGCCCACCCCCATACAGGAGGAAGTGATACCTGAGATACTGGAAGGCAGGAACACACTGATAATATCAGAGACAGGGAGCGGCAAGACGGAGTCGGCCCTGCTTCCGGTGTTCAACAGGATGGAAAGGATAGAGCACAAGCCGATAGCGGTCCTTTACATAACGCCCCTCAAGTCCCTGAACAGGGACCTCTGGAACAGGATAATGTGGTGGGCCAAGAAGCTGGAGTTCGACGTCAGCGTCAGGCACGGCGACACCACCCAGTACGAGAGGAGCATGCAGGTGGAGAACCCGCCCGAGATGATGATAAGCACGCCTGAGACCCTCCAGGCCATACTGGTGGGCAAGAGGATGAGGGAGCACCTGAAGAACGTAAAGATGGTCGTAGTGGACGAGGTGCACGAGCTGGTGGGAAGCAAGAGGGGAGTCCAGCTGTCCGTCGCCCTGGAGAGGCTGAGGGAGCTGGCCCAGAACCCCAGGATGCAGGTGGTGGGGCTGTCAGCCACTGTGGGGTCTCCGGAAAGGGTGGCCGCCTTCCTGACAGGCGGGAGGGAATGCAAGACTGTCAACACCGTGAGGGTGAAGGAGCTGAAGCTGGGCGTGGAATGCCCTGTGCCCGGCAGGGGGGATGCCGTAAGGGCGAAGGAGATGTACGTGAGCCCGGGTATAGCCGCCAGGCTAGGGAGGATGGTGGACATAATGAAGGAGAGGAACTCAGTGCTCGCCTTCTCCAACACCAGGGGGTTCGCCGAGGTGCTGTCCTCCAGGCTGAAGGCATTCGACCCTGAGCTGAAGCTGGATGCCCACCATTCATCGCTTTCAAAGCAGGCCAGGATAGAGACCGAGAACGCCTTCAGGGACGGCAAGCTGAAGGCCATAGTGTGCACTTCCAGCCTGGAGCTCGGGATAGACATAGGCTCCATAGACTATATAATACAGTACTCCAGCCCCAGGCAGGCATCCAAGCTGCTGCAGAGGGTGGGGAGGTCAGGGCACTCCCTGAGCAGGAAGTCCGTGGGCTCGATAATAGCCTCGGACCCTGACGACTGCTTCGAGGCCTCTGTCATAGCCAGGCAGGCGCTTGAGGGAAAGGTCGAGCCCACAAAGGTATACGGGCCGGCCCTGGACGTCCTGTGCCACCAGATAGTCGGCATGGCAATGGAGGAGTACAACGTGCCGTTCGAAAAGGTCTGCAGGGTCATAAGGCGCTCGTATCCTTTCAGGCACGTTACCAAGGAGAGGATGATGGATATGTGCGACTTCCTCCAGAGGCTCAGGTACGTATGGATCAACGACACTGAAGGGGAGATGACACTCAAGAGGAGCAGGAAGGTGTTCGACTACTACTTCAGGAACATGTCCACCATACCAGACGTCAGGAACTATGCCGTTATAGACATAATCAGCAAGAAGCCCGTCGGCTTCCTGGACCAGGAGTTCGTGGCCCTCCATGCCAGGCCGGGGGTGAAGTTCATCTGCAAGGGAAGGCCCTGGAGGATGCTGGAGGTCCAGGAGAGGAAGATAACGGCAGAGCCCGCCCAGGGGGTGGAGGGCGCCATACCGTCCTGGGAAGGCGAGCTCATGCCCGTGCCTTATGACGTGGCGCAGGGCGTGGGCAGGCTGCGGGAGGAGCTGGCTGGCAGGCAGGACGTATCCAAATACCCCATAGACAAGGACGTCAGGAAGGCACTGGAAGGGAACATCGGAAAGCAGGGAAAGTGGGGGGCAGTCCCCACATGTAAGGAAGTGGTGATAGAGCACGGGGAGAAGGCAGGGAAGGACTACATGGAGCAGCCACTTCCGTACGTGATAATACATTCATGCTTCGGCTCCCTCATCAATGACACCCTGGGAAGGGCTCTTTCCATACTCATAATGAACAGGATGGGCTCGATTGGACTGAAGGCAGACCCCTACAGGATAACGTTCAAGTTCCCGTACGGCCTGGAGGGCTGCCTCAGGGACGTGGAAGGGGCCCTGGAGGAGCTCGACCCTGAAAGGATGAAGGAGATACTCGAACTCAGCATGCCCAACACCGAGCTGTTCAGGTGGAAGTTCGTCCAGGTGGCCAAGAGGTTCGGGATAATATCCAGGGACGCCGACCTGTCTAAGGCGTACCTGAAGAAGATAATAGAGGTCTATGAAGGGACGCCTGTCTGGGAGGAGACCATGAACGAGATATGGCAGGAGAAGCTTGACCTGGAGGGCGCGAAAAAGGCCCTCAGGCAGCTTAAGGAAGGCGGGCTCAGGATAACCAAGAGGGAGGGGCTTTCCCCCATGGGGGAGTACGGGCTCTCCAGCAGGCACGAGGTGATGGCAGAGGCCAGGCCCGAGAGGGAGATATTCGAGGCGTTCAAGGAGAGGCTGCTGGAGACCAGGATGAACCTGGTGTGCACCAACTGCGGCTTCTCGATAAAGCACACCGTAAAGGACCTGCCCAAGGAGATACAGTGCCATTCCTGCAAGGCCAGGATGATGGCCCCCATAAAGGACTACGAGAGGGACAAGGAGCTGGCGCTCAAGGCCAAGATAAAGGGGACCAGGAAGCTGACAGAGGAAGAGGAGAAGATGGTGAACGCCCTGCTCAGCGCGGCCAGCATGGTGGTGGCGTCAGGGCCTGTTGCAGTGAAGGTCTTCGCAGGGAGGGGGGTCGGCCCTTCCACTGCGGCCAGGATACTCGCCAGGATGTCGGAAGGAGACGAGCTTCTGAAGGACATACTTGAGGCGGAGCGGACCTTCGCCAGGACCAAGCAGTACTGGGGCTAGAAAGCGTACTCCCTTCGGAAGCGGAGCAAGGCGAAGCTCCCGTTGATTGGAAGTCAAGAAACCAGGGTTTCTTGGCTAGCCCCTGCTTATCCTTATCAGCTCCTTGCCGTCCCTTTCCCCCAGGTACTCAACTGTAAGGGAGTGTTTGCCGGGGCCGAGTATGAGGTCCTCGTCGACGTCCATTTCCCTGTAATCCAGCAGCATCTTGACCTCATTGTCCTTCCCCAGGCCGTATCCGAAGCTGGGGTACATGCGACTGAAGAACGTGCCCCAGCCTATCAGGGGCATCCTGTCCTCCAGGACGTCCCAGCTGCCCCTGGTGAAGGCGAGCAGTATCCTGGAGTTCCTGCCAGCTGACCTCATCTCAAGCATGTGGCCCCCCAGGATTGGGCTTGCGGCTATGTGCACAGGGCTCTGGTAGGCGAACACCAGGCCGTACACCACGCCTCCGACATAGCTGGCTATGTAGAAGTGGTCCGGTTTCTCCCAGGTGCCAGAAGCCTGGGAGGCAGGCATGTCTCCCTCCCCCGGGACATGCACCATGCTCGAAGTGTCGTTTATGTTGAGCTTCACCGTGACGTCGGAAGATGCGGCAGCAAGGCTGGACGAGAGCAGGGACAGCACAAGGCATGCAGCAAGGGAATGTTTCAGGCCCATCGCTTAATAATTGGCCTGAAGCGTATAAATTATGTCCTCCTGACTGCTATGACAGGCCTGCTGTTCTCGTCCCTGACATACTCCACTATCATGCTGTGGGAGCCGGGGTTGAGCATGATGTCATCCTCTATGTCCAATGTGTTGTTGTAGTCCAGAAGCGCCTTAAGCTCCTGGAACAGGCCGAGCCCGTAGCCGAAGCTCGGGGACACCTTCTTCAGGAACTCGTAGGACTCTATCAGGCCCATCTTCTCCTCTATGTTCCTCCAGTCTCCCTTGGTGAAAGCTAGGAGGGCCAGGGAGTTCTCCTTGTCCATGGATATGGACATGGTATGGGAAGACTCAGTGCTGCTGAACCTGAGGAACCCGGGGTTCTGGTAGGCGAACACCAGGCCGTACAGGAGGCTGCCGCTGTAGCTGGCAAAGTAATAGTGGGGCGGGTTGTTCCAGACGGTCCCCCACTGGCTGGCGGGCTTGGCGCCTGCCCCGGGCACGTAAACCATGTTGCTGGTGTTGTTTATGGTCAGGCTGACTGTCACGTTGTCTATCCTGGCCGGGGCTATGGTAGAGTAGACCAGGTAGGAGAATCCGTCAGTGTCCTGGACAGAACCGTCTGAAACGGTTATGGTCACGCTGTAGGAGCCCACCTCGCCCTCTGTGGGCGTGTCGTTTATCTCCCCTGTCCCGGAGTCTATGGCGAACAGGCCTGTGTTGTCAGACCAGGTAAGGGTGTCCAGGCCGTCATCCACGTCAGGGTCTGACGCATTGTAGTCATGGTAGAACTCCGAGCCCGCCACCTTGGTGACCGTTCCCAGGGAGGTGGTGATGGCCGGAGGGGCGTTGGCTATGGTGAGGGTCGCATTGTTCCAGTCGCTCTCGTTTGTCGTGCCGTCGTCCATTATGACTGAGCATTTCCATGCGTCCCCTTTCGTGTAGTTGCCGGAGTACACCGTCACGATGTGAGACAGAGTCCCGTTGGTTACGGACTTGCTCCCTGAGTAGAGCAGAACCGATCCGTTCCAGACGTGCCAGTGGGCGGTCAGGGCGGACTGCAGGGAATCATTGCCCTTCGCATAGCATGATATGTCCTCATTCGTGTGGTTGTTGCCGTTGGTGGAGTTAAGGATGATTTGCAGGGTGTTGGGGGGCTGGTCAGGGATTCCCTGGACCGTCAGGGTGGCGTTGTTCCAGCCCGTCTCGTTGTCATCAGAGTCCGACATCAGGACAGAGCAGTTCCACTCGTCGTCCGCTGATGTGTTGGCCCTGTAAAGGACTGAAACGGATGAGACAGAGCCGTTCTGTATTGTCGTGCTGCCGGTCTCATTGAGGGTCCCGTTCACCCACCACTGCCAGTATGCCGTCAGGCTGGAGCTCTCCCCGTCATCCCCCTCTGCCCAGCAGTAAAGGTCCTCCGTTGTGTAGTTGCTGTCGCTGGTGGTGTTCAGGGCCATCCTGACCGTGTCCGGAAGGACGTTGACCACATCCAGGGGGGTGCTGTTTACGGCTGTTCCGTCGGATTCCCCGTCATTGGGAGTGACCTCGCATATCCAGGTCTCGCCCCTGCTGGTGTTGCCCGAGGTCACGACGGTCGCGTTCTCCAGTGAGGGCTGGACAACATTGTCCCTGTACCATATGTAAGTGTTGGTTACAGGTTCGCCGTCTATGTCAGAGGTTGAAACGTTCCAGCAGAGGAGGTCCTCGCTCGTGTGGTTGTTTCCCGTGGTGGTGTTCAGCTCGGGCTGGCCGTGTGTGGGCACATGGTTCCTTATGGACAGGCTCCTGTTCTCCCAGGATGTCTGGTTCAGTATCAAGTCTGACAGAAGGACAGAGCAGTTCCATTCCTCTCCCTTGCTGGTGTTGCCCGGGGATATGGATGATGCAACAGACAGTGTCCCGTTGGGGACGGTCGTGCTGCCGGTCTCGTTGAGGGTCCCGTCCACCAGCCACTGCCAGTATGCCTCCAGGCTGGCCTGCTCGGAGTCGTTGGCCTCCACCCAGCAGTAAAGGGTCTCGTTGGTGTGGTTGCCCTGGGTGGTGGCATTGAGCAGCATCTGCACAATGTTGGGCACAATGTTTATCTTGTCTGTCCTGGGCGCCAGGTCTACCACGAGCCCCGAGACGTTCGCACCGTTGAAAGAAAGATACGGGTATTGGGAGCCGGCGTCCCCATAGCCGCTGGAGTCTGTGTCATATATCTCCAGCCCCGGGACGTCGTCCCAGGAGTTGCCCTGGGCCACACCTCCTATGGTGGTGTTGAATAGATTATTGAAGCCCCCGCTTGAGTCCGCATGCACATCCACGCTCTCATTGAACTCATTATGGTAGAACATGTTGAAATCGGAACTGACACTGATGTTGACGCCCACAGTGTTGTTGTAGAGGGTGTTGTTCCGGAATATGCTGCTGTTGGAGTCCTCCAGGAAGATTCCCCAGGTGTTGTTGTAGAGGGTGTTCCCCGTGAAGTTGCAGTCAAGAGTCTGGTTCATGAATATGCCGTGGTCGTTAAGCCAGAACGTGTTGTTCTCCACTGTCTCGTTGTCGGCCCTTTCCAGGTTCAGGCCCTTCGTGTTGTTGATGAAGCTGTTGTAAGCTATCAGGTTGAAGGACAGGGCCCACTTGCATTCCCCTGCCTCGCAGTAGCCGGTGCAGCATTCCCAGTTGGCTGTGCATCCGATGTAACCGAAAGGGTAGCAGCAGCTGCCCCAAGAGCATTCCATCACCCCGCAGCAGTCGCCGTTCACGCTGCAGCTCTGCCCAACCTGGGCGCACCTGAACAGGGGATTGTATACCCATATCCCGTTACCTGAGCCCCTGTTGTGCGATATGGTGTTGTGGGTCAGGTTGTTGTGCCTGCCATACAGGTATAGGCCGTTCTTGTTGTATGATATGTTGTTCATGTGGACAGTGTTGCTGAAGGAGAGGTTCAGGTTGACGCCAACGACTGCGCTCCTGTTTATCAGGTTGTATTCGATTGCAGTGTCGTTCATGTCGTACAGCTGCATCCCTTCGGTGTTGTTCCATATCAGGTTGTGGCTTATGTTGCAATCCAGGGTGCTGTTGGAGTATACCGCATGCCCGTTCTCCCAGAAGCTGTTCCAGAACAAGGTAATGTTGTCAGCCCTGTCCAGGTAGACGGCCTTCGTGTTGTTCCAGAAGCGGTTGTTCCAGACCGTGTTGTTGGTCGCAGAGCCGTTCATCATTATGGAGGCGTATGTCTGGTTCTCGAAGGTGTTGTTCCAGACCGTGTTGTTGTGGCCGTCGTCGAACAGTATGGCTATCGTGTTGTTGTTGAACGTGCAGTTCTCTATGGCGGTGTTGTTCGGGTCTATGCCCACCACGTTGTGCTCTATCGTCAGGTAGCTTATCTTAAGGCCGCCCGGGCCCCTTCCGCCTATGCCGTCACTGCAGCCTGATATGGTGCCTGGGCCCATTATCTCGACCCCTGTGTGGCCGTTCAGCTCTATGCAGCTGTAGCCTTCCCCTCCCGTGACCGTGTGGCCGCCGAGGCTTATCACAGTATCGTCGGCTGTCACTGTGAGGGCGTCGCCCCCGGAGCCTGATATGTCGCCGCTGACGGTCACGGTTCCCGAGACATCGTCCCCGAAGTCATTGGTGACAAACGTGACGGTTATGGACGCTGTGTTGGAACTGGAGCTGAAGGCAGTGGTGCCTCCGGTCACTGTTGCGCTCGCGGTGGAGCCTGAAGAGCCGGCGGTCTGGTCCCAGGCATAGTAGGTGATGCTGCCTGAGCCGCCGCTTAAGGAGTTCGGCTGCAGCCTGACCGAGCTGCTGGCTGACAGCAGAAGGGCGCTGGACGTGCTTACTGTTCCTACGTTGGTCCAGCCTCCGCCAGTGTTGAACTGCCAGATTCCGGGGGAGCCTGTAGCTATGATGGCTATCCCTTCAGCCGCCCCGGAGTCGGCGTCGGTTATGGTCTCTCCCACGAGGTCTGAAACGACGATGCCGGAATTGTCAGTCTCGTCCTCTGTTATCGTCGGCAGGGTAGGGGAAGCTGAGGCCAGCACAGGCGCATCGTTCACCTCGTTCACGTTTATCGTTATGGTGTTGGGCGCGACCGAATCGGTAGTCCCGTCATTTACGGTGAAGCTGAAGGAATCATAAGGGGCCCCGTTTCCGTCGGACACCGGGTCGAAGGTGAGAAGGCTGGCGTCCAGGTCGGCCTTGGATATCACGTCATTTAGGCCCACTGCCGCCCCGTCGAGCTTCAGGTCCCCGACCGTTTCAAGGGCAGTTATCTCTATGCTGGCCATGATGTCCCCGTCTACGTCATCGTACCCGAAGTCAGCGGTTGATATGACCAGCTGGTTGTCCTCGTCCACGGAAAGGGTATTGTCTGAGGCAGTGGGGGCGTCGTTCTGTTCTGTCACGTCTATCGTCAGGGTGTCGCTGGAGCTGTAGAGGCTGCCGTCTGACACCTGGAACTCGAAGCTGTCGTATGAAGCCCCGTTGGCGTTTGCCGCTGCATCGAACGTGAGCTTGCCTGAGGATATGTCAGCAGCCGATATCTCCTGGTTCTGGGTGACGGCCACGCCTTCGTATTCCAGGTCACCAGTGGATTCCAGGGCGGTCACCTTTATGCCCTGGAAGGTGTCTCCGGTGTCAATGTCAGAGAACGGGAAGTCTGATGCCTGGAAGACGTACTGGGTGTCCTCCAGGGTCGTGACCGTGTTGGCTGATGTGGTGGGGGCGTCGTTCTGGACGGTCACGTCAATGGTCATGGTGTACCCCCCTGCCGAGAAGTCAATGCCGTCTGACACCTCGAAGCCGAAGCTGTCGTACGAGGCCCCGTTGGCGTTTGCCACCGGTGTG
>Ga0180431_10003580_pt1 | contig 19952 bp, 17 predicted proteins | sample SS_ome_11_FD_132459 | JGI IMG/M metagenome (GOLD analysis project Ga0180431, IMG submission 132459) | Hypersaline lake sediment archaeal communities from the Salton Sea, California, USA - SS_1_MS_1 metaG | ecosystem: Environmental > Aquatic > Non-marine Saline and Alkaline > Hypersaline >... | reverse complement strand
CCTCGGCCACGATCGCGGAATTGGTCGATGGGTCATCGGTGGCGGCGATGACGTACCAGGCGCCCCGCAGGTCGCCGTCGCGGTAGTCCCGCAATTGCAGGGTGATCCCCGGTGTCTGTTCGGCGAGAGCCTCCACCGCCGGTGTGGCTGCCCGCGCGATGACATGCACCTCGGCCCCGTGGGTGATCAGTACCGGCACCCGGCGCTGGGCGACGGTGCCGCCGCCCACGACGACAACCTTCTTGCCAGCCAGTCGCAGGCCGACCAGGTAGGCGTTCTCGGTCACCGACCGAGCCTAAGGCGTGCCGAGTGACTTTCCGCAGCCGTCATCGCGCGGGCCGCGCGCTGCGGCGCATCACGCCCCGGCCCGGGCCACGAACCGCCGGACCACCCATGGGTGTGCCGCGGGATGGGTGTGCAGGTATGCCGCATGCACACCGGCCCGCACCGCACCGTCCCGGGCCGGCTTCCCACCGGCCCCCGGCAATACCCAGGCAGGCTGCCGAGTTGGGCCGAAATCGACTGTGGTGCGGTGGAATTCATGGCCGACGACCCGTTCCCCGGCACTGAACAGCGCGGAGTCCACGGCGGCGACGCCGTCCCGGTAACCGAGTGTCAGCCCGGGGGTGAAGCGCGCCGAGCCGGACAGCACCCCGCACATCGGCGTTCCGTCCAGATCGTCCATCAGGTATGTCAGCCCGCCGCACTCCGCGTGCACCGGCGCCCGCCGGGAGAGATCGCGGATCTCTTGGCGTAGCTTGACGTTGGCCGAAAGGTCCGCGCTGTACTGCTCGGGAAACCCGCCGGGAAGCATCAGCGCGGCAGTTCGTTCCGGGAGAGCTCCGGACAGCGGGTCGAAGGCCACAACCTCAGCCCCGGCGGCTCGGAGCAGCTCGTCGTATTCGGCATACCCGAAGGTGAAGGCCGCGCCGGCGGCGACTGCGACCACCGGGCTCCCGCTGACCGGTTGCCCGACGGCGTGGGCCGGGGACCACGCCGGGCCGGCCGGGGCCGACCGGGCCAGGGCACGCACCGCGGCGATATCGACAGTGCCGGCCACCAGATCCGTCATCGCCGTCACCGCGGCCCGGGCCTGGGCGCCGTGCTCGACAGCGGTGACCAGGCCCAGGTGGCGAGAGGGCACCGACAGTTCGTCGCGGCGCGGGACCGCCCCCAGTACCGGCACGCCGACCGCCTCGCACGCCTGCCGCAACACCTGTTCGTGCCGCGGCGAACCAACCCGGTTGAGGATGACCCCCCCGATCCGCACGCCCTGTTGAAATGTCGTGAAACCATGCAGGACAGCGGCAATGGTGTGACTCTGCCCGCGCCCGTCGACCACCAGCACCACCGGCGCTCCCAGCAGTCCGGCGACCTGTGCGGTGGAACCGCGGGCCGGCACGGTGAACCGCTCGTCGATCCGGCCGTCGAAAAGGCCCATCACACCCTCCACCACCGCGATATCGGCATCGCGGGAACCGTGCCGGTACAGCGGTCCGATCAGGTCCTCGGGGACCAGTACCGAATCGAGGTTGCGGCCCGGCCGTCCGGCCGCCAGGCCGTGGTAGCCCGGGTCGATGAAGTCCGGGCCGACCTTGAACGGGGCGACCCGGCTTCCGGCCCGGCGCAGCGCACCGATCAAGCCCGTTGCGATTGTCGTCTTTCCGCTCCCGGAGGTCGGGGCGGCTACGACGACGGCGGGCGCTGGGTTCACCACTCGATACCGCGCTGGCCCTTGCGGCCGGCGTCCATCGGGTGTTTGCGCTTCGTCATCTCGGTCACCAGGTCGGCGGCATCCAGCAGTGGCTGCGGCGCGTCGCGGCCGGTGATGACCACATGCTGGCGGCCGGGGCGGGCGCGCAGCTCGTCGACCACGTCCCGCACGCCGATCCAGCCCCACTTGAGCGGGTAGGTGAATTCGTCGAGAACGTAGAAGTCGTGGTGTTCGCTGCGCAGTCTGCGGGCGATTTCAGCCCATCCCTCGGCGGCGGCGGCGGCATGATCGTGGTCATCGCCCACTTTGCGCGACCAGGACCAGCCCGCGCCCATTTTGTGCCAGTGCACCGGACCGCCGATGCCCTGCTCGGTGTTCAACCGGCCGAGTTGGGCGAACGCCGACTCCTCCCCCACCTTCCATTTGGCGCTCTTGACGAACTGGAACACCGCGATGTCCATCCCGGCGTTCCACGCCCGCAAGGCCATTCCGAAGGCCGCGGTGGACTTTCCCTTGCCCGGGCCGGTGTGCACGGCCAGAACCGCGGTGTTGCGACGCATCCGGGTGGTGAGTCCATCATCGGGAACCGTCGTCGGTTGACCCTGTGGCATCGCGGAATCCCCTTCCGTGGTTGGCGTTCAGGCGGCCCGGCGCACAACCTGCGCCAGGGAATCCGCTCGCAGTTGCTCCAGGCGGAGCACCGGCGCCCGCAGGCGGGCGGCCAGGTCGACGGCCAATCCCAGCCTGATGTAGGTGGTTTCGCAGTCGATGACCACCGCCGCGGCGCCCTCGGCGACCAACCTTGCCGAGGCGATGTGGCTGCGCGCCAGTGGATCCGCTCCGCCGGTGGCCCGGCCGTCGGTGAGCACGACCACCAGGGGCCGACGGGACCGGTCGCGTGCGCGTTCGCGAACCACCACATCCCGGGCCGCCAGCAGACCCTCGGCCAGCGGGGTGGTACCACCGGTTTCCAGGCCGGTGAGCCGATGCGCGGCGATGTGGGCCGACGTCGTGGGCGGCAGGACGAGGCGGGCTTCGGCGGCCCGGAAGGTGATGACCGCGACCTTGTCTCGGCGCTGGTAGGCATCGCGCAGCAGCGACAGCGCCGCACCGGTCACCGCCGCCATCCGGTCGCGAGCCGCCATCGAACCGGATGCGTCGACCACGAAGATCACCAGGTTGCCCTCCCGGCCCACTCGCAGCGCGCGCCGGACGTCGTCGGGGCCGGGCCGGGGCGGCCCCGGCTCCCGCCGTTTTCCCACGGCCGCGAGGACCGTACCGAACAGGTGCAGCCCGTGGCCCTCGTCGGGGTTTCGGCCCGGGTGGACCACTGCCCCGACGGAGTTTCGGGCCGGGGACCGCCGTCCGGCAGCGCCCTCACCGAGGCCGGGCACCGTCAGCGCCCGGGTCCGGAAAGTCGGCGCGGGCGGGCCTGCGGCGCGAGTCGATGACCCTGCTTCGGCCTGCCGCCCGGCGGGGTGATCTTGGTCGGCGCCCGAGGCCTCAGGGGTCTGTCCCCCGCCCGGCGGGTCCGGATCCTTATCGCCGCCGTCGCCGCCACCGGAGTCGGACAGCGCCTCGTCGAGTTGGGCCGGGTCGATGCCCGGATCATCGAACGGATCCCGGCGACGACGGTGCGGCAGCGCCAACTCCGCCGCCACCCGAATGTCCTCCTCGGCCACCGTCGGCGCCGCGCGCCAGGCGGCATGCGCCATCGCGGTGCGGGCTACCACCAGATCTGCGCGCATTCCGTCGACGTCGAAGGCTGCGCACACCGAGGCGATGCGGTTCAGTTCGCCGTCGGGGAGTTCCACCTCGGCCAGCCGGGCCCGTGCCGCGGCGATCCGCCCGGCCAGTTCGGTCTCCTGCCCGGAGTGCCGGGCGGTGAAGCCGCCCGGGTCGGCCTCATAGGCCAGCCGCTGGCGAACCACCTCGCTGCGAACCGCCACATCGCGCGACGCGGCCACATCGACGGCCAGGCCGAAACGGTCGAGAAGTTGGGGGCGCAACTCGCCCTCTTCGGGGTTCATCGTGCCGATCAGCACGAAACGCGACTCATACGAGTGCGAGACTCCGTCCCGTTCGACATGCACCCGGCCCATGGCGGCGGCGTCGAGCAGAATGTCGACGAGGTGATCGGGAAGCAGATTCACCTCATCGACGTAGAGCACACCGCCGTTCGCCCGGGCCAGCAGTCCCGGCGAGAACGCATGCTCACCCTCTCGCAGCACCTTCTGCAGATCCAGCGAGCCGATCACCCGATCCTCGGTGGCACCGATCGGCAGCTCCACCAACCGGGTCCGCGGGTCGGCCGCCGGATCGACCGCACCGAGAACGGCGGCCAGCGCCCGCGCCGCCGTCGACTTGGCGGTGCCCTTCTCGCCCCGGATGAGCACGCCGCCGATATCCGGCCGCACCGCACACAGGATCAGCGCCAGCCGCAACCGATCGTGGCCGACGATTGCGCTGAACGGGTAGGCGGGAGGGATCACCGGCGCACTCTCAGCATCGGGATGTGCGCGATACCGTCCTCGCTGAATTGCTCACCGTCGGCCACGAAACCGTGCCGGGCGTACATGTCGGCCAGGTAGCTCTGGGCGCTGATCCGGCACGGGTGCTCGCCCACCTCGGCCAGGGCGGCCTGGATCAGCCGGGTGCTGTTGCCCCGGCCCCGCGCATCGGATGCGGTGCAGACCCGGCCGATCCGAAACAGTTGATGGCCCTGAGAATCCTCCTCGATCAGCCGCAGCGTTGAGATCACCTCGCCGGCTGGGCCCTCGAGCCAGAAGTGCCGGGCCTGCGGGTCCATGTCGCGGCCGTCGAGTTCGGGGTAGGGGCAAGACTGTTCGACGACGAACACGTCCACCCGCAACCGCAGCAGCCGGTACAGGGTTGGGGCATCGAGATCGTCACCCCGACAGTGGCGCAGCGCAGGCGTCACACCACTCCTGAACGGCTGTCCAGACCGAGCACGCGGGTCCCGTGGTCCCAGATCTCGGCGAACAGACGAGGCTCATCGGACAGCTTGGAACCCAGCGAGGGCACCATCTCCTTGAGTTTGGGCTCCCAGCCCGGGTAGCGGTCGTCGAAACAGCGCTGCATCACCTCCAGCATCGCGGGTACCGCGGTGGAGGCACCGGGTGAAGCACCGAGTAGTCCGGCGATCGAACCGTCCGCTGCGGCCAGCACGGTCGTGCCGAATTCCAGCACCCCCAGTTTCTTGGCGTCACGGCGGATCACCTGCACCCGCTGGCCGGCGATATCAAGCTCCCAGTCGTGGGCCTTCGCGGTCGGCGCGAAATTGCGCAGCGTGTCGACTCGGTCGGCGGGTGACTGCAGCAACTCCCCGATCAGGTACTTCAGCAGCGGCAATTCAGTCAGACCGACACCGATCATCGACGCCAGATTGTTCGGCTTTACCGACAGCGGGAGGTCGGTGATATTGCCGGCCTTGAGGAACTTCGGTGACCATCCGGCGAACGGCCCGAACAAAAGCCAGTCCTTGCCGTTGATGACCCGGGTGTCCAGATGCGGCATCGACATCGGCGGGGCACCCATCGGGGGCAATCCGTAGACCTTGGCGTGATGCGCCCTGGCCAGTTGTGCATTGTCGGTACGCAGCCATTCCCCACTGACCGGGAATCCGCCGAAACCCTTGACTTCCTTGATCCCTGATTTCTGCAGCAGTGGCAGTGCACCGCCGCCGGCACCGATGAAGACGAATTTGCTTCGCAGCTTGGACTTTTCGCCGGTGCGGCGGTTGACGACCTTGACCGTCCAGGTGCCGTCGGATTCCTGGTGCAGATCGCGGACCTCGTGGCCGAACATGGTGTCCATGCCCTGTTCGACACCGTATGCCAGCAACTGGCGCGATAACGACCCGAAGTCGACGTCGGTTCCGGCTTCGGTCCAGTTCAGGCCCACTGGATCGGAGAAGTCCCGTCCTTCGGCCATCAGTGGCAGCCGGCGGGCGAACTCGTCATCGTCGGCGATGAACTCCATGGACGAGAACAGCGGGTTGCGCACCAGAGTTTCGTAGCGGCGTCGGAGATAGTCGACGTTCTCGGCACCCTGCACGAAGCTGACATGCGGAATGGGATTCAGGAAGCCGCGAACGTCGCGCAGGATGTCGTTCTCGTGAGCGTAGGCCCAGAACTGCCGGGTGACCTGGAATTGCTCGTTGACGTTGATCGCTTTGGCGATGTCGATGGTGCCATCGGGGTTCTGCGGTGTGTAGTTCAATTCGCACAGCGCCGAGTGGCCGGTGCCGGCGTTGTTCCACGGGTCACTGCTTTCCGCGGCGGCGGCGTCGAGTCGCTCCACCAGGGTGATCGACCAATCCGGCTCGAGAAGCCGCAGGAGCGCGCCCAGTGTCGCACTCATGATTCCCGCGCCGACCAGTACGACGTCGGTCTGCTCCGGAACACTGTTGTCAGACACCGGTGTTGTCCTTCCTTGTACCGTCCAGCGGGGGCGCCGGTCGCGGGGGTACCGCTAGGTTATCCCGGCCACCGGGTCCGCGGCCGCGGAGTAGCCGGTGCCGCACTCCTGCCCGGTATGGCTCGGGCCTGGATCGGGCCTGGATCGGGCCTGGATCGGGCACGGTTATGGTTGGGCCGTGGCGGCCGAACCGACCCCCGGATGGACTGATTGGTCCTCCTGGTCATCCGACGTCCTGCCCGGGTACCAGCAGACCACATGCCCGGTGGGCACCGATCCGGACGGCGAAGGCGAACTGTTCGCGACGCTGGTCCGACCGGGCGGCGCCGGGCCTTCGCCGGGGGTGGTGCTGGCGGTGCACGGTTTCACCGACTATTTCTTCCACACCGAACTGGCCGACTTCTTCGCCGCACACGGCTATCGCTTCTATGGCCTGGATCTGCACAAGTGCGGGCGATCATGGCGGACCGGCCAGACGCCGCACTTCACCACCGATCTCGAGCGCTATGACCGCGAACTGGAAAGCGCGCTGCAGATCATCGGGACGGAGAACCCGGGTTGCCGAGCCCTGGTCTACGGCCATTCGACCGGCGGTCTGGTGGTCTCGCTCTGGCTGGACCGGATGCGCCGGCGCGGCCGACCTACTGGCGCGCCCGAACTGGCCGGCCTCGTGCTCAACAGCCCGTTTCTGGACCTGAACGGACCGGCGATCCTGCGCACCCGGGCCACCTCGACAGCGATCGGCGCCACGTCCAAGCTGCACCGCACCCGGGTGGTGCGGGCCGCGGGGAACGGCGGCTACGGCCTGACCCTGCACCGCGATTACCACGGGGAGTTCGACTACAACCTGCAGTGGAAGCCACTGGGCGGATTCCCGGTGACGGCCGGCTGGATTCACGCCGTCCGGCGCGGCCAGGCCCGGCTGCACCGGGGCCTGGACGTCGGGGTGCCCAACCTCGTCCTGCGCTCCGATCACAGCGTCGCCGAGACGGCGGGCATCGAGGTGATGAGCCGTGGCGACGCCGTACTCGACGTCAACCACATCGCTCGGTGGGCCGGCTGCGTCGGCAACCGGCAGACGATCGTGCCGGTGCCCGACGCCAAGCATGATGTCTTTCTGTCCTCGCAAGGTCCGCGCGCAACTGCCTATCGGGAATTGGGCCGATGGCTGGCGAACCTCGACGGTCTGTCGGAACCCCACCCCGATGTCCTATAGCGCCCTACAGCGGTGTGACAGATTTAGATCGGTGTGACGGATTCAGATCGGTGTGACATAGGCCGAGCTGATTCCCCCGTCGACCATGAAGGTGGACGCGGTGACGAATGAGGCGTCGTCACTTGCCAAGAACGCCACCGCAGCGGCCATTTCCTCGGGCTCGGCGAAGCGGCCCAGCGGGACGTGAACCAGCCGGCGGGCCGCCCGCTCCGGATCTTTGGCGAAGAGTTCCTGCAGCAGTGGAGTGTTCACCGGGCCCGGGCACAGCGCATTGACCCGGATACCCTGCCGGGCGAACTGCACCCCGAGTTCGCGGGACATGGCCAGCACTCCGCCCTTGGACGCGGTGTAGGAGATCTGGGATGTCGCCGAGCCCATGACGGCGACGAAGGAGGCCGTGTTGATGATGGACCCGCGGCCGGCCGGCACCATATGCCGCAGTGCCGCCCGGCAGCACAGGTACACGCTGGTCAAGTTGACCTCCTGCACCCGTTGCCACGCCGGTAGCCCGGTGGTCTCGATCAGGTCGTCCTCGGGTGGGGAGATACCGGCATTGTTGAAGGCGATGTCGACCGTTCCGTAGGACTGCGCCGCGGTGTCGAAGAGGTTGTCGACGGCGGCCTCTTCGGCGACGTCGACCGCGACGAACAGCCCTTCGAGTTCCGCCGCTACCCGGCCCCCCGCAACCGGGTCGATATCGCCGACGACGATGGTGGCGCCCTCGGCGTGCATCCGCCGGGCGGCCGCCAGACCGATACCGCTGGCCGCGCCCGTGATCACCGCCACTTTTCCGGCCAGCCGCTGAGTGAGATCGATCCTGGTTGCGGTCATGTCGGCTCTCCGATCGCGATGAAGACGTTTTTGGTCTCGGTGAAATGCTCGGGGGCCTCAGGCCCCAGTTCGCGGCCCAGGCCGGACTTCTTGAACCCGCCGAAGGGTGTGTTGTAGCGGACTGAGGAGTGCGAGTTCACGCTCAGGTTGCCGGCCTCGACCGCCCGCGACACCCGCAGTGCGCGGGACAGGTTCTCGGTCCAGATCGATCCGGACAGGCCGTAATCGGTCGCGTTGGCCAGCGCGATGGCATCCGCCTCATCCTCGAAGGGCAGTACCGCGACCACCGGGCCGAAGATCTCCTCGGTGACGGTTCGGTCACCTCGCGCCGGGGTCAGCACCGTCGGCGGGAACCAGTACCCGGGTCCATCCGGAGCGGATCCGCGGAAGGCCACCGTCGCCCCTTCGGGGACGTAGCCGGCCACCGACTCGAGGTGGCTGCGGGAGACCAGGGGCCCCATTTGGGTGCCGCGGTTGGTCGGATCCCCGACGACGACACCCTTGACAGTGGGCTCCAACATTTCCATGAATCGATCGAAGATGTTGCGCTGCACGAGAATCCGACTCCGCGCGCAGCAGTCCTGACCGGCATTGTCGAACACGCCGTCCGGGGCGGTGGCCGCAGCCAGTTCCAAGTCGCAATCATCGAAGATGATATTCGCGCTCTTCCCTCCGAGTTCCAGGGTCACTCGCTTGACCTGCGCGGCGGCTGCTGCCATCACCGTAGTCCCGACCTCGGTTGATCCGGTGAAGACGATCTTGCGGACATCCGGATGACTCGTCAGCCGCTGCCCCACCACGGCCCCCCGGCCCGGCAGCACCTGGAACAACTCGGGTGGCAACCCGGCCTCGATCGCGAGCTGCCCGAGCCGGATGGCCGTCATGGGGGTCCACTCCGCCGGTTTGAGCAGCACGGCGTTACCCGCGGCCAGCGCCGGCGCGAAACCCCACGCCGCGATCGTCATCGGGAAGTTCCACGGGGTGATGACACCGATCACGCCGATGGGTTCGTGGAATGTCACGTCGAGACCCCCGGCGACAGGAATCTGCCTGCCGGACAGCCTTTCCGGGGCGGCTGAGTAGAACTGCAGCACATCACGGACGTGTCGGGCCTCAGCCTCCGCCGAGCTGATCGGGTGGCCGGAGTTGGCCACCTCCAACGCGGCCAGCTCGTTGATGTTCGCGTCGACGATGGCGGCGAGGTTCCGCAGCGCTGCGGCGCGTGCAGCGGGCGGCTCCGCCGCCCAGCGTTTCTGGGCGATGACGGCCCTGGCCACGGCATCGTCGACCGCGGCGACGTCGAGAAGTTCCACGGTGCGCAGTACCTGCTCGGTCGCCGGGTTGATCAGCTCGACGGTATCCACTTCATCCTCTCTTCCTCCAGTTCGCCCCCAGCTCGTCCCCGAGTCGCTCACCTCGCCCGCCCCCTCGCCCGCCCCCTCGCATAGTCGGTCGCAGCCTTGACCAGACCGGCGAACAGCCGCAGATCGGCCAGATCCTCCTCCGGGTGCCATTGCACGGCCACCACGAAGTCGGGTCCGGGCATCTCGACCGCTTCGATCACACCGGCGCTGGTGGCGCTGACCACAAGCCCGTCGGCCGGCCTGTCGATGGCCTGATGATGATGACACCGCGCTCGGACGCCAGGACCCAGCAGACCGGCCAGCCGGCTGCCATCGGTGATGGCCACCGCCGAGGTGGCAAAAACCCCATCGCCGGGCCGGTGGCCGCCGTGGCCGAGGACATCAGGCAGATGCTGCTGCAGCGTCCCGCCGAGCGCGACATTGAGGACCTGGGCCCCGCGGCAGATTCCGAGGACTGGCATGTGCCTGCGTAACGCCTCCGCCAGCACGGCGAACTCCCACTCGTCCCGGTCGCGGGCGGGTTCGTCGGTAGCCGGATGCGGCCGGTGCCCGTAGGCCGCCGGATCGACGTCCGCGCCGCCGGTGATGACGAGGCCGTCGATACCGTCGAGCACCCGGCCCGCAATCCCGGCGTCCACCGGCTGGGGTGGCAACAGGGCGGCGATACCGCCGGCCAGGGTGACCCCGTCGAGGTAGACGGCCGGCAGGAAACTGGCGGGTAGGTCCCAAACCCCGCTGCGGGCCCGCTGGCGGTATGTGGTCAGCCCCACCATCGGCGGGACGGCGAGCTCACAAGCGTTCAAACCCCCGCACCCTCTCCCAGTCGGTGACCGCCGCGTTGAACGCCGCGACCTCCACCCGAGCATTGTTGAGATAGTGCTCCACCACGTCATCACCGAACGCCGCGCGGGCCACCGCCGACTGTCCTAAGATCTTGGCCGCCTCGGCCAGCGTCGCGGGAAGCCGTTGCGCGTCGCTGCTGTAGGCGTTGCCGACGAGCGGCTCGGGGAGCTGCAGCTCATGGTCGATACCGTGCAGCCCGCCCGCGATCAGCGCTGCCACCGCCAGGTACTGGTTGACGTCACCGCCGGGTACCCGGCACTCCATCCGCAGCGAATCACCTTGACCAACAACGCGCAATGCGCAGGTCCGGTTGTCCATGCCCCAGGCAATGGCCGTCGGGGCGAAGCTGCCCTCGGCAAATCTTTTGTAGGAGTTGATATTCGGTGCGTAGCAGAGCGACAACTCGCGTAGGGTGGCCAACTGACCGGCGAGGAAGCTGCGGCACAGCGCCGACATGCCGAGCGGCTCATTGTCGTCGGCGAACACCAGGGTACCGTCTGACCCTCTCAGCGAGATGTGGATATGACAGCTATTGCCCTCCCGCTCATCGTATTTCGCCATGAACGTCAGACTCTTACCGTGCTGGTCGGCGATCTCCTTGGCACCGTTCTTATAGATGGTGTGGTTGTCACAGGTCACCAGCGCGTCGGCGTAGCGGAACGCGATCTCCTGCTGACCGGGGTTGCACTCCCCCTTCACCCCTTCGCAGTACATCCCCGCCCCGTCCATCCCCAATCGGATGGCACGCAACAGCGGTTCCATCCGGGTGGACGCGTGGATCGCGTAGTCGACGTTGTAGTCGCTGGCCTTTGCCAGGTTGCGGTAACCGGCCGCCCACGCGGACCGGAAGTCGTCGTCGAACGCCATGAACTCCAGCTCGGTACCGACGAATGCCGCCAAACCGCGCTGGGCCAGCCGGTCCATCTGGGCTCGCAGAATGCCGCGGGGAGCGGCCGGTACCGAACTGCCGTCATGCCAGTGCAGATCGGCCATCACCTGCGCGCTACCGGGCAACCAGGGGATTACCCGCAGAGTGGCGAGGTCCGGGCGCATGACCATGTCCCCGTACCCGGACTCCCAGCTCGACATCGCGTAACCGGCAACGGTGTTCATGTCGACGTCGACGGCGAGCAGATAGTTGCAGCACTCCGCCCCGTGGGCCGCGACCTCCTCCATGAAAAGCCGGGCGGCGACTCGTTTCCCGGTCAGCCGGCCCTGCATATCGGCGAATGCGACGATCACCGTGTCGATCTCCCCGGAGTGCACCAGAAGCTCCAGATCCGCCAAACCGAGCATGCCGGACGGTGAGCTCTGATTCATCGGCTGGCTCATCGGGCCCTTTCGGTCGGGATCTGGCTCGGGATGTGGCTATCGGGATGTGGCTGTCGCAATGTGGCTGTCGCAATGTGGCTGTCGCAATGTAGCTATTGTGCACGGAAGCGGCGCCGGGATCAGCCGGGCGCACCGGGCCGGTCAAGGAGCCACGCGCATGGCCGTAGAGCGCCGGAAGAGCGCCGGCGTCACCTACCGGCACGCCGGCCAGGAGTACTTCGAGAAGCGCTCATTGCTGCGCACAGCCGGGTTCTGGGGTCTGTGGGGCATTGGCATCGCGGCCGTGATCTCGGGGGATTTCTCCGGCTGGAACTTCGGAATCGGTGAGGCCGGCTGGGGAGGGTTGGGCATCGCGGCGGTGCTCATCATCATCATGTACTTCGGGATGCTGTTCTCCATCGGGGAGATGTCGGCGGCCATGCCGCACACCGGCGGCGCCTATTCCTTCGCCCGGGCCGCGATGGGGCCGTGGGGTGGTTTCATCACCGGCTTCGCCGAAACCATCGAATACGTCTTCACCACGGCGGTGGTGGTGTACTTCTCGGCTAGCTACGCAGACGCGGTGACCAGCGATCTGTTCAACCTCTCGCTGCCGTCCTGGCTGTGGTGGATCATCCTCTACGCGGCGTTCGTCGCCCTGAACTCCTGGGGTGCGCGGGCGTCATTCCGATTCGCCCTCGTCGTGGCGGTGCTGTCCATCGGCATCCTGATCCTGTTCGCGGTGCTGGCGATCACCAACGGGGCCGTCGATTTCGGTCGGCTACTCGATATCGCGCCGGACCCCGATGCGGTGGGCTCCAGCTGGTTCCTGCCGTTCGGATTCGTCGGCGTGCTCTACGCGCTGCCCTTCGCGATGTGGTTCTTCCTCGGTATCGAGGAGTTGCCACTGGCCGCCGAGGAGGCCCACAACCCGAGCCGCGACATCCCGAAGGCTGGAATCTGGGGTCTGGTCTCGCTGGTCGGGTGCGCAACGCTGGTGTACTTCCTCAACCCTGCGGTCACGGGCTCGGCGGCGCTGGGGGGTTCCGACGAACCGCTACTGGACGGTTTTCGCGCATTCCTGCCGGCCGGGTGGGCGGCGATCCTGTCGGCGTTCGCGCTCATCGGCCTGCTGGCCAGCCTGCAGGGCATCATGTACGCCTACGGCCGCAACCTCTACTCGCTGAGCCGGGCCGGCTACTACCCCAAAATCCTCTCGCTCACCGGGGCGCGTCAGACGCCCTATCTCGCGTTGGCCGCCGGGGCGGTGATCGGATTTGCCGCCCTGCTCATCGTGAGCATCAACGAGGGTGCCGGTGACGTGGTGCTCAACATCGCAGTGTGGGGTGCGGTGCTGGCCTACATGCTGCAGATGGCCTCTTTCGTTCTGTTGCGGCGGACGTTCCCGAACGCCCGCCGCCCGTGGGTGAGCCCCACCGGCAACTGGGGCGCGATCGTAGCCTTCGTCATCGCCGCCGCGACGTTCGTCGCCGTGCTGGTCAACCCCACCTACCGTCCGGCCGTCGTGACCATCGCGGTGCTTTACGCCATCGGACTACTGATCTTCGGCCTGTACGGCCGGCACCGACTGGTGCTCTCCCCGGAGGAGGAGTATGCGGTGACCGGTGGTCTGCACGGTTATGACCCGGCATCTGAAGGCCTCGGCGGCACTATCGAGGACGAAATTCTCAAGGGCCACACCCAGTAGCGATCGCAGCTCACCAGGTGCTGGTGCGGAGCACGATCTCGGCAGCCAACTGGGCTGTGGCCGTGGTCGCGTCACGCCGGGCGGCGGACTGGACCACACGGTAATCGCTGTGTACGAAGCGCTGGCTGGCCCTGGCCACGGTGAGGGCGGCAGGGCTGCTGGCCAGCGCCGTGGTATTGATCTCCACCGGCGGGCAGTCCGGATCACGCACCACCCCGCGTGAATCCGGACTACGCGGATGGCCGCGGTCGATGACGACGAGGCCGGTGAATCGGTCCGGCCGAGTGGCCGCCAGTTCCCACGCCAACTGCGCTCCGAACCGGTCGCCGGCGACCACCGCCCACGGCACGTCGAGGGCTTCCAGGACGGCTACTACTGCTTTGGGACGCAGACGGGGGTCGGCACCGATGACCACGGTGCGCAGTGCGGCCGTGTGCAGGCGCTCGCACAGGGCGTCATAAGCGGTGGGCGGATTCTGAATTGAACCCAGCACGACGACGTGGGGACCCTTGTCCGGGCCGGTCACACTCACCCGCACCGGGAACCCGTCGACGGTCATCAGCGGCCCGGGCATCCGCATACGTTACTGCGCAACTATTCGAGCCGGCCCGGTTTCCATCCGCACTCTCAGGCACTGCTCAGGAAGACCGCAACTTTCCCACCTGATCGTTGAAAACGTCTAGAAATGTCTGCGGCAGTGACGCTTTGGCTGCGATCATCGGGTTATTACCCGGGAATGCCAACCCAAAGACCGCCCGCCGTCCGACATTCTGGAAGGCCATGAAAACACTTGTCGGGGAACCGCCGAGTTCCATCGTCTGTTGATATGCAAGTGCCCCGCTCTCCGCCCCGGAGAGCGCAGCGGTGGTGATCGGTATGCCCTCCGAGCCGGGGTCGAAGAAGGCCTCGAAACTGGCGCAGCGATCGGCCGCGGCCTCCAACGCATCCATGTCCAGATTCCACGACAGCAGGGTCATCGCGATGCGGGCTCCGTCGTAGGACACCGCATACTTCGCGGCGCTTCCCGGCCCCCGCTCGGCGGACTCTTTGATCACGTTGGTCAGCGCGTCGGCGCACCCTGCCGGGCGGGACAGCATGGGACCCGGACCACCGGCACCGTCGGGCCGGTCCGGTTGATCGACGATGCGGTCGTACTGAACCCCCGGCGGGAAGTCCGACTCATCCAGCAACGCCCTATCGAGAACGGCTCCGGGCCAGGTCGCGGTACCCGCAACCGGCTCGGCACAACCGGCTAGCAGCATCATCGTCGGCGCCAGCGCCCCTGCAACAGCCGTACGACCCCTCATGGGCATCAGGGTAGGCCACTGAGCGCGCTGGTGATCACCGGAGCAGCCGGAGGCGGCCCGTCCAGCAGCGCGAGCACGGAGTCCAGGTCCAAGTGGGCGGCCAGCAGATCAGCCATCAGGTCGAGTTGTGCATCGCGGCGGTCCGGTACGCCCACGTCGGCGGCGACCCGGAAACCGGACCGGCCGGCGGCCGCTGCCACTTCGGTGAGCCACCGACGCCGGAAGCCGTCGTTGTCCAGCAGCGCGTGCCAGTGCGTACCGAAGACCGTCCCGCGGCGGTAACCTTGCACCGAGCCGTTCACCTCGAACCAGACGTCCTCGGCCGATCTGGTGACCCGCCCGTAGTGGATTTCGTAGCCGCGCAGTGGTGCCTCCCAACGGTGCAGCATCTTGGTGTCGGCGAACCCGATGTCCACATCGAGCAGGCCAAGCCCGGCCACCATTCCGCGCCCGCTCTCCACGGTGTCGTCGATTCGGCGGCACAGCATCTGCAGGCCCCCGCAGATACCGAGGACGGCCCCGCCGCGGCGGGCGTGGGCAGCGATCACCTCGGCCAGGCCGCGTTCCCGCAGCCACTGCAGGTCGGCCACGGTGGCCCGGGTTCCCGGGACGACCACGACGTCGACATCGATCAGGTCGGCGGGCTCGGCCGCCCAACGCACCTGCACCCCGGGTTCGCAGGCCAGCGCCTCGACATCGGTGGAGTTGGAGATCCGGGGCAGCCGCACCGCCGCCACCCGCAGCGACTGGCTGCCACGCGGAGGGCCCGGCGTACCGACCGTCGCGCCGGCCACCACTGACACCGAATCCTCGGCGTCCAGCCACAGCTCGTCGCTGTAGGGCAGCACACCGTAGGTGGGACGGCCGGTCAGCGCCGCCAACTGATCGAGGCCGGGCGTCAGCAGTGCCGGGTCGCCGCGGAACTTGTTCACGATGAATCCGGCCACAAGTTCCTGGTCCGCACCGGAGAGCACCGCGACAGTGCCGAAGAAATGCGCCAGCAACCCGCCCCGGTCGATATCACCGACCACCACCACGGGCAGATCGGCCGCACGGGCCAATCCCATATTGGCGAGATCCGTTGCGCGCAGATTGATCTCGGCCGGAGATCCGGCGCCCTCGCACAGCACCACATCGAACTCCGAGCGCAGAGCGGCGAGGTCCTCGGCGACCACTGCTGCCAGCCGGTCGCGATGCGCGAGATAGTCTCCGGCAGCGACATCGCCCACCGGCCGGCCGCGCACCACGAGCTGCGAGGTGCGATCACTGCCCGGCTTGAGTAACACCGGATTGAATCGCACGCTCGGCGCCAGACCGGCGGCCCGAGCCTGCATCGCCTGCGCCCGGCCGATCTCTCCGCCGTCGACCGTGACCATGGAATTGTTGCTCATGTTCTGGGCTTTGAACGGCGCGACGCGAATCCCCTTGCGCGCCAGCAGCCGACACAGACCGGCCACCACCATCGATTTGCCCGCGTCCGAGGTGGCACCGGCCACCAGGAGAGCGCCGCTCATTGTCGCCCGCCGAGCAGACACAAACTCGTACGACAGAGCCCGATTCTGTGCGGTTCTGTGTCTGCTCGCGGGGAGAACATCACGGCAGGGTGAGAATCTCGGCGCCGTCCTCGGTCACCACGATGGTGTGCTCGAACTGGGCGGTCCACCTGCCGTCCCGGGTCGCCACCGTCCAGCCGTCATCCCAGATCTCGTAGTCCAGGCCGCCGAGGTTGATCATCGGCTCGATGGTGAAGGTCATATCCGGTTCCAGCACCGTGTCGACATCCGGCTTGTCATAGTGCAGCACCACGAGGCCGTTGTGGAAGGTGGTCCCGATACCGTGGCCGGTGAAGTCCCGAACAACGTTGTATCCGAAGCGGTTTGCGTAGGATTCGATGACCCTGCCCACCACCGACAGTGCTCTGCCGGGTTTTACGGCCTTGATGGCACGCAGAGTGGCCTCTTCGGTGCGTTCGACCAGCAGTCGGTGCTCCTCACTGACATCGCCGGCCAGGAAAGTGGCGTTGGTATCGCCGTGCACACCGTTGATGTAGGCGGTTACATCGATGTTGACGATGTCACCGTCGGCAACCACGGTCGAGTCCGGGATGCCGTGGCAGATGATCTCGTTGAGCGAGGTGCAGCAGGATTTGGGAAAACCCCGGTAACCGAGGGTCGAGGGGTAGGCGCCGTGGTCGACCATGTAGTCGTGGGCGATCCGGTCGAGCTCGTCGGTGCTCACGCCGGGCCGGACCGCGGCGCCGGCCTCCGCCAACGCACCCGCCGCGATGCGGCCGGCGATACGCATCTTCTCGATGACGTCCAGGGTTTGCACCCATGGTTCACTGCCCTCCGCCGCGGTGGACCGGCCGACATACTCGGGCCGCTCGATGGACTTGGGCACCGGCAGGGTCGGCGAGACCGTTCCGGAACGGAGGGCACTGCGCACTGGGCATTCTCCTAACGGTTAGCGGCGATGCAGGAGCGGCCGTTTCGGACCGCGGATGTTCACCGATCCCATCACCACCCGGCCGGTGAGCACCACATGCGGGCGCCCTTCGGGTGGCGGGGCCTTGCGCCGGTCCCGCGCACTACCGCCGTAGACGATGACATCGTCGATGGATGCGCTGGCACCGTCCGGCAGCCGGATGTTGAGCGACCCGCGGACCATATCGAGCTCGATCACCACCACCGGCCCGGCGAACCGGGCGTGGGTGAGATCGAGGTTCACCGAGCCGACCCGGCGCACCAGGGCCAGCCGGGTGGGCACCGTCCACTCGCCCCGCCGACGCAGCGATCCCATCCAGCCGCGCAGCTCCAGGCGATCGGTTGCCGAGGAAGCGATCGCCCCGGGGCCGGGCAGGTCTTCGACCAGGGCCTCCAGATCAGCCGGCCGGCGGGCGGCCGACACCTGCACCGAGCGCTCCTCGAACTCACCGATATCGATCAGTCCCAGCGCGACGGCGTTGTGAAGTCGACGCAACGTTCCGCTGCGGTCGGCATCGGACACCCGCATCGCGGGCGCGTTCTCGATCCGTTGCTCAATCTCAGTCATGACGCCACTTAATTTACCCGCGCTCACGCCACATTCACCCGCGCTCCCGCCACCGCGTTTGCCGGCGGTGTTCGTCAGCAGATCGTCGCAAATCTCCCGGCCATTGATCCATCGGGAATCGTTTAGGCTCACGAACCATGTCCAATCCCCGCAGACGCGCTGTTCTGATCGGGGCCGCGCTCGCCCCGGTCGCCGCCCCGCTCGCCGGGTGCGGCAAGACCGACAATGCGCCGGTGTCATCACCGCCGACGCCCGGGCAGGCGCTGACCGCCGCCGCGGACGTCCCGTTGGGTGAGGCCGCGATTGTCGACGGCACCCTGATAACCCAACCCAGTCCGGGAGTCTATGAGGGATTCGTCGCCCGCTGCACCCATGCCGGCTGCGCACTCGCACTCAAGAACGGCGGCATCGAGTGCCCCTGCCACGGGAGCCGGTTCAAGGTCGACGGGGCGGTGGAGCGGGGCCCGGCCACCAAACCGCTGGTCGCGCGTCCGGTCTCGGTGCGTGACGGGCAGATCCTGGCCGAATGAGGGCCGTTCAGGCCAGGAACGCCGGCGGGAGTTCCTCCAGCATGCTGCGCACCATCCGCACCGCATAGGTGGAACTTCCGCCACCGACGATGAGGGCGGCAAAGGCCAAGTCGCCGCGGTAACCGGTGAACCAGGCATGCGAACCGCCCTGGAACTCCGCCTCACCGGTCTTTCCATGGACGGCGCCGAGGCCGTCGATGTCCTTAGCTGTTCCGTTGGTCACCACCAGGCGCATCATCGAGCGCAGTCCTTCAAGGATGGCCGGATCGGCCGGTGGGTGATCACCGGTCTCGACCGTCTCGCTCCCGGCAATGAGGTGCGGCACCGGGGTGCGGCCCGCCGCCACGGTGGCCGCCGTCAACGCCATCCCGAACGGGGTCACCAACACCTTGCCCTGACCGAACCCGTCCTCGGTCCGTTCGGCTAGGTCAACCGTCGGCGGGACCGTCCCGGTAACGGTGGTCAGACCCTCGATGACGTAGTCGGCGCCGATCCCGTACTGCGAGGCCGCCACGGTCAGCGCCGTGGGCGGCATCCGGCTGGCGAGTTCGGCGAAGGTGGTGTTGCAGGAGTTGGCGAAGGCCTTGGCCATCGGCACGACCCCGAGGTCGAACCGGTTGTAGTTCGGGACGACCCGGTCCCCTATCTCCATCTCACCCGGGCAGGCCAGCAATGTATTCGGAGTGGCCATATCCCGGCCCATCGCCGCCCCGGCAGTGACGATCTTGAACGTCGATCCCGGCGGATACAGGCCGGTGGTCGCGGCCGGGCCATCGGCGTTCGCGGCGCCGTTCTGCGCCACCGCGAGAATCTCGCCGGTCGAGGGTTTGATCACCACCAACATGGATTTGCGCCACTGACTGTCCACCGCGTGCTGGGCGGCGTTCTGAACCAGACGGTCGAGCGTCAGCGACACTGACGGCGCCGGCGTGGGCGGAACCTCAGCAAGAACCTCGACGTCAGCGCTGTTCTGGTTGACGCTGACCACCCGCCAGCCAGCTTCGCCGTCCAGTTGGTCCACGACGGCCTTCTTCACCTCACTGACGATCGCCGGGGCGAAGGCATCGTCGGTGGGCAGCAATTCGGCTTGGGGAATCACCACGACCCCGGGCAGCGAATCCAGCGCCTCGGCTACCTTGTCGTGGTCGGCGGACCGCAGAGTGATGAGATCCAGCGGGCCGTTCGCCGAGCTGGCCTGCTCGGCGAGTCGCTGTGGTTTCAGCGTGTCGTCGAACTGCCGCAACACATCGGCGACCACCCGCGCGCTCGACATCAGGTTGGCTCCGGCCCGGGCAGCGTCGAGTTGGTAGCGGTAGAGCCGACCCGGCACGAGGACCTCGGTGCCGCCTAGTTCGTTGACGGAGGCCCGCCGCGGCGGGTCGGCCCGGAGTTCGACGGTCTGATTGTCGCCGAGTTTGGGGTGCAGCGCGCTCGAACTCCAGCGGACCTGCCAGCGCCCCTCGTTGCGGACCATATTGAGAACGCCGTCGTAGGTCCATTTGCGATTCTTGGGCAGCTCCCAGCTGAAACGGTAGTTCACCCGGCCGGTGTCCTCGGTGTAACGCGAACCGAGAATCTGCGCGTCGAGGTGAGTGGCCTGCAACCCCGACCATGCCTCGTTGAGCGCGGCGTGGGCT
>Ga0180431_10003579_pt1 | contig 19953 bp, 16 predicted proteins | sample SS_ome_11_FD_132459 | JGI IMG/M metagenome (GOLD analysis project Ga0180431, IMG submission 132459) | Hypersaline lake sediment archaeal communities from the Salton Sea, California, USA - SS_1_MS_1 metaG | ecosystem: Environmental > Aquatic > Non-marine Saline and Alkaline > Hypersaline >... | reverse complement strand
TAGCCCTGGATGTTCAGGTGAGAGTAGTCAATCGGGTACTCTTTGTCCGCCCCCGCGGCAACCTCGCCATAGGGACCAGGATACAGCACCTCTCTGCCCCTGAACGAAGACAGCCAGACCTCACAACCGCCCTTACACCCGTCCTGACACGTAGTGCACAGGCCGGACATCGGTACCACGCTCTTAGACCGATTGAACGTGTGCGTTGCCGCGTTCGCGTTTGGCTGTCTCAGGTTCATGACTCAGGCCTCCTTATACTCGATTATCGATCTCGTCCTTCCCCCGGCCGCGCATCACTCTCCGCACCGGGAGCCACTACCCACACCCTCCGCCGGACTACCTACAGAAACCGGCTTCCACATGCAAGAATCCCGAGCCAGTCAACAGGTCACAGGATGCCAGACCATACTGAGGCTCGGGACACACCGGGCTGCTCTGTGGATGCGGCTGCGGGAGATAAGCAAAGACCCCGCCGTCCGCTGGCTCGTTTGCTCAGAGCTTACTGAGCAGGGCCCACGTCGGTGGGGCTAGAAGAACAAGTATACACTACCTTGTTGGCCAATACTATAGCGCAAAAGCCAGAGTCTGTCAAGTGATTTCCGTGCCGTGATCTCGCCGGGTCTTGCGCGGTCTGGCAGCCTCCTGCCCGGCGCAGGCTTGCCATACCCACAGTCTGTCTGCAGCCCGCGTGAGGCTGAAGCTGAGCAGCCGATGCGCATCGAGGGAGCTCGCGCCGCACACGCCAGAGTCCGGTGCCGCACAGCGCGCATCGACCCCGTCACCGGCGAGATTCCTACACCGCAGCCTCAAGCTGCTCGGGCAGGTCGGCCAACTCTTCGAGCACGTGACCGAGGGGATGCCCGTTCACCACCCTTGCACACCAGTCAGGAGTATACGGCGTCCGAAGCAGGAAGAACGGAATGCCCATCATCAGTGGCATCGCCCCAGGTAGGGAGAACGTGTCGGCCACCACGACCAATCTCGAGCCGTCATCACCGGTACGGACGAGCGCCCGATAGTACTCCGGACGGCGAAGATCCACCCGGTACTTATCGCTCACCGGCCAGACCTGAATCTCCCCAAGCTGCGGGTGCACGAAGCCTTGCTTCCACGAAGGGTCCATTGCGTACTGGCGCGTATCACCCAGCACGGTGATCTCCTGGTCCAGACTCAATGTCTCAAGATGACGGGACACCTTGTCACCCAGCGAGTTGGTCAGGATGATGGGAGTCCGGTCGGGGTGCCCGATAAGAGAGGTCAGGACGCTCCTCGCCGCAGGCCGGAACACGGGGGCCAGCTCGGCGGTATGGCGGTGAAAGAGGTAGTTGGTACAATCCACCACCGGGTCGTACTCGGCCTGCGGGAACGCTCTTCTCACAGCATCGAGGTACTCGGCGTCGTCGTGCAACATCACTTGCAGAGTAGTCGTGTTCAGGATGAAAGCACCCTCGTTGCAATAGGAAGCGATCAAGCCATTGACCTCCCAGCAATACTGACTGGGCCTTCTTAGCAGGCGCTCCCGCGTCGCCTGGTAGTCGGCGACCAGCCGCTGACGAGGCACACCGATGAGCTCCCGCGCCAACGTATCCAGCGATCTCTCGGCCAGTGCCTCGACCTGTGCTTCCTCGGCCGTCAGTGTGCCATCGAAGTCTATGATTACCTTCATCATCATCCAAGCCCTCCCGAGACAGAGTCTTGAGGCAATGCCGCTCCTCTCAAGACCGCCTCGTAGCACCCACCCTCCGCCGCAGATCGGTCACCGGCCAGCGCCGACGCGTTTCGCATCCCCATAGTACACGCGCAGCGGTCGCGGGAGCGACACATGTGGAAGTACCTGCGCGAGGAGCGTGCGGAAGCGACGCATCCGCGCGACGAAGCAGTCCTCCCTCCTGGCCTGGACCGGATTGCTTCATTGCGCTCGCAATGCCATTCGAGTCGCTCACCGCACTCGATGCGCCCTTCACTCGGCGCTGACAGGACTCATCTCGTTCGCAGGTTCATCCAGCACTTCGCGAACCCGCGTGTTCCCCCACCCGGACCATCGTTGTGCCAACGACTACCCCAATCCACGCTTGGCCCGTGTGTACCCGAACTGCTCTCACTTCGTCGCCGACTCTTGCGCAAGCGATAGCGCAATCCGTCCCCTCTCGGGCTCAAGCTTCAGCACCTTCACGCCAATGACGTCGCCCACCCGCAGGCGAGTGCCAGGCTGCATCTTGCTCCGATGCAGCAATCCATCTTGCTTGACTCCGATGTCCACAAATGCCCCGAAGTCCACCACGTTTCGCACCGTACCCTTGAGCAGCATTCCAACGCTCAGATCGTCCATGGTCAGCACGTCCTGGCGTAGGATAGGAGCAGGCAAGTCTTTCCGAGGGTCACGCCCGGGGCGCACCAACTGTTCGAAGATGTCAGTGAGTGTCGGGACCCCTGTGTCCAGCTCGGCTGCCAGTTGGGCGACCGGAGTCTGGCCCCTCAACTCAGCCAGGGGAGTCGCTCGCTCCGCGGAGGCAGTCTCCGGCCCTATGCCCGCCCGCTTCAACACCTCTTCGGCCACGGCATAGCTTTCGGGGTGGATTGCACTGGCATCGAGAGGGCAATCGCCGTCACGCACGCGCAGGAAGCCGGCAGCCTGCTCGAAGGACTTCGGCCCCAGCCCGGGCACTTTCAGAAGAGAGCGCCGGTTGGCGAAGGGCCCATTCTCGTCGCGGTAGGCAACCAAACGCTCTGCCAACTTGGGCCCTATCCCTGCGACGTGAGTCAGGAGAGCGCCGGAGGCTGTGTTGACGTCCACCCCCACGCTGTTCACGACGCGTGCCACGACACCGTTCAGGGACTGGGTCAAGCGTGATTGATCGACATCATGTTGATACATGCCTACCCCGATCGATCTTGGGTCGATCTTGACCAGTTCCGCCAGCGGGTCCTGTACCCGTCGAGCGATGGACACGGCCCCGCGAATGGAGACATCCATGTCCGGAAGTTCAGTACGGGCCAGGCGGCTGGCACTGTAGACACTGGCACCCGCCTCACTGACGACCAGGTAGTGTAGAGAGCTTCCATCTTCATCCACTCGATGGATCAACTCTGCCACCAGTGTCTCTGTCTCGCGGGACGCGGTGCCATTGCCAATGGTCACCAATGTGACTCCGTGGCGCATCACGAGGGCCTGCAGAACCTCCAGTGCCTCATCCTGCCTGTTCTGAGGCGCATGCGGGTACATAGTGGCGACCTGAAGCACCTTGCCCGTGAGATCGACGACTGCGACCTTACAGCCGGTGCGGTAGCCCGGATCGATTCCCAGCACGGTGTGCCCTACCAGGGGCGACTGGCTGAGCAAGGCGCGAAGATTGGCTCCGAAGACCTCGATGGCGTGGGCTTCCGCGGTCTCGGTCAGAGTACGGCGCACATCGCGTTCGATGGCCGGCAGAAGCAGCCGCTGCGCCCCGTCGTCGGCCGCCAACGTCAGATGAACGGCGAAAGGAGAACGGCGGTCGGGTCTGAACCTATTCGCGATGGCCTCCCGCCAGTCCCGCTCCGCGACCTCTACGCTGACTCTCAGCACCTTCTCCGATTCGCCTCGATTGAAGGCCAGCACTTGATGAGGCCGCAGATTGCTCACCCGCTGGTGAAACTCATAGTACGCCTGGTACACGCCACGGGCGTCCTCGGCCTTGGGTATCTTCTCACACCGGAGCAACCCGAACCGAAGGGCCTTCTCTCGGGTGACGCGCCGCACACCGGCGTGCTCGCTGATAGCCTCCGCCACGATATCTCTAGCGCCAGCCAGCGCCTCTTCTGGAGTGGGAACGCTCTCCGTGATGAACGGAGCCACAATCCGCTCCACACTCTCGTTCGAGCGAGCCTGTTCAAGGATCAAGTCAGCCAGGCCCTGCAACCCCTTCTCCCGCGCCATGGTAGCGCGAGTACGTCTCTTGGGTTTGTAGGGTTGGTACAGGTCTTCCAGAGCAGTAAGGGTCTCGGCATCCAGAAGGCTACGCTGCAACTCAGGGGTCAGCTTCCCCTCTTTCTCGAGGAAGGCTGTGATGGTCTGTCGACGCTCGTCGAGCTTCCTTAGCTTGCCGAGCAGCTCGATCAAGCTGGCGATTTGCTCGTCGTCGAGCCCACCGGTGACTTCCTTGCGGTAGCGGGCGATGAACGGCAGGGTGTTGCCCGCGTCGAGAAGCTGAATCGTGGCCGCGACCTTGTCTGGCGGGATTCCAAGTTCGGTGGCGATCTTCTTGGGATGATCCATCTGCACTCCAGCACCAACATCAGACGTGTGAGCTACTTACTCCGGCTATTGTAGCAGAGGGTAGGGGAAACGGCAACAATGCGTCAGGGCCGTGTTACGGACCGTGACGCATCCTGTAGTGCAAGCGCAAACACTCGGCCAGCACCCGCCCGGTGCCAGGTGCCGCCGGTCATTCGAGCGCAATTCGCACCGACACCGCGGACGGACCGACCCTACGACAGGGAGGTCAACCCGGCAGTTGGGCCTGTCGGTCGAACTGCCTCCAGGCAAGGGCATAGAGCCAATTCCGCGACCTGCGCACCTTTGAGCTGCACACCCGCTTCAGCCAAGCGACCTCAGCTGCGTCTGCATCGGCGAAGCACTTCGCGCTGTAGGCCGAACGCTCTGCAACAGAACGATAGTCGCCGCTCAATGCCCCTTCGACGAACTCCCGCTCGAGAACGTCTCGTTCTCCCTGGTACAGCTTGATGCGAGTATCGTAGTCGTGCAGCGTCGAGCGGTACAGTTGCTCGTGTCGCCAGTACAGCGTCTCGGGATCGTAGATTCCGGTCGGCACCGGGCCCAAGTCCGGGAGGGTCGCATCCAGCCACAGGGGCTTGAACAGGCTGGTACACGGAGCACTCGTCCCGGTACAGAAGTGAGTCGACAGGCCGGGATGCAGCCGTGAAACCATCGAACCTCTGGTCCCGTAGCCGCGGATCGGACCCAGGGAAGCATGCTCGCACACGGTAGCTCCGGTCAGCGGAGACCTGTCCGGGCGCCATCTCTCGTCGGCGTCCTCACCGTGATCCCGCAGGACCGACATGAATGAAGCCGGGGTGAGCTCTCCCCGTTTCGCCTCGAGCAACTTCATCGTACGGGCGCGACGCTGGCGGCTGTAGCTAAAGGTAGTGTAGATGAAATCGGAGTAGCACCTGGCGAAGTGGAAATCGTCGCGGCTCTTGCACCAGCCCCTCTCGATGGCGTGAGTGACGAGGTCGGGTGACGCCAGCTCCCACTCATTCCCGATAGTCAGGCAGTTGGAGATCGAGTACACACCTGAGACTCGCTTGGCCGCCCAGTGCTGCCCGGCAGTCTCGAGCACCCACGCTTCGCGGGGGTCCGCAATGATGAAGCTGTTGTGGTAGAAGGTTCCGCGACGAAAGCCACAAGCTCCCCCCTGGCCGTACTGACCCATCAGCTCCAGGATCACATCCAGTGCTTCCCGCGCCGTGGCTCCCCGCTCCAGCCCAAGTCGTAGAAGATCCATCCCGAGGAGGACATCGTTCTGCTTGTGATAGGGCACCTTGGTGAAGACCGCCTCGTTGCCGATGGCAACCCCGTGCTCGTTGGCCCCCATCTCCGCTCCCCAGATCCAGAAGGGCTTGGCCAGCAGGACCCCATGAGTGTGGGTCACCTGAGGGATATCGATATAGGTGCACTTGACGCGGCTGCCTGTGGGGTGATCGGCCGCCTGGGCCAGCAGCAGATGGTGAGCTTCGTTGGGCTCACGGTCACTGTTCTTGCCGAAGACCGTTATCCCGTCCGCCGTAGCCGGGCCGATAGCGACGATGGTATCACACACGTTAGGACTCCTTTCCGGTTTCGGGGACTCACCGGTCGACTGCTTCCGAGACCCGCCAGCTCAGGTTCGCAATGTCCAGGTGTCGCAGAGGCAACGGTCGGGCGACCCAGGCTGCGAAAAGGCCGGGGAGACCCACACACAGCGCAGCGTGGCGGCACCTCTGACTAGAGAACCACCTTGCCGTGGATTTTCCGGCGGTACCAGTCGAGTTGCTGCCCCAGACCTTCCCTCGTGGCAGTGGTGGGAAAATAGCCCAACACCCGTCGAGCCTTCGTGATGTCGGCCTCGGTCCTCGTCTGATCGCCGCTCCGTCGAGGAACGCGCGTTATCAGAGCCTGTCGGCCAATCAGCTCCTCCAAGACCCGGATGCCCTCTCCCGTCGTCATGGAAGTATCGGCCCCGATATTGAAGATCTCAGCGGCACACTCACCCAGATGATCGAGCACCGCGACCATTCCGTCCACAATGTCCGCAACGTAGGTGAAGCTACGCACGTGGTGCTCACTGCCCTCGTACAGCGGGAAGTGCTCGCCATTCATCATGCAATGGATCAGCCTGGAGAAGAGTTTCTCGGGACGCTCACGAGGCCCGAACACCGAGAACAACCGCAGCGAGCAGCCGGGGAGCCCTCGCTCGCGCGCGTAGGACAGAACGAGCTGTTCCGCGGCAAGCTTGGTGACACCGTAGTAGGACGTCGGCTTGGGCTCGGACTCCTCGTCGCCGGTGGCATCGGATCCGTAGACGGATGACGAGGAGACATTGACAAAGGCGCGCAGGGTGGGAGACTCCGCCACTGCCTCGAGCATACGGTAAGTCGCGGTCAGGTTGTTCCGAACGTAGACCTGGTAGGGAGTGGTATCGCTGATTCCCGGCTGCGCTGCTGCGTGGTACACCACGTCGACACCTCGAGCCGCGGAACTGAGATCGTCAGTGGCCAGATCCAGGGGCAGCAAAGCGACCCCCAGATCGCTCAAATCGGCTACGTTGATCTCCTTGAGCGCTCGGGAGTAGTAATCGGTGAGGCAATCCAGGCCCCTGACCGAATGGCCAAGATCGACCAGGCGCTCACATAGGTGGGAGCCGATGAATCCCGCCGCTCCCGTCACGAGTATGTTCATCGAAGTTGCTCCTGCGTCTTGTCCCCAACACAGTTCAGATCCGATTATAGCTCAACTGCCGTCCAGGCACAAGAACTGACCGGTGCTCGGCGACTCGCGCCCGCTCCGCACCGGTAGATTGGCGCAGTTGGCACTCCAGTCCAGCGCTCGCTCCCGCTCCGGTGCGCCCCTGATCGGCACACTCTGGCAAGAGATCCCAGGTTTCTCCCCACTACTTGGAGGACCAGCACCGTCGCAACCCCTTACGCACCGACACGCATCTCCACTCGGGAGGTGCGAAGAAACCTGGGATCTTCGGCCAAGGGTCGCTGGGTTCTGCCCCGTGAACGACTTCGTATCGAGCGGACCCTTTGCGTACAGGCCTCTTCCCGATTATACTATCCTCAGCGAAGCAACCCCAGCAATCTGGAGATACCTCGGTGACCGTTGACATCAAGGCCCGTTCCATCAGTCGTTCGCTGCGGGAATGCCTATCGAGCGGTCCCTCTACCATTCGGGTATTGGCCGCCTTCGAGCGCGCCTGCGATCTCATATCAGCGGAGGATCGCATCGTCGCCGTGGTGCTGCCCGAGATAGGCGACGGGCCACTGAACGTCGTCGTCAGCGCCAGGACAAGCGACCTCCAAAGCTTGCAGCCCGGCACGATCGGTTCACTCGAACGTGACGCTCTGCGTGTCGGCACGGTGGCGATCGATCTGAGTGCAGCCAGCGTCTGGGATCCGCGCCCCAACTGGGAGACCTTGAGGAGTAGCCTGGACAACATCAGAGAGCGCTTGCCCATTCTACGTGATGCTGCCATACAGTGGGCCGCCCCTGGCAGCTTGCTGGCCATCCTGGACGGCGAGGAATCGAGCTGCCGACCGGCACAACGTACTCCTCTGGTGAGCAGATCGGCGCTCATCTCCGCTCGCCGGGTCCTCGAGAGCCTGTCGCACGGGTGGAGAGAAGACGCCGGGGCGATGGAGTCTGTAGCACACCGGCTGGCCGGCCTCGGCGAGGGCCTGACGCCAGCGGGTGACGACTTCCTCGCGGGGCTGATACTGTGGCTCTGGCTGGCTCATCCGAAGCCCACCACACTGTGCCACGAGTTGGCACAGATCGCGGCCCCCCTTACCACCATCCTCTCGGCAGCGATGCTGAGAGCCGCAGCCCGAGGCGAGTGCAACGTGGGCTGGCACAGACTATTGTCAGCACTCTCCGAGGCGAGTTCGGACGAAGAGCTCGCCTGCGCCGCACAAGGTGTGTTGCATCACGGCGCGACTTCAGGCGCGGACACGCTCGCGGGCTTCCTTTGGACCGGAACCTGCACACTTCCTCTAATCTCGAGGTAGGGGGCTGCTGCACGGACACACAGTCTCGCTGACTCGAGCTCCGCGACCTGCCAATAGGAGAACTTCCAAGCAGCGACCAGATCCTGCTAGGCCTGGGGCACACGTTGTGGAGAGGAAGGAAAGAACTCCAGCATCGCCGGCCCCAGGATCAGCACCGCGAGCCATCCCCAGAGGCCCCCGGTCGCCCGGGCCGCACTCCACCAGACAGCGGGATTGTGCTCCCCCGGCACCGACAACCAGTCGAAGTAGGTTGCTTTGCACAACCCCACTACCATCATGGCCAGCGTTACTGAGACCAGCAGCACAGAGACCCGCCGTAGCCGCGCTCTGCTGCGCATGTACACCAGCGCACCCCCCGTCGCGATCAGATGCGACGCGAGCTGCCAGGGCACATCGTGGCTGGCGGGAATGGTTTCCAGCACCATTGAAGACGCCGTCAAGACGGTGGTGTACAGACAGAACGATAGCTGAGTCCAGTCGCTACGAACGCCCTCGTAGAGCGGGCGAAGCAGGCGCCACGCGCGAGCCAACAGCAACAGGAGTGCCACAGCCAGGACGAAGCTGATCCAGTAGCCACCCGAGAAGTCAACGAACGCCAGCAGTGGGGTCATGGCCAGCGCCACTCCGGGGAAGGTCAGGGCCACGCCGACGTAGGGATACGACCAGCGGGGGAAGCCCTTTGCCCACCCTATCGCAAACCCCACGATCAGAATACACAGCCTGCTGACCCAGGAGACCCAGCTTATCGACTCGGTGGTTGTCTGAGGCAGTTGGGCCCACCGAACCACCAACCATGTCATTGAAGGCACGGCTCCCCACACCAGAAAAGGCAATATGCCGGCGAGCGTCGCCTTCCACGTGGCCGGACCTTCGTCGAACCGTATGCTCTCCATTCTCGCCCCTGCCCTTCCCGAGAGGTGCTGCCGTGCTACGGCGCCCGGCAAGTCCCGCATCTCTCGCCATCCCAGCCACGCCACAGCCAGCACGCCCCGCCTCGCTGCGTCTCGCAAGGCCATCTCGTACACATCCCGCAGCTCCGCCCCGTATTCGTCCCGAAAGGTCCGGGGATAGAGACTCAGCAAGCGCGCGTACATCCCCCTCAGTATCTTCGATAGGCGTCTCATGCGTCCTCCTCGGCGAGTCGCAGGCGCGCCGTGGCAACCAGACTCTGCATGCGCGTCATCTCCGTCTCCAGTACCCGCCGACCGTGCCGGGTCAGGACGTACGCCTTGCGCGGACGGCCTGTATCCTCATCCTCTTCGGTAGGAACGCGCTCGATCAGACCCTGGTCCAGCAGCCGTCCTAGCGCGCCGTACAGGGTCCCTGTGCTGAGCTTCACCCTTCCACTGCTCAGTTGCTCGACGTCCTTCATGATGGCGTAGCCATGCTTCTTGCCCACCGCAAGACTGACCAGAACCAGAAACGTCGGCTCGCGGAGAGGCAACGCTCTTGGGCCCGCATTTCGCACGTTGATCACGACCTCCTCCATCTCTATATGCCGCTTAATGACCTGTCGGTCACCGACATATTACCATTATACTGCTCTCCGGATCGCTTGTCAAGCATGATGGCTCTTTGGGTTGATTCGACGGAGAAGAGAGGCTATACTGTGCTCCGGGAGGCTGAGCATGCCCGAGTATCCCGACGTAGTCGTCTACGTCGAACGTCTCGAAGCCCTGGTCAAAGGACAAGTGCTTCAGGCCGCGCGGATCGCGCACCCGTTTCTGCTCCGCACCGCTGAGCCGCCGGTTGACTCGATCGTGGGCTCGACGGTGCTTGGCGTGGGGCGCATTGGCAAGCGCATCGTGTTCACCTTCCCCGAGGAGCGATTCCTGGTGCTCCACTTGATGATCGCGGGGCGTCTTCAGTGGTGCGAGCCGGGCCGCAAGCTTCCCGGCAAGAGAGGTCTGGCGGCCCTCGACTTCCCGAGTGGTTCGCTGCTCATCACCGAGGCAGGCTCGAAGAAACGCGCCTCTCTGCATCTGGTGAGAGGGCAGCAAAGACTGGAGGGATTTGACCGGGGAGGCCTCGAGGTCTTCGCCATAACGATACAGCAGTTCCGGGAGCGCCTCCTCTCCGAGAATCACACCCTTAAGCGCGCCCTCACCGATCCCCGGCTGTTCAGCGGCATCGGCAACGCATACTCCGACGAGATCCTCCACCGCGCCCGGCTATCGCCGGTGCTGCTCACCGGCAGGTTGGCTGATACGCAGATCGAGCGACTCTTCGCTGCCACGCGACAGACCCTTCGGGAATGGACCGAACGACTTCGCGCCGAGACCGGCGATGGGTTTCCGAAGAAGGTCACGGCCTTTCGCGACGAGATGGCGGTCCACGGAAAGTACGGGCGACCCTGCCCATCGTGCGGCGCTCCGGTTCAACGCATTCGCTACTCGAGGAACGAGACCAACTACTGTCCCCGGTGCCAGACCGGCGGCAAGCTGCTGGCGGACAGATCTCTGTCACGGCTGCTCAAGAAGGACTGGCCGCGTAGCCTTGAGGAGCTTGAGACCAGAAGGCAGCCGAAATCCTAGCCGGGGTCGGGAGGTTTGGCGCGGGCCCGGCAGAGCAGCACGATGAACTCATCGTCGATACTCGCCGGCCACGCTACGCACGGCCGAGATCGTCTCCATCAACGCCTCGAGAGTCACCTCGGGCGAGATCGCGACCAGCCTCAGGACCGCTCGGCCATCCAGCCGCGTCATGGAGATGGTCCGCTCTCCGCTGGCCATGATCCTGTCGAAGACGTACTCCTGCAGCTGGTCCAGTTGCTCTCTTGCGAATCTCGGCGGAGTGATGCGGAAGCAGAGAATCCCCGTGTCGGGTCGGTGGCACAGCTCCAAATCATCCTGGCCCTCCATGTATTCGGCCAGGGAAGCGATCGCCGCCAGCGGGGCGCGCAGCCTTCGGCGCAGCATTGCCATTCCCTGGTGCCGTATCGACGCAACCAGAGGCAGGGCGGACAGCGGACGCGTCGAAGGGATCGACTTCAGTCCCGGGTTGGGCTCGGTTGACCCTTCCGGGTTGAAGTAGTCGCTGTGCAGGGCCATGCGGGCGAAGTCCTCCCGGCGACGCACGAAGAGCACCGAACTCGGAATGGCAACGCCGAATTGCTTATGCGGATCCCAGGACACGGAATCGGCCAGTTCCACTCCGGCGTACAGTGATCGCCGCTCAGGAAGCAGGCTGTACGCCAACCCGTACGCTCCGTCCGCGTGAAGCCATGCCCCTACCCTGTCGCATACCTTCGAAATCGGGGCGAGGGGGTCCACGGAACCCGTGGACGTCGTGCCGGCGGTCGCAACGACGCAGAAGACGTCCTTCTCCTTCGCGAGATCGGTCAGAGTCACTTCCATGCGCTCGAAGTCGATGCGGCGATCGCCATCGACGTCCAACGCGACCAGACACCGTTCGCCCAGCCCCAGGGTTCGCACGGCGTGTCTGACCGAGAAGTGCGCATCGCGCGAGGTCGCGACAACGAGCCGACTCGGGTCTGCAAAGCCCATCAGACCCTCTTCAGCCAGATCGAACCCGTCCCTCTCGGCCTTGCGGTGAAGAGCCAGGTACAGGGCTTGCCGATTGGCGTAGGTACCCGCGTACATGAAGGTGGCATCGGAGCTGGCGGCCAACCCAAACAGGCGGCACAAGGCCTGGCAGCAAAGCTCCTCCAACATAGCACCCCCGGGAGAGACCTGCCAGTTCGTTACCCCCTGATTGAACTCCAGAGCAATCCTGGCCCCGACTCCCGCTCCTTCTTCCACGAAGGCGTTGAACATGGATTGAAACCCCGGTTGATCGTAGCGCATGAGGTGCGGAATCAGACGTTCTCTCAGCACCCCTTCCAACAAGCCCAGGGGCAGCCCTTCTTCGCGGAAGTCGACCAGAACCGCCAGATCGGCCGCCACTTGCTCAGGCGAAGCACCCGAGTAGATGGGGATCCGGGTCACGTATCAACCTCCTCGAATCGCTCCAGACACCTAGAGGGAGGCACGCAGGGACAGGTCGAGCTTGCGGTGAAGATAGCGACCTCTGCCTCTCTCGGCCAGACAGCGCCCGCCGTCGATGATCAGCTCCCCGCGAGAGTAGACCTTCACGATCTTCCCGATTACCTCGATGTCATCGTAGGCCGAATAGTCGGTAGCCATGTGCAGGGTCTGCCGGTTCATGCTCCACTTCGCTTGGGGATCGAAGAGCACCACGTCGGCGTCAGAGCCGGGTAGCAGGGTTCCCTTCCGGGGTGACAGGCCAAACAATCGCGCCGGCGTGCTGGCGATAACTTCGACGAATCTGGGCAGGGAGAGTCTTCCCTTGGCCACCCCCTCGGAGTACAGGAGATTGAGGCGCGGCTCGACCCCGGGGATCCCGCTGGGGCACCTGTCGAAGCGCTCGGCTCCGTAGAGTTTGGCCTCCCACGTGTAGGCCGCGTCATCCGAAGTGACCATGGAGATGCGGCCATCTCGCAGAGCGTTCCAAAGCCCGTCCTGGTTCACCTGGTCCCTCAAGGGCGGAGAGCAGATCCACTTGAGACCATCGTCGCGTTCCATCATCTCCTCGGTGAAGACCAGGTAGTGGGTGCAGGTCTCGGCGATGACATCCAACCCCTCCGCCCGGGCCGATCCCACGAGTTCCGCCCCCTTGGCCGTGGCCATATGGACGATGAACATCCGGACTCCCGTCTCCCTTGCCAATCGAACGCAGTCACGGATGGCCTTGTCCTCGCTCTCCGGTGGCCTGCTCCTGGCGTGGTAGATGAAGCCCGTGAGCCCGGCATCGATCATCGACCGGACACCGTGCTCCAACATGTCGTTGTCCTCGGCGTGCACGAGCAGCATGCCGCCGGCATCCCGAATGCCCTTGGAGATACGCATCAGGTCATCCATCTCGACCATCAGCCCATCCTCGCGATAAGTCATGTAGCACTTGATGGACGGCGCTCCTTGGGCGACTACCAGCGGGATCTCGGCCAGGGTCCCCGGTGTGGGCTGAGTGATGACCGGGTGCACGCCCCAATCCACCAAAGGCAGGCCGCCGGCCTCTTCCCGCTTGTTCTCCAGGGTGCGCATCAAGGGCTCTCCCGGTCCCTGGTTGGAGAAGTCAATCACGCTGGTCACGCCTCCGTAGGCAGCGGCCAGAGTGCCGGTGTAGTAATCGTGCACGCTGACGGTGTTCATGAAGACGTCGTTGAAGTGGACGTGCGTGTCGACCGCTCCGGGCAACACGAGCAGGCCACCTGCGTCGAGCGTGACGTCTACCTCTCTGCTGTCACCCAGGTGGCCCACCGCAGCTATGCGCTCCCCTTCGATGAGGACATCGTGTTGAGCCACGGTTTGCCCCAGCACGACGGTCCCGCCTTTGATCAGAGTCCTTCGCGTTCTCGTCACTGCACACCCTTCCCCTGCACTCGTGGCTAGAGGCTATCCAGTGCTTGCCTCAGATCGGCCCTGAGATCCTCGACGTCCTCGATGCCTGCCGAATAGCGAATCAAACCTTCAGGCACACCTGCCGCCGCTCGCTCCTCATCACTCAGTTCCACGTGGCTGGTAGTAGCAGGCGGTCCGACGATCGTCTCCACCTGGCCGAGATTGGCCGCCATGTACGCGTAGCGCAGACGCGGCAGGAAGCGCGAGACCGCCTCGAACCCTCCCTTGAGCTCGAAGCTCAGCACTCCACCAAAGCCGCGCATTTGACGCCTGGCTATCTCGTGACCCGGGTGGCTCTTCAGACCAGGGTAATGGACCTGCCCCACCTTCGGCTGTTCCTCCAGGAAGCGTGCCAAGGCCAATGCGTTCTCGTTGTGCCGCTGTACTCGCAGGCCAAGGGTCTTCAGGCTGCGCAGCATCAAGTAGGCAGTGTGAGCGTCCATCGACGGGCCGGTGAGTTCTCGATGCCGAAACACCCTCTCCACAAGGTCTTTCCGGCCGCACACCACGCCTCCCAGCACGTCCCCGTGCCCCCCGAGGAATTTCGTGGCGCTGTGGATGACGAGATCGGCTCCCAGGGCGATGGGGTTCTGGTTGATGGGCGTCGCAAAGGTGTTATCCACGACCGTGATTGCTCCCACCTCTTTCGCCTTCCCCGCCAGGCGTACCAGGTCGAGCACCTTGAGCGTTGGATTGGTGGGTGACTCCAGATACAGCAAATCACAGCCCTGCCCCATGGCGGCTTCGATAGCGTCGTGGTCTCCGGTCTCTCGGACATCGCAGATGACACCGAAGCGAGGCAGGATCTGTGTGAAGTGCAAATAGGTTGCCCCATAGGCGTCGCGTACCGAGACTGCACGCCGGGAGGGACCGAGCAACGCGAAGAGCGTCGTGCTGATGGCCGCCATGCCGGTGGCAAAGCTAGTGGCGCTCTCCGCCCCTTCCAATGCCGCTACCTTTCCCTCGAAGGCGCTGGTCGTGGGATTGGAGTTGCGGCTGTAAATGTCCCCGGAGGCTTCCCCCAGGGCAACGCTGCGCCACGTCTCCAAGTCCTCGTAGGCAAAGGCCGAGTTGGCGCAAATCGGGGGGACGATCGCTCGCGTGGAGGGATCGATACGCCGATTCAGGTGAACCGAGCGAGTTGAGGGGCCTGCGTTCTCGTGCATCGTGGCATCTCCTTTGGCTTGCCGGATTGGGGCGGAGGGAGGACGGCTACCTACCGGGCCAGCAGCAGTGTTGCCTGCAGAAGGGCATTCGCGCCGTTGATGCAGTCCTCCCACTCGGTGAACTCTTTCGACGAATGGCTGAACCCTCCGACTGAAGGGACGAACATCATGCCGGTTGGGCAGACCTCGGCCAGGCACTGGGCGTCGTGCCCTGCGCCCGACGCGACGCGACTGTACCTGAGGCCGAGCGTCTCACACGCCTCCGCAAACGCCTCTTGGATCCCATCGTCCATACTGGCGGGAGGAGTCCTGTCCACTGGTTCGATCTCCAGCTCGAGCCCGAAGCCTCGCGCCGAGACAGAAGCCTCCCGTAGCAGTGCGGCCTCCATATGGTCCAACTTCCGATCATCGTCAGCTCGGAACTCCAGCGCCAGCGTTACCTCCTGAGGGACGACGTTGAAGACACCCGGTACAAACTCCATGTTCCCCACCGTAGCAACACCGGCCGGATGCTCCTTCATCACCACTTCCCTGACCGCCAACGCGAAAGCGCTGGCACCTTGAGCCGCGTCCAGCCGCTGAGCCATGGGGGTCGTTCCGGCGTGATCGGCCCGCCCGAGGAATCGGATCTTGAAAGATCGGATGCCCACGATCCCGGTCACTATCCCGACGTCCAGCGTCGCGTCGGCGAGTCGCCTTCCCTGCTCGATGTGCAACTCCAGGTATCCGGCCAGACTTGCGGGCTTCCTGGCAGCGCCGAGCAACGAACTCTCGCTCAATCCAGCGTGGCCCAGGGCACTCAGAAGGCGCTCTCGGCCTCCACGCGGGCGTTCGAGGTGCTCCGGTTTGAGCTTGCCCGTGAGGGCCAGGCTGCCCAGGAAGTTGGCATAGTGCCCCTCCTCATCCGTGAAGTCGATCGCCTCCAGGTTCGTGCTCAGCGAGAGGTCCCGATCCCGAACCACGAGGAGCACTTCGAGGGCAGCCACCACACCCAGCGCGCCATCGAAGCGCCCGCCGCGGGGCACCGAGTCCAGATGCGAACCGAGAAGGAGGGTCGGTCCTCCCGATGGCCCGCACGGAAGGACCGCGGAGTGATTCCCCGCACCATCGATTCGAGCATCCAGGCCCAATCGTTCGGCCTGGGCCAGGAACCAGCTACGAGCCTCGAGGTGTGCGCGGCTGAGCGCCGGCCGATGCGCGCCTCCATCCGCAGTTGCTCCGATCGCCGCCAGGGCCTCGAAGTTGCTGCGAAAGCGTTGATCATCGATCCGAAGGCCGGAAAGCGACCTGTCCATCTGACACCGTCCTGCCCCGATCTCAGGCCCAACGAAGATCACATCACACCGAGGTCTACCACAGATTGCCCGAGCCGTACGGCACCGGCGGGACCGGCTCGACATCACATCTGGCCGGTGAGTTGAGGACAGTCTTCACCGGCTGGCGAGTCCCCCCGCCGCTTCGCCACCATCGATCACGTAACAGTGCCCGGTGATGAAGGACGCCTCGTCGGAAGCCAGGAAGGCGAAGAGGGCAGCCACCTCTTCCGGAGCCGCGTGCCGGCCAAGTGGTATCTTCCTGTTGACGGCGGCCAGCATCTCCGGAGTGTACTCGGCTTCCTGCATGGGGGTCAGGACGTAACCGGGGCAGACGGCAACCACCCTCACCGTGGGAGCCAGCTCGAGGGCCATCGACCGAGTCAGCTCGATCACTCCGGCCTTCGAGGCATTGTAATCGGCGTAGTAGGGATAGCCTATCAGCCCACTGGTCGAGCCCATATTCACGATCACGCCCGACCCTGCGGCAAGCATCCGCCGGGCGGCCTGCTGAGCAACGTAGAACACCCCGTTGAGATTCACGTCCATCACCCGTTTCCATTCCTCTGGTGTGATCTCAGCGAAAGGATGGCGAATGCTGATACCAGCGTTGTTGATCAGCACGTCGAGCCCCCCGCAGAGAGAATCCAGCTCGTCGAAAGCCCTCGCGACAGCACTGGGCTCGGAGACGTCGGCGACGATGACGCCGGTGATCGCCGGCAGCTCCCGCTCGATCCTCTCGCAGCCGGCCGCATCGCGGTCCAGTATCACCACGCGGGCCCCTTCTTCGATGAAACGCGACGCCGTCGCCGCACCGATGCCACTCGCGCCTCCGGTGATGAGAACTCGCTTGTCCCCTAGACCACGCATGATCTCTCCCCTAACCCAGTACCGTCACCTGCCATTCAGCCGTCGCGAGTCCCTGTCAGGTACGAAGACACCAACCGGCGTCGTGAGAAATGCCCCCAGGTGATGAACTCGATCGCCATGGGGCGCCCACACAGCGCCCGAGCGATGGCCCCCACACGTCGACCGTCACGATGAAGCTCCTGCACGCGCTCACCCAGTCGCTCCAGGTAGGCGATCTTGGCCGAGAGTTCTTCCGCCGGGTTGCCCCGTACGCGGGCGCTGCCGGGAAACAGCCTGGTGATCTCCAACCTGGAGATCCGCTTCAGCGACGCGATGATCTGCCAGATATCGAAGTCAGCCCGCAGGGCCCGGTCCCTCCCGCCCACAAACAGGTCTCCACTGAACAGCCACTTCCGGCGGGGCTCGTACAGGCAGATGTGATCTGATCCGTGGCCGGCAGTGTGTATCACCCGAAAGCGGTGGTGCTCGGTCTCGATCACGGCCCCGTCGGAGACAAGATCGCCTTTGGAGGGCTCGGGCCAGCCCCACAGCACGCGCCGGTAGAGCTGCAAAGGCTGGGCGCCACGAGGGTTCGCCAGAACGGGCAGAGCCAACGGATGGGCCAGGATTCTCAGCCCGTCGTGCTGGCGCTGAAGCCGAGCATTCGCGCCGATGTGGTCTTCGTGGCTGTGGGTGTTCACGATGCTCTGGAGGCGCGTGTCTGCCAGAGCATGGGTCAATTCCCTTGCGCTGTGAGCGCACCCACTATCCACCAGCAATCCGTCCACGAGATGGGCGGCGGTCCAGTACCGGCCTCGACCGGCGAGCGTGCGAGCCAGATCGAAGCGCGTGACCTCGCCGTACCTGGTGATTCTCAGCATTCTCCCCGGTTCCTTATGCAGCGACAACTCCCAGGAGCCTCGTCACCGATCCGGCATTCACGGCGCCGGGCGCCCCTCTCCCCACCACTCTTTCCAGCAGTCGAGCTCGCCCCTGCAATCCGAGGCCGGGCCCCCACCGCCCATGGTGATGCGGATCAGCGCGAAGTTGTACATGCCCCATTGATCCGGCCTGGCATCCTCGCCAAACGATTCCCAGCGCTCAATCAGGGTCGGGATGGCCTCCCAGGCATCGCGTCCTATGTCGCTCAGCGCCCCGAGCACCGCCTGTTCCACACGCCAATGCTTGGTCTCCAGCGCCTTCACCAGATGCGGCACCGCCTCGCGGTCAAGGTCCTTGCAGCGGTGGAGCATCTCCGCGGCCGCCACTCGCACTTGCACTTCCTCGTGGCTCAGGCCCGCCAGCACGCCAGGCGTGCCCCAAAGATCAACGAAGCCATCCATCAACGCCTGAGCCCAGGACGGTTCCCACTGCACTTTCGGGGAGGGTTCTTCGTTGCACTTGCCGATCAGCGGGGGATTGTATCCCCCGGCCGCCTCCACCTTCTGCGACTGAAGACCCTCGGCGCTCAGGGTCATTTCCCCAGCGTAGGCGCTGCCGTTGAAGCACCTGCGGCTGCCGGACTCCCCCGATATGGAGTAGCTGCTCGAGGCTCCCCGTCCCACCAGGGTGATGACCAGTTCCGCGTCGAATCCTTCCTGTCCCGCAGCCGTCGAGATCCCCAAAGCTGAGAGCAGCGTGCGCGCTGCCTGCCTGACCGGCTCATCTTTCTTCTGCTCGAACTCAGGGTAGCTCTGCACGACGGTGAGCCGCAGCGAGTGGATCTCTTGTCCGGCCCACCCATCTCCCAGCACCGGGACGGCCGTAGGCGTCACTGTGGGTGTGGCCGTCGGTGGGAGTGGAGTGGGCGTCGCCGTAGGTGGAGCTGGAGTAGGCGTAGTCGTCGGAGGCACTGGCGTGGCGGTCGGCGGGACCGGTGTGGGCGTAGCGGTCGGCGGAATCGCCGAGGGTGTGGCGCTCGGCGTCACCCCCGTGAGGGTCGCGGTGGGAAGTACCGGTGCGGTTGTTGCCTCGGGCGGTGCCTGGGCACAGGCAGCCACTAGCAGCGCGAGCAGTAGCAATCCGGTCCAGCGTCTCAACTCCTGCCTGATGCACATCGGTCCCTTCTCCCTCCGTACGGCGACCGGCCTGACTGGCGGGAGCCCGGACAGCCTGCGGCCCGGCTCACGGTGTCCCAAACGCACTCGCGACTGGCAGATGGTCGATACTCCCTGATCCCGCCTTTGCCGGTAGACAAGTCGCCCTCGGCAGCGACTTGCTATCGCGCCGGACCTCTCATGGCCGCTGCCGCACCGGCCGAGCGAGGCATGCATGACCTGCCAGGATTATCCTGACGGACGCTCAGTAGAGTGCAGCTACACCTCATTCTCGGCTTGTTGCGAATAGGTATCCAAGTCTTGCCGCTCGAGAACGGGGCGGTGGCGCACTACCCCGCAAGACGGCAATCTCAGAGGCGATTCAGCTATCGTGGTGTTGTGCCACCGCTTTCAATCGGGGCGTCTCCTATACCGCTCCAGTTCTTCTGGAGACAATTCCTCAGGCCGTACAAGAGTGTAGTGCTTCTCTGCGACTACGGCCACACCGTCTTCCGTGCTTTCGAACTCAAACAGGGCAATCACATCATTGCTCAGGAACTGTGCAGCTAGAGGACGACAGATAAGATCAGGGAACTTGGTTGCACACACCGCGAGGTCTTGCTCGATCTGCACGACCCCTATCGTGTCGCTCGTTCCCTTAGCTTGAACCGGCAGCACATAGTGCGCCCCGCGTGTGTCGATCCCAACATAGACCTCATCGGTCTCAACTTGGCCCAGACCTGGAACCGAGGTTCTCACGTGACTCTGTAGAGAGTAACAAGCAAGACTCGTGAAGATGTCAACCAGCCGATTGTATCTCACTTTGGCGAGGAGTGCCTGTTCATCGTTCAGAACGTACTTCTCGATGACACCCGGCGTCGCATCGGGGATTTTCGTCTGT
>Ga0180431_10003578_pt1 | contig 19955 bp, 17 predicted proteins | sample SS_ome_11_FD_132459 | JGI IMG/M metagenome (GOLD analysis project Ga0180431, IMG submission 132459) | Hypersaline lake sediment archaeal communities from the Salton Sea, California, USA - SS_1_MS_1 metaG | ecosystem: Environmental > Aquatic > Non-marine Saline and Alkaline > Hypersaline >... | reverse complement strand
GCCTCGTTCACGGGGCGCTGCACTGTAGCCCGGACGCTTTATGTCCGGGCGTGCCTGCCTCCGACCCCCGCCCGGCGATGAAGCCCATCGCAGACGATGGGGCGCCGGGCTAGTGAACAACGCTGGATCAATCCGGCTGAGCAGGTTGCTTGTGACATCGATCCCCACGCCCGATTTCGCTTCCTATGCGTTATTTGTCCATTCCTCCATTTGCCGATTTGCTCATTTGTCCATTTGTCATTTCCCTTTGTGCTTTCGGATTTGGGATTTGGGCTTTGTCCTGTTCTCGCAATTGCGCTCCCGCCCAACTTGTGCTACACTCTCCACCAGGCTCAGGCCCTGGATTCCATCCGAACGTGACTACCTGGACCGTGCCGGGTTTTACATGCTGAACGAGCGCCGCGATGGAAGGTCTAGAATAAGTGCTCCTGCCTCGTTGCGCTTCGCGCGTGACGTTGTCCAGGTATTGGCTTCCGAGCTCGGTGGCCCCGATTTGCGGGGGTTGAGGCGAGGCTTTCTTGAGGAGGTACGATGTCCCTGCGCGAGAGACTCCAGTCGTGGTTCGCACCGTACAAGCCCCTTTCACGGGAGATGCTGCATTACCAGACTCCGCCGGAGGCGGAGGAGCAGTACCGCCTGCACCTGCGCGTGGAGGAGGATGGGCGCGGGCTGCTCATCGTCAACGCGGCCACCGTCCTGCACCTGAACCGGACCGCCACCGAGTACGCCCGGCTGCTCATCTTGGGCGGCGGCGGGGAGGAGGCGGCCCGCACGATGGCCCGGCGCTATCGCGTCGGCCGCGCCACGGCCCTGGCCGACTTCCAGCGCCTGCGTGACTACGTCACCACGCTGGCCACGACCGAGGACCTGTGCCCGGTGACCTACATGGACATGGAGCGGGTCGAGCCCTTCTCGGCCGACACCGCGGCTCCCTATCGCGCGGACCAGGCGCTGACCTACCGCGTGGACGATGCGGGCGGGCTGGACCCGGAGGCCCGCCGCCGGGTGGACCGGGAGCTGACCGCGGCCGAGTGGCGCTGTGTCATGTGGATGCTGTGGGACGTGGGCGTGCCGCACGTGTGTTTCACCGGCGGCGAGCCCACGCTGCGCCAGGACCTGGTGACGCTCGTGTGCTACGCCGAGGAGCAGGGCCTGGTCACGGGCCTGCTCACCGATGGGCGGCGGCTGCGGGATCGGGAATACGCCGACGCGCTCCTGCTGGCCGGGCTGGACCACGTCCAGATCACGCTCGCGTCGCACCGGGCGGACGTGCACGAGCGCATCGTCGGGCAGGCGGGGGTCTGGGAGGAGACGGTGGCCGGGCTGCGCAACATGCTCGATGGCGACATCTACGTCGTCGTCCACGTGCTCGTCGTGCCCGAGAACGCCGATTCGGTGGCCGAGACGGTGGCCTACGTGGCCGACCTGGGCGTCCCGGCCGTCGCGCTCAGCAGCCCCCTGCGCGGCGCGGCTGCGGACGAGGTTGAGCGGTGGCGGGACGCGCTGGAGGCGGCGCAGAGCGCGGCCCACGAGCGCGGCCTGACGCTGGTCTGGGACCTGGCCGCGCCCTATTCCCACGTGAACCCGGTGGAGGTGGAGGCTGGCCTGTCGCCGGAGCAGGTGGTGCGCCAGCATCTCTACGTCGAGCCCGACGGGGACGTGCTCCCGGCTCAGGGCTACAACGTCGTCCTGGGCAACCTGCTGCATGACCCGTGGGACGCCATCTGGCACCATCCGGAGCGAGAGAAGCTGGGGGGAAGCGGCGCTGACGCCTGAGGAGTGGCATGCCTGGTTCCGCGTGCAGGCGGGCTGGACGCGCCCGACGCGGACGTGGCTCTACGGCCAGGCGGGCCTGGCCCAATCCCGTGACGTGCTCGAGGTTGGGTGCGGGACCGGGGCCGTCGCGGGGGAGCTGGCCCGCAGGAGCGCCGCGCGGGTGGTGGGGCTGGACGTGGACGCGCGCTTGCTGGCGTTCGCTCGCCGGCAGAGTGACGGCGTGATCTGCGTGCGGGGGGACGCGCACGCGCTGCCGTTTCCGGAGGGCTGTTTCGACGTCGTGGTGTGTCACTACCTGCTGCTGTGGCTGGCCGACCCGGCGCAGGGGCTGCGGGAGATGGCCCGCGTGGTCCGGCCGTCCGGCGCTGTGCTGGCCTGTGCCGAGCCCGACTACGGGGGGCGGGTGGATTATCCGCCGGAGATGGCTCCGGTGGGCCGTCTCCAGGCCGAGGCCCTGCGGCGGCAGGGGGCCGAGCCTGAACTGGGCCGGCGGCTGGGGGAGCTGTTCGCGGCGGCGGGCTTGCACGGGACGGTGGGCGTGATGGCCGGGCGCTGGGAGTTCCCGTCCCTGCCCGACGAGGGTTTCGAGGCCGAGTGGACCATGCGGGCGCGGGACCTGGACGGCGTGCTCGCTGCGGGGAAGCTAGCGCGCCTGCGCGCGGTGGACCGCCGGGGGCTGAAATCTGGCCGGCGCACGCTGTACGTGCCCACGTTCTACGCGTTGGGCCGGCGCGTGCTGCGGGTCTAGGGAGGGCGGGGAGGGCGCGAAAACCGCGCCCCTACAAACGGGTGGATACGCAACACGCATCACGCTGCTACCATTGTCACATTAGACTTCCGAAGTCTTCAGTAGTTCATTTGACCCGTCTGGCACCTTGCGGAAGCCGCGAGCTATGCTACTGGGAGCTATGGCCTAGACTTCGGAAGTCTGGGGGGTAGGAAAGGAGCCACTATGTCCGCAGGAAAGATCATCGGTTACATCGTCGCGGGGATTCTGATCCTGTTCGGCGTGCTCTTTATCTGGGCCGCCTTCAGCCCTGAGGGCAACCCGGGCTGGATCGTCGTCGGGGTGATCAGCGTGGCCATCGGGCTGGGCATCATTGCCCTGGTCAAGTTCCGCGAGCCCAAGCCCGCCCAGCCGCCCCAGGAGATCATCCAGAAGATCGACCTCAGCGGTGACGTCGAGCTGGAGAAGCTGAAGTGCCAGAACTGCGGGGCCGAGCTGAGCAAGGACTCCATCGAGCTGCGGGAGGGCGCCATCTTCATCTCGTGCCCCTACTGTGGCACGGCGTACCAGATGGTCGAGGAGCCGAAGTGGTGAGGGCGGCCAGGCGGCCGCCCAGGAGGGAGCTGATGCAGACAAGTGCCTCGAAAGGGTTTGTACGCAATTCATGCCGGCAGGATGCCGGCGGTCCATCCAGAGGGCGGCAGGATGCCGGCGGTCCGTCGGGAGGGCGGCGGGGTGGCGGGCCGTGGGTTTGGGTGGTCCGGCTGGCGCTCGTCTGTCTCTTGTTGTGTCTGCCCTTCACATCATACGCCCAGGACTATTATTTCTCGCTGGATCAGGAGATCGTGGACGTGCACATCAACCAGGACGGCTCGGTCAGCCTGGAGTACTGGTTCACCTTCACCTGCGACTCCGGTGCGCACCCGATCGACGTGGTGGACGTGGGCCTGCCCAACGACGAGTATGCCCTCTCCGGCATCCGCGCCGACGTGGGCGGGCAGCCGATCTCCTACATTGAGGAGTCTGAGTACGTCGATCACGGGGTCGCGGTGTGGCTGGGGGGTGGGACCATCGGCCCCGGCGAGACGGGCACCGTGCACGTGGTCGTGGACCGGGTGGGGACGATGCTCTACGAGGACAGCGACGACGCGGAGTACGCCAGCACCGAGTTCTCGCCGACCTGGTTCGGGAGCGAGTACGTCTATGGCACCACCAACCTGGCGGTGCGCTTCCACCTGCCGCCGGGCGTGCAGCCCGAGGAACCCCGGTGGCACCGCAGCCCGTCGGGCTGGCCCTACGACGAGCCCGAGACCGGGCTGGATGACGCGGGGCGGGTGGTCTACACGTGGCAGCACGGGTCGGCCGAACCGGACCGGCAGTACACCTTCGGCGCCTCCTTCCCCCGCCAGTACGTGGACGAGGACGCCATCCAGAAGGGACCCTCGGCGCTGGATCAGATCTTCGGCGCGATCGCGGGCGTGGTGACCTGCATTTTCGGGGCTCTGTGCAATCCCCTGTTCCTCATCTTCGGCGGCTTTGCCGCTTTCATGGGCCTGTCCATCTGGTCGCAGCGTCGCCGCCGCATGAAGTACCTGCCGCCGACGATGAAGGTCGAAGGCGTCGGGGTGAAGCGGGGACTGACGGCGGTGGAGGCCGCCATCGTCCTGGAGACGCCGCTGAACACGGTGCTGACGATGATGCTCTTCGGCCTGCTGAAGAAGGGGGCGGTGACCGTGCTGGACGACGCCCCGCTGAAGGTCAAGGTCAGCGAGCCGCTGCCCGAAGGGCTGCACCCGTACGAGGAGAAGTTCCTGAAGGCCGTGAACAAGGACGGTACGCTTAGCCAGACGGATCTCCGGAGCACGATGGTCGGGCTGGTCAAGGCGGTGAACAACAAGATGAAGGGCTTCAGCCGCAAGGAGACGATGCAGTACTACCGTGGGATCGTCGACCGGGCGTGGAAGCAGGTCGAGGGGGCCGAGACGCCCGAGGTGCGCAGCCAGCGCTTCGACGAGGGCCTGGAGTGGACCATGCTCGACGACGACTTCGAGGATCGCACCCAGCGCGCCTTCCGCACCGGGCCGGTCTTTGTCCCCATGTGGTGGGGATACTATCGCCCCTGGGCGACCGCCGGGCCGCGCGTCGCCACGGGTGCTGCGGGGACGGGGCGCGCGCCCAGTTCGAGCACCTCGGGCCGGGGGGGCGTGTCCCTGCCGACGCTGCCCGGCGGCGCTTTCGCCGCCTCGATCGTCACTGGCATCCAGGGCACGAGCTCTAACATCGTCCGCAACCTGACTGGCTTCACCGGCGAGGTGACCCAGGTGACCAACCCGCCGCCGAAGCCATCCTCCTCCTCATACCGGAGTGGCGGATCCAGAGGGGGTGGGGGCGGCTGTGCCTGCGCCTGTGCCTGCGCATGCGCGGGGTGCGCGTGTGCCTGCGCCGGGGGCGGGCGCTAGACCTGTCTATGTCGCTCCTCGACCGGCTGCGACGGAATGGCGGCCTCCGCGAGCGCCTGCGGGCGCCTCGCTCGCTGCCCGCTGGGCTGCGATCCTACGACCGGCGCGACGAGGCCGGCGGGCGGGTGCGCGTGCACCTGCGCGTCGACCCGGATGGCCGCGGGTTGCTGGCGATCAACGCCGCCCGCGTGCTGCACCTGAATCAGACCGCCGCCGAGTACGCCCGCCTGGTCCTGGAGGGCGTGCCCGAGGACGAGGCCGTGCGCGGGATCGTGCGCCGCTATCGGGTGGAAGCCGCCACCGCCCGGGCCGACTTCCGCCACATGAGGGCGCAGATCGAGACGCTCGTGACCGCCGACCCCTCCACCTGTCCTATCCTCGGCCTGGACGTCGAGCGGGTGGACCCCTTTTCCGTCGCGCTCACGGCCCCCTACCGCATGGACCTGGCGCTGACCTACCGCTGCAACAACGCCTGCCCCCATTGCTACGTGGCCCGACCCTCTGACTACCCCGAGATGGAGACGCAGTCCTGGAAGGACGTCCTGGATCGGGTGTGGGGCGTGGGCATCCCGCACGTGTGCTTCACCGGGGGCGAGGCCACGCTGCGCGAGGACCTGGTCGAGCTGGTGGCCTACGGTGAGGGCCTGGGGCTGGTGACGGGGCTGCTGACGCACGGGCGGCGGCTGTCCGACGCTGCCTACGTGGGCAGGTTGATCGACGCGGGACTGGATCACGCCCAGATCACGGTGGAATCGCACGCGGAGGCGGTCCACGATTCGATGGTGGGGGCAGAGGGCGCTTGGCGGGAGACGGTGCAGGGGGTGCGCAACGCGGTGGCGGCCGGCCTCTACACCACGACGAACACGACGCTGACGCGCGAGAACGTGGACGGGATCGAGCGGACGGTGGCCTTCATCGCGTCGCTGGGGGTGCCCACCTTCGCCTGCAACAGCCTGATCTACGCCGGGCGGGGGGCCACCGTCGGCACGGGCTTCCGCGAGGGGGAGCTGGTCCCCGTGCTCGAGCGCGTGCGTGAGACGGCGGGGCGGCACGGCCTGCGCCTGATCTGGTACACGCCCACGCAGTACTGTGCCCTCTCCCCGCTGCAACTGGAGCTGGGCGTGAAGGCCTGCACGGCGGCGCTGTACAACATGTGCGTCGAGCCTGATGGGGCGGTGATCCCCTGCCAGAGCTACTACGAGCGGCTGGGCTACATCCTGCGCGATCCGTGGGACGCCATCTGGAACCACGACCTGGCCCGGTCGCTGCGCGAGCGCCGCTACGCGCCGCAGAAGTGCCGCGAGTGCCCCGAGTTCTCCATCTGCGGTGGGGGGTGTCCGCTGTATTTGCAGCACCGGGAGGGGGGAGACAAGGGGACGGGGGGACAAGGAGACAAGGGAACAAGGAGACTAGGTTCGTAGTGAAGCACGAAGTTCGTAGTGAGGCACGTAGGTCCGCCGGAGTGCCGTTGGAGTGCCGTGGGACGCTACTCCGCTGCGCTGCGTAGCTCACTACGAACGGGGAGGGGGACGCTGCTCCGGTGCGCTGCGAACGGATGTACCCATCCGCGCTCACTACGAGCGCAGGTCTTCGGTTCGTAGTGAGGCACAAAGTTCGTAGTGAGGCACGCAGGTCCGCCGGAGTGCCGTCAGAGTGCCGTCGGGACGCTACTCCGCTGCGCTGCGTAGCTCACTACGAACGGGGAGGGGGACGCTGCTCCGGTGCGCTGCGAACGGATGTACCCATCCGCGCTCACTACGAGCGCAGGTCTTCGGTTCGTAATGAGGCACGCAGGTCTGCCGGAGTGCCGTTGGAGTGCCGTTGGGACGCTACTCCGCTGCGCTGCGAACGGATGTACCCATCCGCGCTCACTACGAGCGCAGGTCTTCGGTTCGTAGTGAGGCACGCAGGTCCGCCGGAGTGCCGTTGGAGTGCCGTGGGACGCTACTCCGCTGCGCTGCGTAGCTCACTACGAACGGGGAGGGGGACGCTACTCCGGTGCGCTGCGAACGGATGTACCCATCCGCGCTTACTACGAACGAAGTGGGGGGATGATGCGGTTTGAGTGAGATTCGGGTCTTGTCGGTGGAGGATATCGACGCGTTTGTCGATATTGCGGTCAACGCGTATCCGGGGTGGCGCGTCGCGACTGAGGAGGAGCGGGATCGGGTCAGGGAGCGATTGATCGAGCGGCACGAGAGCCCGGCGACCACCTTCTATGGGCTGTTCCGCGACGGGCGGCTGCTGGGCGGGATGTGCTTGCACACCTTCACCATGAACTTCCTCGGCACCTGGGTAGAGGCGGGTGGGGTGGGGAACGTCGCCGTGGATCTCGTGCACAAGAAAGAGCACGTGGCCAAGGAGATGCTGCTCTATTTCCTGCGCCACTGGCGGGAGCGCGGCGTGCCGGTCACCATGCTGTACCCTTTCCGCCCGGACTTCTACCGCAACATGGGCTTTGGCTATGGGACCAAGCTGAGCCAATACCGCGTCCGGCCCGCCGGGCTGCCCAGGGGGCCGTCGAAGGCGCACGTCCGCCACCTGAATGAGGGCGACGAGCGGGCCGTGCTGGACTGCTATAATCGATTTGCGGACCGCGTCCACGGCATGATCAGGCGCTCGGAGAGAGAGGTCGCCCACTTGATGCGCAACCCGCAGATGTCTCTCGTGGGCCACGAGGCGGAGGGCCGGATCCTGGGCTACCTGGCGTTTTCCTTCGAGCTCAGCGACGCTTTCCTGGTCAACGATCTGCACGTGCGCGAGCTCGTCTACGAGAGCCGGGAGGCGCTTTCGGAGCTGTTGACTTTCCTGCACGCGCAGGCTGACCAGGTCCGGCGCGTCATATTCGACACGCAGGACGAGGCGTTCCACCACTTGCTCGAGGACCCCCGGAACGGCGCGGGGTGGGTCAGGCCACACGTCTGCCACACGAGCAACGTCCAGGGGGTGGGCATCATGTACCGGGTGAGCGACGTGGCGCGCGCCTTCACGCTGCTGGAGGGCCGGGACTTCGGCGGCCAGACATGCGCGCTCGAGCTCACGGTCGAGGACAGCTTCCTGCCCGAGAACGCGGGCACCACGCATCTGCGCTTCGAGGATGGGTGCGCGCGCCTGGCGGACGGCGGCGCCTGCGACGTGGCGGTGCGCCTGGACGTCGCCGATTTCTCCTCGCTCCTGGTCGGCGCGGTGGACTTCAGGAGCCTGTACCGGTATGGGTTGGCCGACGTGTCCGATCCGGAATACGTGGACGTGGTGGACCGGCTCTTCGCTGTGCGGGACCGGCCCGTGTGCATGACGTCGTTCTGACCTAAGAAACCAGGTCTTTGGCGATGTACCATCGCATGAAAAACCTGGTTTCTGGAGTTCGCTAAGGAGCCAATATGCCCAAACGCTTGATTGTCATCGGGGGAGTGGCGGCGGGGATGAGCGCGGCTGCCAAGGCGAAGCGCGTGGACCGCGAGATGGAGGCGTTGGTCTACGAGAGGGGGCCGCACATCTCCTACGGGGCGTGCGGCATGCCCTATTACATTGCCGGGGACGTGGCCGACTATCGCGCGCTCATCGCCCGCACGCCGGAGCGGATGGCCAAGCAGGGTGTGGCGGTGCACCTGCGGCACGAGGTGACGGCGATTGATCCCGCTGCCCGGACGGTGACCGTGCGCGACCTGGAGCGGGAGCGCGCGTTCACGCAGGGCTACGATGAACTGGTCATCGCCACGGGCGCGCGCCCGTTCGCGCCCGCGCTGCCGGGCGCAGACCTGGCGGGCGTGTTCGCGCTGCGCTCGCTGGAGGAGGGGCGGGCGCTGCGGCGCTTCGTGGCTGGGGATGAGGACCTGGGACTTCAGCGGGCGATTGTCCTCGGTGGGGGCTACATCGGCGTCGAGATGGCGGAGACATTCCGCCGCCTGGGGCTGGCGGTCAAGATGGTGATCCGCTCCGGCCAGGTCATGCGCACCACGCTCGACGAGGACGTGCGGGCGTTGGTCGAGGAGGAGCTGGCCCGTCACGAGATCGAGGTGGTGCGGGGCAGGCCGATGGCCTTCGAGGGCGGAGGCCGGCTGGAGGCGGTGCTGGTCGAGGGCGACGACGGGGCGGAGCGTTATGCCTGTGACGTGGCGCTCGTGTCCATCGGCGTGCGGCCCGAGGTCGGGCTGGCGCGGGAGGCGGGCGTGGCGCTCGGCGCGACGGGCGCTATCGCGACCGACGTGCACATGCGCACCAACGTCGCGGGCGTATACGCGGCCGGCGACTGCGCCGAGGTCTTTCATCTCGTCACGGGCGAGCCAGCATACATCCCGCTGGGCAGCACGGCCAACAAGCAGGGGCGCGTGGCCGGGACCAACGTCGCGGGGGGCGAGGCCACCTTCGGCGGCGTGGTCGGCACGATGGTGACGCGGGTCTTCGACCTGGCCGTGGCCTGTACCGGGCTCACGGCGGCCCAGGCGCAAGCGTTGGGCTACGCCGTGCGCGCGCCTATGATCAAGGCCATGGACAGGCCGCACTATTTCCCCGGCTCGGCGCCTATTCACATCAAGCTGGTCGTGGACGACGCCAGCGAGCGGCTGCTGGGCGGGCAGATCGTCGGGCGACACGGCGTGGCCAAGCGGGTCGACGTGTTGGCCACGGCTCTGCATCACGGCCTGACCGTCGCCGACGTGCAGCGCCTGGACCTGAGCTACGCGCCGCCCTTCGCCCCCGTGTGGGACCCCCTTCTGGTGGCGGCGAACGTGGCGGCGAAGGGATGAAGTCAAGAAACCAGGTTTTCCATACGATGGTACATCGCCAAAGACCTGGTTTCGAGTAGGTGGTGGTGAAGGGATGAAGTCAAGAAACCAGGTTTTCCAGAAAAAACCTGGTTTCGAGTCGAGAAAGGAGACGACGATGTCACAGAGCACACAAGCAGTCGCCGGGGCCGCGCCCGTCAAGCTGAGCCTGGGGTACAAGGTCGTGTGGGGCATCGCTGCCCTGGGCACGTCGCTGATCTCCGGCATCTACGGCGCGCTGCTGCCCATCTTCTACCAGGATTACCTGGGCCTGCGGGCGCGGTGGATCGCGATTGCGTCGGCGATCTACGCCGTGTGGAACGCCATCAATGACCCGCTGTTCGGCTACGTCACCGACAGCACGCGCTCCAGGCTGGGACGGCGCATCCCCTACATGCGCTACACCGCCCCGTTCCTGGCGCTGACGTTCATCCTCGTCTGGTTTGCGCCTGCCCAGGCGGGGCAGCAGGCGCTCTTCTGGTGGATGCTGGTCACCATGCTGCTGTACGACACCGCGTACACCATCATCGGCCTGGTCTATTCGGCGCTCCTGCCCGAGGTGAGCGAGTCGGACGCGGAACGAAACGGCCTGCAGATCTCGTCCTCGCTGTTCGGCCTGCTCGGCATGATCCTGGGCTTCGTCATCCCCGACATGTTCCGGCCCAAGGGCGGCGCGGTGCCCTCCTTCCTGCCATTGCAGGTCTCGATGATCGTCGTCGCCGTGATCGGCGCTTCGCTCATCGTCGTCACGACGCTCAGGGTCAAGGAGCGGCGCGAGTTCACCGTCGTGGACAAGCCGCTCAAGCTGCGCCAGGCGGTCACATACACCTTCACCAGCAAGTCGTTCCTCATCCTGGTGGCCCAGAACTTCATGTCCATCCTGATGCAGTCGCTCATCCTGGGGACGCTCTTCTACGTGGCCGACTACGTGCTCCAGATGAACGCCATGATCCCGCTGGCGTGTGTGTTCATCCCGCTGATCGTCGGCGTGCCCATGACCACGCTGATTCGCCGGCGGCTGGGCGTCGTGGGGGCGCAGCAGCTGCTGCTGGTGATCGCCGGCGTCGCCTTGGTGCTCATCGTGCTCGTGCCGACGCGGCTGATCCTGCTCTGCCTGGTGCTGGCCGGATTCGGCCTCTCCGGCCCGCAGACGCTGACCAACGTGCTCTTCGCCCAGGTCGCCGACGAGGACGAGCTGCGCTCGGGCGTGCGCCGGGAGGGCGCTTTCTTCGGCGTCAACGCGCTGTTGACCAAACCGGCGCAGTCGGTGGCGTTGGCCATCTCCCCCTTCATCCTCGAGGCCACCCGCTTCGTGACGCGCGAGGCCAACCAGGGACAGATCTTCCTCGACCAGCCTGCCAGCGCCATCTTCGGCATCAAGGCGCTCATCGGCCTCGTCCCCGGTGTGGCGATGATCCTGGGCGCGATCCTGCTCATCTGGTTCCCGTTGCGGGGCGACTACCTGGCAGGTGTGCAGGAGAACGTGCTGACGCTGCACGCCAGGAAGCGGGCGCAACTGGAGCAGCAGCAGGGCTCAGGGGAGGGAGGATGACGCGATGGATTTCGACCTGGTCCTCACAGGCGGCACCGTAGTTGACGGCACCGGACGCCCGCGCTTCCGGGCCGACGTAGGCATCCGCGAAGGCTGCATCGCCGCCGTTGCCGTGGGCGAGCGCCTCGCCGGCCGGCAGACGCTCGACGCGGCCGGCCTCGTCGTCGCGCCGGGCTTCATCGACGTCCATTCCCACTCCGACTGGATTCTTCCCCTCGCCGACCACGACCAGATCCTGGCCCCGCTCCTGCTGCAGGGCATCACCACGCTGGTCGCGGGGCAGTGCGGTTTCTCCCCGGCCCCGGTCACGCCGGAGTCTGCCCCTTTGCTGGATGGTTTCTCCGAGATGATGCGCGAGCGGGCCTTCCCCTACCGCTGGCGCTCGCTGGCCGAGTTCCTGGACGCGCTCGAGGGGACCGGCCCGCTGCTCAACGTCGCCACGCTGGTGGGGCACGGCAGCTTGCGCTACGCGGCCATGGGCGCGCGCGCCGATTCGTCCGCGCCCCCGACGGACGCGGATATGGACGCGCTCCGCGACCTGACGCGGGAGGCGCTGCGCCAGGGGGCCTTCGGCTTGTCGGCCGGACTGGCCTACGCGCCGGGCGTCTTCGCCAGCAACGACGAGCTGCTGGCCCTGTTGCGGGTCGTGGCCGAGGCGGAGGGCGTGTTCGCCGTCCACGGGCGCGCCTACTCCTGGGTCTCGCCCTTGTACAAGCCAATGATCGGCGGCGTGGCCCACAACGTGCGCTCGACGCGGGAGCTGCTGGGCCTGGCCCGCGAGGCGGGGGTGCGGTTGCAGCTTTCGCACCTGATCTTCGTCGGCCGCCGCACCTGGCGCACGCACCGCACCGTCCTACGCGACGTCGAGCGGGCCGCCGCCGACGGCGTGGACGTGACCTTCGATGCCTTTCCCTACACCGTGGGCAACTCCACAGTCAAGGTCGTCATGCCGGATTGGTTTCTCGATGGCTTCGATGAGAACGTGGGCGACCCGCAGGCCCTGCGGCGGCTCAAGCGGGAGATTGACCTGCTGCGGTGGGCGCTAGGGCTCGGCTTCCGCGACATCACCCTGCTGTGGGGCGGCGTGCCGGAACTGGTCGCGCTGGAGGGCCTGGACTTCGTGGCCATCGCGCGCCGTATGGGATTGCCCGAGTTCGAGTCCTACATGCACGTCGCCCGTCTGAGCGCGGGCAAGGCGCGCATCTTGCTGGGCACCTATTCCGGCGACGGCGAGCGGGAGCGGCCGCTGCGGGCTGTGCTGTCGCATCCGCTGTGCGCGTTCATGACCGATACCATCCTGACGCGGCGCGGGCGTCACAACCCGGCCTCCTTCGGCACCTTTCCCCGGCTGTTGGGCCGCTACAGCCGCGACCTGGGCCTGTTCTCGCTGGAGGAGGCGGTGCGCCGCATGACGTCGTTCCCGGCCCAGCGCATGCGGCTGCCGGACGTGGGGCGCGTCGCCGAGGGTGGCTGGGCCGACCTGGTGCTCTTCGATCCGGCGACCGTGGCCGACCGCACGACCCGCGACCGGCCCGACGCACCGCCGGCGGGCATCCGCGCGGTGCTGCTCTCGGGCCAGGTCGTGGCCCGAGATGGACGGATCGTCAGCCAGGACCGGCTGGGCCGGGTCCTGCGGAGCTAGGCCCGCCCCCTCGCCGGGGGAACCAGGGATGCGTCAATTGGACTCAGTTGGCCTCAGCTGAGGTCGATAAGGAGGAATGCCGTGTCGTCTGTCAAGTCTGATCTGGCCGCAGCCCGCGAGGAATTGCTGGCCGTGAGCGGGCGCTTAGCGCCTGAGGAGCGCGCATCGCTCCGCGTCTGCGGGGTATGGACCCTCAAGGACGTGCTGGGTCACATCGCGGACTGGGAGTGGGTGGGCGTCGAGGGGCTGCGCGACATGGCCGCCGGCCGCTCACCCCGGGTGGAGTACGTGGCCGACATCGACGCCTGGAACCAGGTGCACGCGGACGCGCGCCGCGACCAACCCTGGAAGGAGGTCTGGGCGGATTTGCACGCCGCGCGCGAGGCGTTCCTGGAGGTCCTGGACGGGATGAGCGAGGCCGACCTGGAGCGGCGCGTCTTTCCGTTTCCCTGGGGGGCGGAGGGCACGCCCCGCGACTGGGTGCGTGTGTACGTGGATCACGATCGCGAGCACGCGCGGGGAGTGCTGGAGGTGGTGGGGCGGTGAGATGGTGGAGTGGTAGGTTGGTAGGTTGGTAGGTTGGTAGATTGGTAAATTGGTAGGTTGGTGGGACGGATGCTGCTGGGCGTTGACCTGGGCACGTCGTCGGTCAAGGTACTGCTGGCGACGGATGCGGGCGAGGTGCTCGGCCGGGGCGGTGCCGAATACGCCATCCATCGCCCGCGACCGGGTTGGGCGGAGCAAGACCCCGAGGATTGGTGGCGCGCGGCCGTCGGAGCGGTGCGCCAGGCGCTGCGTGAGGCCGGGCGCGCACCGGCCTCCGTCCTGGCGCTGGGGCTCTCCGGGCAGATGCACGGCACCGTTCTGCTGGACCGGGCGGGCCGCCTCCTGTCGCCGGCCGTCATCTGGCCCGACCAGCGCAGCCAGCGCCAAGTGCGCGAGATCACGGACCTGATCGGCGCTGAGCGGCTGGTCGAGCTCACCGGCAGCCCTATCGCGACCGGCTTTCAGGCCGCCACGGTGCGCTGGATGCAGCAGGAGCGGCCCGATCTGTGGCGGCGCGCGCACACCATCCTGCTGCCCAAGGACTACCTCCGGTATCGGCTGACCGGCGACCCGTTCACTGATCCCAGCGACGGCTCGGGCGCGTTGCTCCTGGACGTGCGCCGCCGCGACTGGTCCCCCGAGGTCCTGGCGGCGCTGGGGATAGACGTGGCCCAACTGCCCCCCGTGCAGCCCTCGACGGCGCTGGCGGGCCAACTTGGTCGGGAGGCCGCCGACGCCCTGGGGCTGCCGCCTGGTACTCCCGTCGTGACCGGGGCAGCGGATACGGCGTGTGGGGCGCTGGGCGCGGGGATCGTCGATCCGCGGACGCTGCTGCTGACCATCAGCACCGGCGGGCAGATGGTGTTGCCCGCCTCGGAGGCGCGGGTGGACCGGGCGGGCCGGAGCCACACCTTCTGCGGCGCATTGGCACCGGGGCCGGGCCAGGCGGGATGGTACCAGATGGCGGCCACGCTTTCCGCCGGCATGGCCCTGCGCTGGCTGAGGGATCAGGTGTTTGGCCTGTCCGGGGATGGCGCCTTTGCCCGGATGAGCGCGTGGGCGGAGACGGCGCAGCCTGGCGCGGGCGGCCTGCTTTTCCTCCCCTACCTGGCGGGCGAGCGCACGCCGCACATGGACCCGCTGGCTCGCGGCCTCTTCCTGGGACTCACGGCCAGCCACGGCCGCCCCGAGTTGGTGCGCGCGGTCCTGGAGGGGGTGGCCCTGGCCTGCTTCGACGCCTACAGCGTCCTGGCCGAGTTGGGGGCGCGGCCCGAGCGCATCGTCATGGCCGGCGGCGGGGCGCGCAGCCCGCTCTGGCGGCGTATCGTGGCCGACGTGTTCGGCCTGCCCGTGCAGCGGCTGCGCGTGGACGAGCAGTCGGCGCTGGGCGCGGTCCTGCTGGCGGGCGGTGGCGTGGGACGCTTCGAGCCCGGGCCTACAGCCCAGGCGTGGGCTACGTACGACCCACCGATGGAGCCAGACGCCCAACGCCACGCGCTGTACGGCGAACTGCTCGCCCTGTTCCGCAGCGCCTACGCCAAGCACCGCGCCGACTTCCGTCGTCTGGCGGACCTTGCAGCCTGATTCGGGCGCGGAAAAAGAAACCAGGTTCTTTCCGAAAGAACCTGGTTTCGGCCCCTCCTGCCTCCTGCTTCTTTCTTCCTTCCTCGTGAGCGTATCACGGAGGGAACAAAGGAGTGAGGGAATCGGGGCAGGCGTTCGTCCCCCTTGACAACTCTCTCGTGTAGAGGTATAATTGTCTTCAATAAGACGAAATTGTCTCATTATGGACAACGTTGGCTCTTCAAAGGATCGCAAATGAAAAGAGATACCCGAGAAATCCTATTAGATGCCGCCACGGTGGTGTTCTCCAAAAATCCAGGTGCCCCGTTGAGCGAAGTTGCCAGTACTGCCGGTGTTGGCCGGGCGACCTTATATCGCTACTTCCCCTCACGAGATGATTTGATTCGCGAGCTTACGCTTGAATCCTATCGGCAGACGGATGCGGCCCTGGCTCCGGTTTTGGCGAGAGATCTTTCCGGCGAAGAATTGCTTCTGGCTATTCTGGAGGCGATTATCCCGCTCGGAGATCGCTACTACTTCTTGCTACTAGAGCGCACGTACGAACACGTCCCGGAAATCCAGGCGCTGACCCAGCGAGATGAAAAGGAGTGGCATTCGCTCTTTGAGTCCATGAAATCCAAGGGGGTCATCGCCCCGGAAGTGCCAACCGCCTGGGCAAAAGCGGCCGTTGAAGCGCTAATCTACGCCGCCTGGTCTTCGGCCCATGAAGGCTATATCGCCACCCGTGAGGCCCCCAAGCTGGTCTACCGCACCCTTATGGCGGGATTAGGTCCGAAATCCTAACCATACCATCAGTCGCCCATTACCAACTATCAACTATGTTCTCATTGAAAAGCATCTACAGTCGCTTCCGTCGCAAGATTCTAGGCACTCTTGGTTTATTGTTGATCGAGAACGTCTTCATGGTTGCCCAACCCTTTGTGTTTGGCACTGCCATCAACGACCTCTTGGCGGGTTCGACTCGCGGCGTGATATACGCTGTTCTCCTTTACACCGCCGGCCTGCTACTCGGCACCGGGCGGCGCATGTACGACACGCGTGCTTATGGATTGATCTATGCCACACTCGGTCCAGAAGCCATTCAGCAGCAAAGGGAGAATGGCGTCTCCGATTCAGCCATCGTCACCCGCAGCGGCTTGGTCAAGGAATTAGTTGACTTCTTCGAGAATGATCTGACTCAGGGCTTTACTTCGGCAGTTGGGGCGCTGGGGGCTGTGGTCATGCTCTTTATTCTGGACTACCGCCTGTTCATCGGGTGTGTTGTCGCCATGGGGTTGGTCTATGTGATCTATGCGCTCAGCGAAAAAGGTATCTTTCGCGGGAATCGGATGTATAACGACGAGCTTGAAACCCAGGTCAATGTGATCGCCGCCGGGGAACCAGTCGCCATCGTCAAGCACTTCAAAGCGCTGGCTCGATACATGGTGCAATTATCGGATCGTGAAGCAATAAACTTCGGCCTGGTCGAAGCGATCATTGTCGCTTTGGCAATCTTTTCGCTCTTCATCGCCGTCCAGGGAGATGGTCCCACCCCCGGCGGTATCTTTTCGACCCTCTCGTATGTTCTTGAATTCGGGGATGGCGTCTATATCTTGCCCTGGGTTTTCCAACAGTTTATCCGTCTCAAAGAAATCACCTTACGCTTGGAGACCTAACCTCAAGAGTAGTGAAGGAATGTCTGGTTTTCTCTCCGAAAGGAATCGCACAATGAACGTTTACCTGATCAAAGCTTCTGCAAAGAGTGCTTTCAAGGAGTACAAGCAATACATGGGGTCGCCACCTCAGAGCATTTTCTCGGTGGCAGCCACTACACCGGCCGGTGTGGGTATTGAAATGGTTGACGAAACTATGGACATGAAGGTCAACTATAGAAGCAAGGCCGATATTGTCGCCATTTTTGCTTCGACACCCGACATCTTGCGCGCCTACGAAATTGCCCGGAGATTCAAGAAAAGGGGCAAGACCGTTGTGTTGGGCGGATTGCACGTCACCTTCATGCCCGACGAAGCCCAGGCACATGCCGACGCACTGCTCATCGGCGAAGCCGAAGGCATCTGGGAACAGCTGCTGGCCGACTACCAGCGTGGGCAGCTCAAGCCTCGGTATCAGCGGACAGAACCCGTCGACGTGGCGACCCTGAAGCCCTTCCCAACACATTTGATCGACAAGAGCTGGTATGGTTATACCTGGACGGTGATGGTCTCGCGCGGCTGCACAAACCACTGCTCCTATTGTCTGGTGACGCCCTTCTTCAAGAGGGGGATGCGTTACCGGCCCATCGGGCACGTCGTTGACGAGATCAAAAACTCTGGAGCGCAGTGGATCGAACTGCACAGCGACCACTTGACAGGGGATCGTGACTATGTCCGGGAATTGTTTACGGCGATCAAGCCCCTGAATATCAACTGGGTGGGAGAGACCACGGTCAACATGGCCGAGGATGAGGAACTGCTGCAACTCGCCGCTGAAAGCGGCATGCGTTATGTCCTGGTTGGCCTGGAGACCCCTTCTCAAGAGGCGCTTAAACGGGCTGGGAAAGGGTTCGTGAAGATTCAAAGAGTTAAGGAATACATTCGGCGCTACCACGAATACGATATCGTGGTTGACAGTGCACTCATCTTCGGTTTCGACGAGCAAGATGAAACCATTTTCGAGAGATCACTTGAGTTTGTACACGACGTCGGCATAGACGTTCCCCATTCAGTCTTGCTGATCCCCTTCCCCGGGTCGCGGACTTACCAGCAGTTTGAGGCAGAAGGCCGCCTGCTCACCAGAGATTGGTCGAAATACGATGGCGCCCACGCCGTATTCCAACCCAAGTTGATGACGCCCAAACAACTAGAGGACGGGGGAAACTGGTTCTGGTACTATGCCAAGAGAAGTAAGCGGGCCAAGAAACTAGAGCGGCGAATGTTGTGGTTGTGGGGGATGGCTTCATAGATAGTCGCCCAGTGATGAACATGAAACTACCTAATTTTGTGAAGAATATCAGATCGAGAATCAGTTACGAGTTGAAGAAGAGCCTTTATCGGAACTTGGTTTTCAAAGGCGGCGGCGTGCGCGGTATCGCCTACATGGGAGCTTTGGAGGTTCTTGATGAACTCGGTATCGTCAATAACATCCAGCGCGTTGCCGGAACCTCGGCTGGCGCCATCGCTGCCACGCTGGTCAGCTTTCGCTTGAGCATTTCAGAAACCAAGAGTGTGTTCAATTCTCTCGATATCGCCGAGGTTCCGCAATGCATAACCGAAGAAAGGGAGTTGAAGTTTTGGCAATCCGAGGATGGCGAGTGTTACAGACGATTCCTCGAAAACTATGGTTGGTACTCCAGCCAGTATTTTCACCAGTGGCTTGAAGGAGTCATCGCCGAGCAATGCGATGGTAACAGGCGGGCCACTTTCGCCGAATTTCGAGATCGCGGCTTTCGAGAGTTGTATGTCGTAGCGGCCAACGTCTCTCGCCAGCGCGCTGAGGTTTTTTCGGCCGTAGATACACCCAACGTCGCTGTGGCCGACGCGGTGCGCATGTCGATGTCTATCCCGATTTTCTTCGAAGCGCTGCGCTTCGATGGGCAGAGATTTGGTGACGGCGATTATTATGTTGATGGCGGGCTCTACGACAACTTTCCCATGCATATCTTCGATCAATCCAGATTTGCAGGCAGAGGCTGGGCCTACCGTGACGGTGTCAATTGGGAAACTCTCGGCCTGTTTCTGTTCCCGGCTCAATTGAAGAACCGAGCAGATCCCGAATTCCCGGAGAATGTATGGGAATTCCTGACCTTGTCACTCCGCAACATGTATCATGCACACCAGATATCAAACTATCAAACTAACCCGGTGGACAAACACCGCACGATCGAGATCAGCGATTGTGGCATTGCAGCTGTGGAATTCGATATCGAGCCGGGCAGCGAAAAATACCATCAATTGCACACATCCGGTCAGCAAGCCGTGCGCACCTTTTTTGGATTGAGTGAAGAATAGGACCCAAGTGTATTTAGGGGTATTTCTTGAAATAGACTGGGGTAGATTGAGGAGGATTCTTATGGGCTATCTGATTGGATCAATCTTACTGAGTGTAGTGGGCGTTTTCTTGGGCGGTTCTTCCTATTTGCTTGAAGACAATGCCCTGGCCTACGCTTTCGGCACAGTCGCCTCGGTTTCGTTTCTGATCGGCTTCCTGTTGCTGGAATACGCATTGTTTCATTATCGTTACCAGTTCGGCAGCGTGTTCGCTGCCTGGGAGGCAGGGGTAGCTGCTATCTTATCCCTGTTCGGCGTCTATTTCTGGGGTGAATCCATATCAATGTTGAAGGCCGTTTTTATCATCATCGCGTTGCTGGGCGTCAGCGGCTTGATCTTTGGTGGATCCAAGAGCTACACCTAAACCCCAGGAGGTCCTTATGCCTATCATCATGGGTGCCATCGTTCTATCTGTTCTGGGGGCTGTTGCTCTGCAGAGATCTAGCTATGAAGTTGATCACTCCGGCGCGTACGGTATAGCAGGGTATATCACGTTCATTATCAGCTTTGCCCTGCTCGAGTATGGTTGGATCTCGATGAGTATCGCGTTCGTATTCGGGATTTGGGCAACTGGGAATGCAATCCTGACAATCTTGATCGGTCGGATCTTCTATGAAGAAGAGCTACCCACTGCGAAAGCGATTTCGTTGATAATGGTTTTAGTAGGCTTGATCGGTTTGAGCCTCAATTAGCTTCCATAATCAGGTGTTCATTCTCGTGAGCGTATCACGGAGGGGACAAAGGGGTGAGGAAATCGAGGGCAGGCGTTCGTCATGAGGGGTAGAAACGGGGGTGGCACGGGAATATAATCGAACGTGCCAGCCTCGAGGGAATCGGGTACACTGTACCCAGCCAATAACCACCCAGGAGGCTGGCAGATG
>Ga0180431_10003577_pt1 | contig 19958 bp, 17 predicted proteins | sample SS_ome_11_FD_132459 | JGI IMG/M metagenome (GOLD analysis project Ga0180431, IMG submission 132459) | Hypersaline lake sediment archaeal communities from the Salton Sea, California, USA - SS_1_MS_1 metaG | ecosystem: Environmental > Aquatic > Non-marine Saline and Alkaline > Hypersaline >... | reverse complement strand
TCGAATGAAAGTTCTATGTATGGTGACCTTGGGCGTACTTAGCGTAACCGTACCGAGAACCTTCGAACGAAAGTTCTAGATATGGTGACCTTTGGCGTACCAGATTGCATGGATACCGCGCTACAGACGGCCTATTCCGGCCATGGAAAGCGAAGCGATCTCGTCCATGATTCGAGGTGGGAGAGATCTAGGAGCGTCCGTCACTCCTGGGAGCTCAGGCCCGACTTTGACAAGAATCATTGGTTTCTCGATACCTCGATACCTCGATGCCAAGGGAACTGGGTTTCCGTGGTGTCGGTGGTTGTTTGAGGGATTCTTTGTGGTGCCACGTTGGTGATCGTTGTCCCCTTCCCTGTTTGGCTTCGTAGCTGTATGATGAAGTGTCATGTTCATCCGCGAGAAGAAGCGACAAAACCAGGACGGCACCGTTACCACCTATCTCCAACTCGTTGAGAACCGCCGCGTCGATGGAAAGACCCGCCAACGGGTGCTGGCAACACTGGGACGAACCGACGATCCCCGTCTGCGGAAGGGTCTCGGCTCGCTGGTAGAGACCGCCAACCGCTACGCTGAACTCGAATCGATCCTCCTCACCGATCAAGCCAGGGTGGAGACACGGATCTGGGGAGCTTCGCTGATCTGGGGGCGCTTGTGGAAGGAGACGTTCGGTCCGATTCTCAAGGACGCCGGACTGACGCAGCGACAAGCCAATGCCGTCTACCTGATGGTGCTGCATCGACTGGTGGATCCGGGATCGAAGTGCGCTGCGTTCCGCTTTCGCGACGATGTTTACAATACTGTGTTTGACGATTTGGAACTCCACGATCTGTACCGCTCGCTCGATCGTCTGGCCGAGGTGAAGGAGGCCATCGAGGCGGGGTGGTTTACCCATCATCGGGATCTGTTCACCGACACCGATCTGTTGTACTTCGACACCACCTCAACGTACGTGGAAGGGACCCACTCTCAAGGGTTGGCCGCGTTTGGCTACTCGCGAGATCATCGCCGAGATCGACGTCAGGTCGGTCTGGGGGTGGTGATGACGAGGGAAGGATTTCCGGTGGCCCACGTGATCTTCCCAGGGAACACCGCTGATCCGTCCGCGTTTCGACTGGCGGTTGAGGCCGTACGAGAGACGCTCGGGGTGAAGCGAGTGATGCTGTGCTGCGACCGCGGGATGGTGACCGAGGCGAACCTGCAAGCGTTGCGTGAAGTTGGGATGCCGTACTTGGTGGCGACGAAGCTGCGACGGGACAAGGCGGTGCAGAAGGTTTTGTCTCAGGCAGGACGGTACCAGGTCGTCGCTGACAACCTCGAGGTGAAGGAGGTCGACCTTTCCGACGTCGAGGACCGCTACATCGTCTGTCGCAACCCCGAAGCGGTGGAGACCGACCGACGGGAGAGGGAAGCGATCGTCGAGGTGCTCAGCAAGCGCCTGGAGACGGGATCGGTGAAGGGGTTGCTGCGAGGTACGGCACGGCGGTACGTGCGAACGCAATGCGGTGGAGCATCACTCGATCGACGGAAGATCGAAGCGGACGCCCGGTACGACGGGAAGTGGGTGTTGAGGACCAACGACGCCCAACTGACAGCTGCCGAGGCAGCTGTGGCGTACAAGGGGTTGTGGCAGGTGGAGGAAGCGTTCCGGACGTTGAAGACGCCGCTTGAGCTTCGACCGATCTACCACTGGACCACGCAGCGGGTACGTGGGCACATCACCGTCTGCTTCCTCGCGTTCACCCTACGGCAGATCCTCAAGAAGCGGTTGGCGGAGCGATCGTTCGACGGGTCGTTCGTTGAGCTTGTAGAGGGACTGTCGCGGGTGCGAGCGGTGGTGTTAGATGAAGGCAACGGACACCTCTACCGGATGCGCGACGAGATCCCGGCTGTCAGCATGCCGGCGTTCCAGGCGCTGAAGATCGTCCCTCCCCGACGGATCGAACGGCTCGACTGAGACTCCCCCCGACCGAAAGTGTAGTGCCACGCGACGTCAACGATCTCCCTATTGCCCTTCGCAACAGCACTTCTCGTTTGGCGTTGTCAAAGTCGGGTCAGGAGAGATCTGCTGTATCAGTTGTGGCAGTTCGGAAGCAGTCCAGGAGGCTGCCGAAGTCCATTGCGCATATGACTGCCGGTTGGCGTCGAGACGCAAGGAGGGCTTCCAGAACCTCAGCCTCCGGCCACTCAGAAGTTCGAAGATCGTCCGCCAGACTCCACAGTACTCCAATCAGTCGTATCGACTCAAAAGCTCCTTGGCTAGTGCGGTGAGTGATATTATTCGATCACGCGTCGGTCCCGAGCTTCTTCTCACCAGCGTGAATGTTGGCTAGGTACTCCAGCACCTTAACCAGTGCGTGATTCCCTCCCTACCACATCCTCGGCTCTGCAGTGTACGGTAGAGATGAATGCTGTACTGCGCAAGAAGGTACCCCCACAGATTCTGATCGGCTGCTTCCAGGATCAGTTGGAGATCCTTCTGCTGCGAGTCGATCATTAATCCTGGGCGCAAATCCCCGCCTGATCACCTGTGCCCCACGATTGCTGAGCGTCCAGCTCCCCGCAGCCTCGCCCGAGACCGCCGCAAGAGTTCTCTCCAGGTCCAGGCCCTCAACGTGTACAAATAGCAGTGCCTCTCTGAACAGCAGCATCCTTCCAACAACCAGGACTTGGTGAACAAGCTTGACCATCTATATCGTTTTCACCAAGTTTTAGTTTTCCTGCGTGGCAAGAGAGCTTGTCAGTTTACGGCATCCGGCCGCAGGACCGGCTCACCAATCAGCGCGTTGTCCTTGGTTGTCATCACACTACAATCGGCCTCCCATTGTCAACACCATGATCGCCTTCTGCGTGTGGAGACGATTCTCGGCCTGATCATACATCCACGACAACTCGTTGTCACAGACCTTGACGTCGGCCTCGAACCCGCGGTCGACCGGCATACACTGCAGCAAATAGCCTGGATTGCAGAGCTTCTTCTGGTAGTCGCCGGTGTAACGCCAATCCATGTATTTGTCGGCGATCTTTAGCTCTTCTTCCTTTCCGATCTCGTATCGCTTCCCGGTGAACCAGTTGCGAGGGAAGACGACCTTCGCCCCGTCAAGCGCCTTGTCCAAGTCGTGCGAGATCTCGAACGAGCCTCCGGACGCACTCGCGAGGTCACGGCATTGCTGCATAACTTTCGGATCGAGATCGAACTCCGGTGGATTGGCAACAACGACGTCCATCCCGTACATCGACGAGATCAGCGCCGTGCCCTGGACCGAGCAACGCCCTCGAATCCACGGCGAATACGCCCACATGACGACGATCTTCTTGCCCTTGACGTCGCCATCGAGCTTCTCGTGCATCGTATGGATGTCGGTCAGCGACTGACAGGGATGGTTGATGTCGGAGGCCATGTTGATGACCGGGACCTCGGCCTCCTCGGCGAACATACGCATGGTCTCGTCACCGTTCCCGTAGTGCTTAATCTGATCATCCAACAGTCGGATCCCAATCCCGTCGCAAAAACGGGCCATCGCCTTCGCCGTGTCGCGGATCGATTCACCCGCACCCGGCTTCTCCTCGAGAGACAGGCGCATCGTCTGGGGGTTGATGAACTGCGAGTGTCCACCAAGCTGCGTCATCGCCGTCTCGAACGACATCCTCGTCCTTGTCGAGCCAGAGAAAAACATCATCGCGAAAGTCTTGTATTCCAGATACGGATGCGGTTTTCCGCTGTAGTAAAGCCCCTTCATCTGGTCGGTGACCTTCATCGCCAAATCGTACTCTTCCTTTGTCCAATCGACCTCACCGATGAGATCGCGACCCCTCAAGTCAAACCAGCTCATGCTTTCTATCTCCTTTCGCTTAGCCCATTATCAGGGCCATCATTCCCTTCTGTCCGTGCAACCGGCTCGCCGCGTCCTCGATCATCACCAAATTCAGCCCATTGATGACCTCATCGGTAACCTCCATGTCACGGTAGGCCGGAAGGCAGTGCATGCAGATTGCATCGTTCGTCAATGCTATCTTGTCGTTCGTACAGATCCAGTCCTTATTCGCTTCGAAGATCGACTGGGCCTTGGCCTCATCCATGATCCCCGAGCCGTCGGGCAGCTGGACCGTCACGTCTTCGGGCAGACCACGTCGGCGTCCTTGAACGACGCGTCCATGTCATGGGAGATCTTGAACGCGCCACCGGTCTTCTTCGCTAGATCCTTCGTGGTCTGTAGCAGCTCCGTGTCAAGATCGAGGCCCTTTGGGTCCGCGAGGGTGACGTCCATCCCGATCATCTCAGTGGAGATGATCGCTGACTGCGGAACCGCCAGCGGCTTGCCAACCGAACAGGAATATGCCCGGCTCATGACGAACTTCTTGCCCTGAAAATTTTGACCCAGCTTCTCCTGTATCGTCATGACGTCGGCCAATGCCTTGCACGGGTGGTACGTGTCATCCTCCATGTTGGTCACGGGTACGCGTGAGCACTCGGCGAATTTGCAGATGATACGATGCCCCTTTTCGTAGCTGCGAATGGCGATCGCGTCGCCCATCTCGGCGAGCACGCAAGCCACGTCACCAATTCGCTCTGTTAAATAAGTGACCTCTTCGCCCTTCAGCGCAGGTGTGTGGACCGCGCCTAGCTGGAGGAACTGAGCGTGACCGCCCAGCGCAATAACGACAACTTTCTTCTCTTCACATATCTGACCCCTACAGCCTAATGGAATCTCAGACTCATCCAAGTGCATGCGCACTCAGCGCATCACTCCTACAACGACCATCAACCCGCTCCATCAGCCCCAGTCACAAAATACGCAACAATGCCCAACGCCTCGTAGAGCGAGTCCAGCTCCAGGTACTCGTCCGGCTGGTGCGCCTGCTCGATGCAGCCGGGTCCGTAAATCACCACAGGGACGGAGAGCTGCGCTACGATTGCGACAGCATCGGTGGAGTATGGCGCGATCCGGGCCGCAATTGGCCTCCCCGTCACGTTGCCGTAGACCTGGAGGAAACGGCGGACGTCTGGAGCATCCGGATTGCTCACAATCTGCGCCTTGTCATTAGACACGCGATACTCGAACTGCGCTCCAGAAGCCGCGGCGCACGTCGATCCTAGTTCCTCCACCAGAGCAACAACCCGATTGCGCTCCTCCCGCGTTACCACGCGGAAATCCAGATACACCTTTGCGGTATCGGGAACCACATTGACCTGCCAACCGCCTTCGAATTGTCCGATATTGAGGGACGTTCTTCCCAATCCCGGAATCTCAGGAAACGCACGGCTCCGTTCTTGAAGTTCGGCGCAGAACGCGACAGCGGGGAGGATCGCGCTAATCCCGGACTCCGGGATCGAGCCATGGCCAGCGCGGCCGTGAAAGGTTGCCTCGACCCACAACTCCCCCTTCTGACCAATGTACACGCTCCCGCCGGTAGGCTCCGTGATCAGGAGGAAACGAGCATCGTCGATTAGTCCAGATGTCGCGACGGACGCTGCACCGCGATAGGCACGTTCCTCGTCGGCCGTCAATGCCAGGACTAGATCATGCGAAGGCGTCAGGCCCTGGCGAATGATCTCCTTCGCAGTCTGGAGTATGACCGCGATACCGCTCTTCATATCGGCCGAGCCGAGTCCCCATAATCTCCCACCTTCGATCCTAGGACTGAACGGGTCCGTCGAGGTCCACTTCGCCGAATCCGTATCGACCGTGTCCATGTGGCCGCAAAGGACGTAGCTGCCCTCTAACTCGCCCGGGATTCGTGCGACCAGCGAACTCCTCCCCGGCTCCAGCAGCACTCGCCGAGACTCGATCCCCAACTTAGAGAGGTAGTGCTCGATGAAGTCAGCCACACGATCTTCTTCCCCTGGCGGATTTACGCTTCGAATCCCGATCAGAGTTTGAACCAGCTCCAATGTCTCACGTCGAACCGAGCCATCAATCTTCACCATTCATAGACTCCTCTCACATGACCTCTCGTAGCTTCGGATCCAGCTGATCTCGCATAGCATCTCCAATGAGATTGAACGAGAGCACCGACAACGCCAAGAACAGGCCCGGGAAGAGGATGATCCACGAAGCGCGAGTCAAGTACATCCTGCCCTCGTTCATCATCCCCCCCCAACTCGCCACGTTCGGGGGGACCCCGACACCAAGGAAGCTGAGCGCCGCGACCTCCATGATCGAAAACGCGAAGGTAAACGTTGCCTGAACGATCACTGGGGACAGAAGGTTCACCGTAACGTGACGAATGAGAATCCGACGAGGAGACACACCCAGAGCTCTTGCCGCTTCGATAAACGTTGTCTCTCGAATGGACAGCGTTGCACTGTAGACGACACGAACCATCCGCGGTACCCAAACGATTCCCACGGCTAGGATCACATTGACAATTCCCGGTTTCCCGAAGATGGTCATCAGTGCGAGGGCAAGGATGATGGCCGGAAACGCCATCATCGTATCCACCCCACGCATCACAACGAGGCCAACCCGATCGTAGTACCCACAGACTACTCCTAGGGGCAACCCGGCGGCAATCGAGAACAGAGAGATTGAGAGCCCAAGCAGAAGCGTGACCCTCGTTCCAGACAGAGTTCGGCTCAGGATGTCGCGTCCGAAGTGGTCCGTTCCGAACAGATGCTTGCTATTCGGGGGCTGCAGTCGATCCATCACACTCAGAGCATCCGGATCATAGGGAGACACAATCGGTCCGACTGCGACAATGACAAGCAACGAGAACAGCATTGCTAGTGCAATTAGGGTGGGTCTCCGTCTCGTCGCGAAGCTGCCAAATGCCTTCCCGATACGGCGAAAATTCTCCATGAACGTCCCATGGTCAACGGCACTACGCGGTTGCTGCATCCTCTCCCCTATTGCAGGCTTGCGTACCTTGCGCTCATGCAGGGCTAGTTACCGGTATCGAATGCGTGGATCCACGAGAGCATAGGTCAGATCCGTAGCAAAGTTGATGAAGACATAAAGGACCGCGACGATCATCATGATCCCTTGGATCACGGGGTAGTCTCGCTTCAGCACAGACTGGACGATCAGGCTTCCGATTCCGGGCAGCGCGAACACATTCTCCGTAACGACTGCCCCGGACACCAAGGCAGCAAACGTGAACGACACAACCGTGATGATCGGTATGGATGCATTGCGCAGTGCATGTTTGATCGTAACAACCCGCTCGCGGAGTCCCTTTGCTCTTGCGGTTGTGATGTAGTCCGCTTGCATGACATCCAGCATGCTTGATCTGGCGGTCCGGGCAACTAGAGCTGCGTTGACGAAGCCAAGTGAAAGGGATGGAAGAACCAGGCTACTCAGGTTGCCAAGATTCCCTGTTTCCAGGATCGATGTGAACCCCGAGCTTGGTAGCCACCCGAGTTTGCCGGCAAACACATTCATGAGCATCAGCCCCAACCAGAAGCTGGGTATCGATGCTCCAGCCAGAGCGACCAACAAGAAGAAATTGTCCACCCAACTGCGCGGTCGAAGCGCAGCCAGGATGCCGCCGGGAATCCCAATTCCTACAACAACAATCAGAGATCCAAGCCCCAGCAGAATGCTGGTTTCCGCCCGCGCGCCAAGCATTTGGAGCACGGGATCCTGATAGAACAGCGACCTACCGAGATCTCCCCGAAAGAAATTGCTGATGTACTTAAGGAACTGCGTGAACATCGACCGGTCAAGCCCCCACGTCGCTTTCAACTCGGCAATCTGTTCATAAGTGGCGTTTGCTCCAAGAAGGACCGAAGCGGGGTCACCGGGAATGAGCTGCATCAGCAAGAACGTCACGCTGATGACAAGCAGCACGCTGACCAGCATGCCAATTGCCCTTCGCACGAGAAACGAGAACACGACTGATACTGCCTCCCGCTACCCCTCAGCCTACACCGCCAGATGCAATTGCCAAGTGCGGCCTTGATGCACTCGCACCTCGGTGTTTGGCTTCGGCTCTCTCGATTCGGCTCATCCAGTCAACCTCTCAAGGAGATGGCTCCTCCGGCAAGATACCCCCGGAGGAGCCATACTGCCGAATGTGACCTACCTACTTCCACGCATTCCAGAAGTATGGCGACAGCATATCCGGGTTCTCTGTGCCATACCCGCCCTTCACTTCAGCTCGCATCAGGTGAAGCTGGAAGGCGTCCCCGAACTTCAGGGCAGGAATCTGTTCATACCACAGATCAATGATCTCTTCCCACTTCTCATACCGCTCGTCGAAGTCGACGATCTGATTGAGGTCGCCCCGAAGCGCCTGTATCTCAGGCGTGTCCCACCATCCCGCGTATGTGGGGCTCAGCATCAGGACAAGTGATGGGTCCGGTGTCGTGCTGTAGAAGGAGAACGCAATATCCCACTGCGGATCCTCCACATTGTTACGCACCGAGAAGAAGCTCGCGAGATCATAGACCTGGAGATCGACAACGAATCCAGCCTTCTGCAGCTGGTCCTGGACCACCAAAGCCTGGTTGTACTGCTCGGTCATAGAGGACGCCACAATCATTGTGATTGTCTCGCCAGCGTACCCGGCATCAGCGGCCATCTGAGCAGCACGATCCGGGTCGCCTGCGTTGTATAGGTCTTCACCAGCGCCCTCGGTGTGCCATCGGATACCAGCCGCGAAGTAGGACGGATTCAGTGTCCAAAACTTCCGATCGCCATATCCCGCCGTCATGATCGTCTCCATATCTAGAGCTGTTAAGATCGCTCGCTTCAACGCGGAATTGGTCATCTTCCCCTGTTTGTTGTTCACCAACGCGATGGGGTAGATAGGAGGATGATCAATGATGATCTGAACGACATTGCTATCACCTTCAACACTGGTGACGAGGTCGTTCGGGATATTCGCTGCATAATCGTACGTGCCGGCTTGGACACCGATTACACGGGCATTCGGCTCGGTTACGGCAGAGAACTGAAGCTGGTCGAAATAGGCCACCTTCTTGCCTGCGAATCCGCTCGCAGGAAGTCCGCTCGGTACATAATCCTCGAACCGCTCCAGAAGGATGTAGTCCCCAGCTCTCCACTCTACAAGCTTGTAGGGCCCAGTACCGATGATCTGTTCTGCCGCGAGAGGCTCCCCACCGGCTGTCGCAACGATCTCCTTGGGATAGATGCTTGGCCCACCGTAGATGTTGGACAGATACGTCGTCATCGGCGCGAAAGGCTGATCCAGCGTAAGCTCAACAGTGTACGAATCGAGAGCTACTAGATTCGTCACGTGATTCCAGAGAGCTTTGGCCGTCTGCCCGAATCCCCCCCAGCGCTCGAGAGACGCAACGACATCCTCAGCCGTCATCTCTTTGCCATTGTGGAACAAGACGCCTCTTCGCAAGTAGAACGTGGCGATCGTCCCTGTCTCATCAAGCTCCCAGCTCTCAGCTAGCATAGGCTGTGGTGCATAGTTCTCGTCGAAGGCGAAGAGTCCCTCCACCATGTGGCGTGCGGGATAGCTTGCTGGCACACTAGTTGTCATGTGCATATCAATCGTTTCAGGATCAGCAACGATTGCGCACCGAAGTATTCCACCATAAGTTGGTTCATCAGCCGCCAGCGTCATCGTTCCCCCAAGTGCAAGGGATACGAAGATCAAACCGACGAGCATTATTCGATGTGAGTACCGATGCATGTGTTCCTCCTTTTGGTGTCTCTCGACTGTCTCACAACGATCCTTCTGGGTATGCTGTCCGATTCTCACCTCCTGGCTACCACGTATGCCTCCTCTAGCAATCAACATGGGCGGGTTGCTCGGTGGACGCGCAGACACTGTGGAGAGGCTATAGAAACAGCGCGTCCCCATCGAATCCAGCCGTCGGACTACGTACCCAACTACCCATGTTAATCTTGCAGTCTCTCATGGGCCTTGCTAGGAGAGAAAGAGGGAACAAAACGCGAGTTGTTCAGCACGGAAACGCCTCCGAACACAAAAAATCTTATCGGAAGCCTCGTGCGCTAATATGACCACCTCCAGAGGACCGCGAGACCTCTCGGCCCATGTAGCTGGTATATTGACCAGTTCTCATCTACTATGACAGCATGATAGCTTTGCCGCCAGTGCGAAGCAAGGCGATACCGCACAACGCCCTCCCCGAGTTAGTCCCGAAGGGGTTCGGACAATGCCCTATCGAAGGAGGTTCGATGCTCGACCTACTGATACGCAACGGACGCATCATCGACGGCACAGGGGCTCCGTGGTTTCGTGGGGACGTAGGTGTGGTGTCCGGCCGCATCGCCGCCCTCAGCCCCCATCTCACATGCCCATCCCGTCGGACCCTCGAAGCCAAGCGATGCCTGGTCACCCCGGGATTCATAGACACTCACAGTCATGGCGACTACGGAATCATCTCCTTCCCAACCGCTGAGAACCTCGTCCGACAAGGGATTACAACTTCGGTGCTCGGCAATTGCGGTGTCTCTCTTGCTCCGTTCTCGGATGCTGCGGCTGATTTGATCCTCAGCCAGTTCCCATTCCTTCGCGAAGAAGAGCGTCAGCGTAAGATGCTCCCGTGGCAGTCCTTTGGAGAGTACCTGGATCATGTCGAGGCGGCGAACCCTGCGGTCAACATCGCTGCATTCGTCGGGCATGGCGCTCTCCGCGCCTTGGTCATGGGCCACGAGGCAAGGGTGGCGTGCCCTGAAGAAGCACGCCAGATGCAGGGCCTCCTGAGGATTTGTTTGGAGCAGGGGGCATTCGGTATGTCGACCGGCTTGATCTACCCGCCAGGGGTCTATTCGACCACGGACGAGCTCATAGCCCTGGCAGACACGCTCGCAGATCATCGTCGGCTGTATGCGACACACGTGCGTAGCGAGACCGACATGCTGATCGACGCCCTCAACGAAGCATTGGAGATTGCAAAGAGGAGCGGTGTTTCCGTTCACATTTCTCACCACAAGGCTGCTGGCCAGCGGAACTGGGGGACCGTGGCGCAAAGCCTGGCATGCATGGAGGCTGCGCGCAGCGCTGGGATCGACGTCACTTGTGATGTATATCCTTATACGGCTGGCAGTACAACACTCTCGGCCCTTCTCCCTCCCTGGGCAGGGGAAGGAGGGGCGGAGGGGATTCGATCTTCGCTCTCCGATCCCTCACTCCGGTCGCGAATTGCACAAGCCTTGGATGCGAGCCACTCGGACTGGGAGAACCTCTTCAATGCCGTAGGTCCAGAAGGAATCGTCTTGTCCTCCTGCCCGAACCATCCCACGTTCGAAGGCCAATCCCTGACTGAGCTCTCCACTCACCTCGGCAAGAATGTTTACGACACCATGTTCGATTTGATCGCCGAGTCGCCGGAGGGGACGTTGGTGGTTCTATTCGAGATGTCCGAAGAAGACGTAACGCGTGTCGTTTGCCATCGCCTATCCACGATTTGCTGTGATGGCAACATCTGTCCAGCCTCGGAGGGGCGACTCCACCCACGGACGTTTGGTTCCTTCATCCGCGCATTGGTCGGAACGCGTTCCGGCTACTATCCCATTGCTATGGAGGAGATGATTCGGAAGATGACATCATTCCCGGCACAGCGAATGGGATTGCTGGATCGTGGCATCTTAAGAGAAGGGCTGGCTGCCGACATCCTGGTCTTCTCGGAGGAAGAGATCTCAGAAGGATGCGATTTTGACACCCCCAATCGATATGCAGGCGGGATGTCCCATGTACTGATCAACGGGACTCCCGTGATCGAAGAGGGGAAGATGACAGGGGCACGCCCTGGAATGGTTTTCCGCGCATCCAGTTGATTACCACCGAATACAAATAAGGAGGTTCACAGTGCGTGCTAGCCCACAATCGTCGGAGCCAGTTCAAAGTCTTGCTGGCCGCGTGATTCACGTCGATCTCGACACACATTCTATACACGACATTGACATTGAGCCTGATATCTACCGAAAAGTCCTAGGCGGGCGTGGCCTGAATCAGTACTTGCTGGCAAAACGCATCCTGCCCCACCCACGGCCGGATGCCTCGGCCATTCCGGTGTTGATCAGCCCCGGACTGCTTGTTGGAACATCCGCACCGGGTGCCGTACGAATCAGTCTCGACTCGGTCAACCAATTCTCCGGCGGTATAGGATCAGCCAATGCGGGAGGCAACTTCGCACGGTCAATGAAGTCAACCGGGATAGGCACCTTGGTCCTGTCAGGACGGAGCGACACGCCCTGCTACATCGAGCTAGCACGTGACCATGTTCGGATTCGGGATGCCCGCGAGATCTGGGGACTCCGCGTCGGAGAGGCCACCGACATTCTTGCGTCGAAGTATGGGAACACATGCCAGGTGATGTGTATCGGGCCCGCCGGTGAACGTGGGGTTCGATCCGGCTGTGTAATCGTCGATCGATCTCGGGCTGCCGCGAAGTGTGGAATCGGAGCGACGCTTGGCGAGAAGCGTGTCAAAGCCGTGGTTGCTGTGTCAGGGGACTTCCACGCCCAGCTCGCTTTCCCATCTCGATTTACGGAACTCTCGCAACGTCTCTGGAAGAAGACATTGACCTCCCCAGCCTTGGAGATCATGAACCAACATGGGACGATCTGCGGCATCAACACGAAGAACCCGTTCGGTGCTGCACCCTTTCGCCACTATCAGGACGGCTTTATGGATCCAGATCGAATCGTTCAGATCGATGAGCGTGCGTTCAAGCAACTAGAGCAGGGACGCTTCGGTCCGGATGGCTGTCCGTTTAAGTGCCGAGCCACGTATCGCGTTGAGGAAGGTGTATACGGTGGTTCGCAAGTCGACGTGATCGAAGCGAACACGATACAGGATTTTGGCATCAAACTGGACATTGTAGACCCCGCAGCCATCGTGTACGCACAGATGCTCTGCAATGAGTACGGAATGGACATTGATACAGTCGCCGAGACGATCGCTTGGGCATGCGAGTGTTTCGAAAAGCACCTTCTCACGAAAGAAGACACGGGTGGACTTACTCTACAGTTCGCTGATCACGACTTGCTCCGCCTCTTGATTGGCCGGATCGCAGGCAAGGTGGGTCTAGGATCCGTTTTGGCAGAAGGTTCCTACCGGGCAGCAGATGAATTCGGAGCTGCCACGAAGGCGCTTGTGGCCACCATGAAAAAGCAGGACCTTTACGAAGCCGTGCAAATCCCTCGTGGCTATGGGCTGGGCGCCGCGTTGGCCACACGGGGCGGAGGGCATTGCAGCGGTTCCCCCTTCACCGAGTCGTATCCGGGCCTGGTTGACGAACACGTCGGTGAGGCAGTCTATGGCGTCCCTACAGCCGGTATTCCTTCTGCGTACGCGGGGAAGGGGAAATTGGTCGCTTTCCATGAGCGACTCCATTCCGTGAACAACGCGTTGGGAATCTGTGGCTTCGTCACAATCTGGCAGCGTTTCGACCTACTCGATCTGCGTGATCTCGCTGAGCTCCTCTCGTCCGCAACAGGTTGGGACATGGACGCCGAGGAGTTGTCCGAAGCAGGGGAGCGCATCCATACACTGGAGCGTTGGGTCAACGCACAGTATGCCGACCTCGGACGGCAGGACGATTATCCGCCTGATCGCTTCTTCTCATCGCGGGTTAAACGTGGTCCGTATGCCGGTGTTGGCCTCGAGAGAGAAGCCTTCGAAGCGATGCTGATCGAGAACTACAGCTTGCATCAATGGGGCAACGACGGAAGGCCAACACACCAGAACCTTGAACAGCACGGCTTCGCTGAGTTTGATACCTAATCGGCGGGGTACATACGTCCGGATGGTTCATTGTGCCTCCTTCCGATCGCATCGTTGTTGAGCTGTGAAGGCGGCGGCCCCCAGACTCAAGCATGTCCTTTGACCCGAAGGAGAGAAACGCGTGGCTCTGTGGTTAGCCCCCTCTGGTCTCCGCCAAATCTGTCCGTCAATGTGCTCCATGCGAAAGACAAACTATCGGGAAAGTGAAGACAAACCTACGTCGGACGATCCCATAATCGGTCTGTCTCGCTCTTGAGGCCGCGAGACGTTGTGGCAATCGGTCTGACAGCATTACTGCCAATGTGCGGCGCCTTTAAGCCCCGACAGGAGGACCCATGATCGATTTGACCGTCCATGAAGAGTAGATCGTCCGTACCGTCGCACGGTCGGCATCAGGAGCGATACGTTATTGTTCCGACGTTCGCCCAGATGTGCGATCCCGGCCTGATCCCGAATCCAATTATTGAGAAGCTCCCCAACATCGGCCTGTGGGAACTTCATACGCTCAACTTGTTCAAGATTACGTGAAAAAAAACGAGCCAAGCGCGCATGGCGGCGGGCTCGGTGGCGTCAACTACCTCGAGTTTCCACCCGGACTGACCGGCGTCCCCGTAAGGAGCATCGCGCTCTTCGGGAACTGGCTCCCCACCGTAGCGTACGACCTCCACCCCGAAGGCTGGTTCAACTGAAGACTCACTCGTTGGCAGGTAGACTCTGTCGTAAGTAGACAATCACCAGGCCTGCCTAGAAAGTGATTTCAAGGTTCCTGGCACGAGTGGCAAGAAGTGGTGTCATCAATATATGATTCATTGATTATTTTGTCACATTTACCGGCGACAGAAATGACTCCGGCATCCGCAGATCTCTATATGCTGAAAATGTCTTGTATTTGCTCTTGCGGCCTAAACGTGTCACCACGCGAGAGCCAAGACTTGAGCTCTACATTCAGTCCCCCAGGCTCCAGACCAAAGGGCTCAAACCCAGGCTACTCCCTCAAGGAGCCGTAACTCGTTAACTACGAAGGTCGATATTGCTTAGCTTCTTAACCAAATTCAAAAGTAGTCCTCGAGAGGTAGGGGGTAGAGCCTCAAGATACGTACAGGGCTTCCAGCACCTCGGCTTCAGGCCACTCGAAAGTTCGAAAGTCGTCCACTAGGGGGTACTAGTTCGAAACTTGTCCACTCGGGTTCCCTCAGGAGATGATTCTCAAACTAGCGGGTTCGAAAGTAGTCCACTAAGGGGTATTTCCTCTCTTCTTCCTCTTGCATCGAGACGACAAACACGCAATGCTCATTTCATGTGCTTTAGCTGATCCTCGTGTTGATTTGCGGGACTTGACCGTCTATGCATTGCAGTACCAAAGGACGTTGCGACAGGTCCGTTAAGGGCCTGCTGTTCTTGTTCGCTTTTGCGGCAGTCTTTGTTGGGTGTCTTAAGGGCGCAGCGTCATTCTGGTGCAGTGCTGAGTAAATGCAGTACTATAGAAGGTGATCTGCGCTGGGCGAGGTGACTTCAGTGAAAGACAATCTAAACGCTGGTCATCTTGAAAGTGACCTTGAAAAGTTGGCAGCTGTGCGGGCACGGCGTAGAGTTCGCAGTTGGAGCGAGCAACTCAAGACTCCTTTGTTGCCTCTACTGATCTTGTTGGCTAGTGGTGGACCGTTTGGGCTTACCTTTCTATGGGCCAGTGCATTTCCCTTGGACAACACCGCTGGTCTACGCCTTGCTATAGTGATCACAATGCTAATCGGAGCGTTGGTAGTCCTCCTTTACGTGGGACAGCAGGCGTGGGAAAGGAAACAGTTTCGTCGCTTTTATGAAGAGGAGCTACTAGAGCTCAAGGTTATAGAGGGTGCTGATGGGAAACAGTCAATTGATTAGCGATCTGGCGCACGGCAGCACCGATGGAAGCGGAGGCAAGACAAACGCGATGTTCCATTGTAGTAAGTGGGTTGGTTACAGTTCGTATCCCGTGGCCCCAATGGGGCAGGAGTACGTTGGGTGCATGACAAAGGTGTGCCAGAAGTGCGGCGAAGCTATGTTTGACAAATCCGCGAATCTGGGCTAGGATGCATATGCGTCTGGGAGAGTCGCCAAGCGTCTCGTGTTGAGTCCAAGATCTCAACCCCAGTCGCTTCTTCTTGTTATCAAGGAGGTGCGCCGTGTACTTGTGCTATATTGACGAGTCCGGTACTCCAGACATTCCCGGCAACACGTCGCATTATGTACTCGCAGGTCTATCAACACCAGTTTGGCACTGGAGAGACTGTGATAGGGAGCTGCGGGACATCAAAGCGAAGTACGATCTGCGCGAAGCGGAGATCCATACGGCATGGATCCTTCGCACATATCTGGAAGAATCCAAGATCAAAGGCTTCGAGAGCATGAACTACGGGGACCGACGGTATGAGGTTGAAAAGCTCCGTAAGAGTGAGCTATTGCGGCTGCAGAAGTCAGGTAATCCAATGCTGTATAAGCGCACCAGAAAGAACTACCGCAAGACCGAGAGCTACATCCATCTGTCCTATGTCGAGCGCAAAGCCTTCATCAACGAGATAGCAGGGTGCGTAGCAAACTGGGGTTTCGCGCGTCTCTTTGCCGAATGCAATGACAAAATACACTTTGATACAGCTAGAAGAGGCCTCTCAGTGGATGAACAGGCATTTGAGCAAGTTGTCTCACGATTTGAGCAATACCTCCAGAGCATTAGCGCGCAGCCGCAGGGTACTTGCTATGGTCTCTTAGTCCATGATAACAACCCGACCATAGAAAGGAAGCATACTGACCTGATGAAGGGATTCCTGAGCCGCGGTACCCTATGGACAGTCGTACGGAGCATCATTGAAACGCCGCTTTATGTCAACAGTTCCTTAACATCTATGGTTCAGATAGCGGACCTGTGCGCGTATGCCCTAAGGAGGTACTTGGAGAACGGTGAGGCTGAATTGTTCGATCTTGTTTTTCAAAGGGCCGATCGCAAACGTGAAGTAGTCGTCGGTGTTCGCCACTTTTCCGATCAAACATGCACTTGTTCCATCTGTTCTGTTCATCGCCAGTTCTAACTCAGGTACCAAAGGGCATCTTCCGTGCAACGTTGGGTTTCATGCGTTGCGCAAACTTCCCTGGATAACTACTTAAGTGGTGAGAAAGTTATAAAGTAGTCCACTAGGGCGTGCTCTGATGTATCTATGAACTCAGGGGTTTCCGGCGAGCGACACCGTCACTGCGACCGGTTCATACAGCTGGCATTGCCCGAAGCCAACACACGCATGGAACACTGTGTGGGGCAAGCAAATCTCAGGCCAGAGTTCGGGACTAATTCTCACGAACGGTAGAGCTGTCCACTATTGTGTCGAAGACCACACGGGTGAGAATCTGTGCGGTCTGCACGAGTTGGAGAATTTCGATATGTTCATTGGCTGCGTGTGCCTGTTCGATCTTGCCCGGACCGAAGTAGACTGTCGGAATCTGTCCCTTGGTCCAAAAATGGTAAGCGTCGCTGTCTTCATCCGTTGACGGAACCGGCCCAACGATCTCGGGATAGACACCGAGCACTTCCTTTGCACAGCCAGCCAAAATGCCTACGATCTCGGCATCCCGTGGTTGGTGGAAAGGCCGTGCAATAATGTCAAATTGCACGTCAACGTCCAGGCCTGGGATGTCTCCCTTCTGCCTTGTGAGAACGTCTGAAAAGCGGGCCTGTGCGCTTTCCATGGTCAGATCGCATTCAGGAGGAATGCGGATGTCAATCGTCGCCTGACACTCGCCCGGAATCACATTCGGCTTATCCCCTCCTTGTACAGTGTTGACAGACAGTATGGGCTCATCATTGCCCCGGTGATTACAGCCTAGAATCGAAGAGCGTTGCTTCATCAGAGCAGCCAGAATCGTGGTCATGTGCTCAACTGCATTACACGCCGTGGCGGCGTTCAGCGTGTGGGTTGTTGTCCCGTGGGTCGTAAGCCTCACCCACAACACTCCTTCCTCTGCGAGTACTAGCTGGAAATCGGAGGGTTCGAGCAGAATTCCCATGTCCGCCTGCACCAGCCGCTCTTCCACAACGTATCCTGCTCCTTCTGCGCCGCCGGTCTCCTCGGCTACCGTAAAGGCACACACAAGATCTCCGGAGAGAGGAATGTTATGCTTTAGTAAAAGCTCCATCACATGCAGGATGCACGCCAGTCCGCCTTTCATGTCGCACGTTCCGCGACCGTAGATCTTGCTATCCTTGACCACTGGCTGATATGGATCTGTGTTCCAACCCGCGCCTGCGGGGACCACGTCGGTATGCCCCGTAAGAAGAAGCGTCGGCTTCTTGCTGACCCCTTGGAGATGTACGATAACGTTCGGCCGTCCCGGAGTCTTTTCCGTGATCGCCGGGCGCATTCCGCGACCTTCAAAGAATTCCGCAATGTAGCGCGCTATCGCATTCTCGTTCCCAGGAGGATTCTCACTCGGAATGGCAACGAGGTCCTTCGTCAACGTGACGAGACGGTCCTCGCTGATATCTGCCAGCACCTTGTCAAGCCCCATCGATGTTCACTCCTTTAAATTGCTATTTTCTAGCCTGTTCTTGCTAACTGTTCTACCTTCTTGACCACGTGTAGCATATTTCGTCCCATGATGCCAGCGACCTCATCTTCGTCGAAACCAGCTTTGCCCAAATGAGTAGCGACGTCTCTGAAACAGCGATCGTCGGAGAACCCTGGAGGATAGGAGCAATCTCCACCGTAGTCGATGGTGCTCTTAGAGAGGCTCCGTGCTATTTCTTCTGGCGAAAAATCAATGAAATCGGGTCCGAGGGCCACGTGGTCTGGACCGACCAAATCGGCGATGTAGCAGACATGTCGCTCAATATCGGCCCACCGTGGCTTCCCCGCGGTCAGAAAACGCGGATAGAAGTTGATCCCAATTACCCCACCTGTTGAGGCCACCTTGCGGATTTGGTCATCCGTTAGATTCCGCGGATGAGGACAGATCGTTGCCGCATTGGAGTGTGAGACGATGAACGGAGCTTCTCCGGCGGTCACTGCGTCGTAGAAGGTGGTGCGGGAGGCGTGGACCAAATCCAAAACGATCCCAAGACGATGTGCCCGCTTGATCGCTTGCCTGCCGAATGGCGTTAGTCCGCGGAGCTTCGTCTCACCGATCCCATCTCCCAATTCGTTGGCGTTGTTCCAAGTGAGTGAAAGCCAACGAAGGCCTTGCCCATGCAAACCCACCAGTGTGTCAAGTTGTCCCTCAAGGGCGCGGCAGCCTTCCAAACCTAGGAAGAATGCGATGCGGCCATCCTGCCAGGCCTTGACAAGTCCTTCAGCTGAGCGTACCACTTGGAAGTGCTCGCGGGATCGTTCGCAGAGTTCGTTGGCCGTCTCGAAATAGGTACGGGTTTCTGCGTAGCTAACCGGAAAAGTGTCTGCGTCTCCGCCCACGGCGCAGAAAACTGCGTTCACACCACCGGTGGTGAGCTTGTCTTGCCATTGACGAAGAGGTACTAGATCGTCACATTGGCGATAGCAACCAATGGCGTGACAGAGGAAATCGGAATGGCAATTGACGGTCAAGTCTGACCACTGATGGTCCGTGCCATCTGATGGTACCTCCCGACGTGTCATGACTCACTCCGTGGTTCTTCTGTTCTTCCAAGTGCTGCACCAGTCCTACCTGCGGTCACGACTGATCGTAGACGACGTTTGCCAGTAGTGGATACGTGGAGTACCAGACGGCTCGGAAGCCGATGTTGACTCCCACCACGGTTGCCCTGCCATGGCCTATTTCTTGGGTGACAATTGCGCCCTTGCCGCGGTAGGCCTTCTTTGCCTCTTCAGATTTCGATTCTGGCGCCAGACTTTCGTCAAACGCTGCGATGAGCTGCGCGTCTCCAGTAGCCACAAACAGCGGCGACATCCCTGCTTCCTTGAGATAGGGCGGCGGGCAGTAGAAATAGGCCGTCGCGCGGTCACCCTGTGCCGTCCCATCTCGACGCGTCACCCCTGCATACCCTGCGAGCAGCAAATGGTCGACGTTCTGCAAACTGAGGTATACGATTCCACTCCCAAGCGGCGAGCTTGCCGTGGTGACATCCATGAGACCGGAGAGATCCTTTGCTGCAAACCACCCTCCGCCCATACCGATGCCCAGGTACTTGCCTCCGTTTGTGACGAACTGCTTGATGAGCGCCACTCCCTCGCTTCCCATCCCTTGTCCCACCGGCACCGGCGGCTCCCATGGCTTCTTGTGCCAGGGATTCTCCGGGTTCAGCCCCTCGATCATCTCGTGCCCGTCCCCAC
>Ga0180431_10003576_pt1 | contig 19959 bp, 23 predicted proteins | sample SS_ome_11_FD_132459 | JGI IMG/M metagenome (GOLD analysis project Ga0180431, IMG submission 132459) | Hypersaline lake sediment archaeal communities from the Salton Sea, California, USA - SS_1_MS_1 metaG | ecosystem: Environmental > Aquatic > Non-marine Saline and Alkaline > Hypersaline >... | reverse complement strand
TCTCTCGAAAGGAACCAAGGGTGGCGCTGCGCGGTGCTGCTCGCAGTCGCGGCGCTGCTCGCAGTTGCAGCGCTGCTCGCTTTCCGAGCCCTCCAGCAGAGGTGTGTGTCTCCTTTTTGGTCCCTCTACGGCGCGTCATGGCGCAGGGTTCTGCCAGATCCTCAAGAGACGCAGGACTTTGTGGTGGTAGGCGCTGGTCCTGCAGGACTGCAGTGGGCGCTCCTTCTCCAGGAGACGCGCCCCGCGGCGTCCATCCTTGTCTTGGAGGCAGGAGCCGGCCCTGCCACATTCTTTCGCACGGCCCCTTGGGATCGGCGACTGATCAGCATCAACAAAACCGGCACGCGCCCTCATTGGAGCGAGGAGTTCCGCCAACGCCACGACTGGCATTCTCTTCTGGGCGCTCCCCTCCTCATGCGGGAAGTGACGGAGGAGTATCTCCCTCCTGCCGAGGCGCTCGTACAATACCTCGAGGCATGCGCCACAGGTCTGCCCATTCGCTACTATTCAGAGGTGGTCGCGCTCGAGACAGAGAGCAGCACGGGCCTCTGCGTTCTTGGACTGTCGGACGGCGTCAAGGTGCGCGCAGAACAGGTAGTGCTGTGCACAGGGTACCGACCGCGGGAGCCTTCGGAGAGCATCACCGCTTTCGCCGAGCGGGAGGCCGCACAGTTGTACACCTACCCGCACCTACCTCCCAAAGCCAGCTTTCGAAACGAACGCGTCCTCGTGGTCGGCAGCGGGAATGCCGCGCTGGAGGTGGCGCGCGAGGTTTCCGGGCTGACGGCGCGCACCGTGCTGGCGGGGAAACGACCTGCTCTGTCGTGTCTGACTCACTATCCAGGTAATGTCCGCATCAAGAACCTGGCCCTCTACGACCAGTATGCGCTGAAGAGCGTGGACGTCGCATCCCTTGACTTTTCCGGAGACACCCATTGCACAGGGGACGACTTGGGAGCCATCTTCGCTTGTGGCGCGGAGGGAGACGAAAGCGCGCGGCCTTTCGATTCGGTGGTCTACGCGGGAGGGTTCACGTGCGCCCGAGGGAAGCTGGTGTCGTGCGGGTCCCGAGACTCCAAGTTCCCCACAAGAGCAGGCCCCTTTGGACAAGACCTGGAGAATCCGCGCGTCTGGTATTCGGGCGTGCTCACCCACGGTCTAGACTACCAGCTCTCATCTGGCGGTTTCATCCACGGATTCCGCTATATGATCCGAGCGCAGCTGCGACGCATGCAAGAGATGCTTGGAGCGAGGAACGGCTTCGCACAGCGGAGCTACCCTGACCTGGAGACATGCGTGGCAGCACTCATCAGAAGGCTGCAGCAGAGCGCTGGGCTGTACCAGATGCAAGGTGTCCTGTTCGACATCGTGTGGCCCACGGAAGGGAGCCAGTCTTTATGGGCACATGTGGAGGAGGTCCCAGTCGCCTGGCTAAAGACGGCTTTACCCACCTGCGCGGGTCGTGCTTGCGCGGCCGTCGGTTTCGCTTACCCAGAGCAGGGCAAGGCGTGGAACTTTGAGGAACTCTTCTCACCAAAACGCATTGGACGCTTCCTGCGCCCAGTCACACGCTGGTGCGGAACCGCGGAAGGCACTCTCCCGACCTCCACGCTCTTCTGGGGCCCAGAAGATCCGTCCATGGAGTGGCGTTCGGAAAGGATTGTCGGGGAGCTCAAGGAAGCTCTGCGCGCGACGCTGGAGCAGGTAAAGCAGGAAGGAGATAGCTAGGCAGCTAAGCCCGCGGCGGCGAGGCTAACACCTTTTCCCGGAAGGGCTTAGCCGGTGACATCTTGATCTTCGCCGGCTTCGCTTTGGGAGCCACCATTTCACCAGTCTTCGAGAACGGCTTCGGAACCAGGGGCGCGTTCGGAGAGACTGGCTTCGAAGGTGAGCGCTTCACCGTCCCCACACCAGGGAGCGTGACGGCCTCGTGCGTCTGGAGGAGCTTCACGAGAGCCTCGGGAAGAGCGTTGATCACCGTCTTCGCAACCTTCGCGTCCACCCCTGCCACGCCAGCCACGGCATGGATGAGATCTGTTCCCGTGGCCTTGACTTTGGTCTTTTTCGTCGCACCCTTGGTCTTTCCGGGTGGAGACTTTGGCGCCGTGCGGGGAGATGTGGTCTTCGCTGCAGGCATGTCTTGTTTCTTAACCACAGAGAAAAAATCCCTCTCAGCCACGGAGATCCGCAGGGAGAGGCGTCGGGAGGGCTTGGCGAAAGGCCACAGGCTGTCCGTGTATGGGGATATGATTTGCTCGGAAGCTGTCGAGACCCACAGGTGGGCTGAGCTGCCATGGGGGCAGACGCGCGTCAAGTGAGGAAGTGGGTCCCATTGCGTCCTCGAGGTACTCTCCGAAGGCCAACCGCTGGGACAATTCCACGGCTTCGGGGGCCAGTAGCGGGGGCGCATAGAGCTGGCTCCAAGGAGCCTGCCACCACCCCGTGTACACGCCTGGCAGGGGGCCCAGGCCTTGCGCGACCGAGAGCTGCATCTCCTCGGATTGTGCGTCGCACATCCGGTGGCACTGCGCATTCGAGGTCTGGACCGCAGTGGCGCTCAGAGGCGGTGCCGCCAGATTCCACTCACTGCTCCAGGGAACCGTGGCCCGTACCCAGGGGGCGAAGGAAGCATTTGGTGCATCGTAAGCCTGCCAATTAGAGCCCGACGGTGACCCAGGGAAGAGCGTCGCCCAGTCCTCCAGAGGGGCTTGGCGGAAAGGGACATAGAAAGGCAAGCCTCGCTGTCGAGCACCCACGGCTGCGGCGCGATCGCACACCTGGGCGCAAGTGACGGCGTCCATGGGACAAACGTCCAGGCACTCTACAAGGTCCACTGCATCTTGCCTCTCCATTTAGGATTTACAAGAACGCGGTAACTCTGGTCGCAAAAAGGAGCGTAGGACACCACGGCCTGCCGCGCGAGGAGCGAGTTTGAGGGACCGAAATCTTGCGCCGCTCTGGACAGGTAGCACAAGGTGTCGTCCTCAGCCGTCTGCAGTCGAACTAAGTGCGCATCGTGCACCAGTGAATCCTCCATAATGTCCTGGGTCTGCATGGTTGAATCACTGGCCTTCTCCGAGCGAGCAGACCCGCGTCGGATCAGAGCTTCCAAGCTGGAGCCCGCCTTCCTCGTACCCCTCGCGCACAGCAAGGGAGATGGTGGGGCTCTGTACCGAGGGAGCCGCATTCTAGTGGTCTCTGGCATTCCCGCCGAAATTCTGCAGTCGCGCCGTGCGACTGCTGCGTTCGCTCTCTCTCGGAGCCTGGACCCTGATCGCTGCGAGGTCGTCGTGCTGCTTAAGCGCCCGGCGCTCGCCATTTGGCTTCCCGCGTCCGAGCACCCCGCCACCTGGGTTTCGCACTTCCGAGGATGCTGCTGGCGTGTTCCCGGGACGCCGGAGGCGGTGCCGCTCTTGCTTTGCGGGAGTGACGTGGAGCCAGCATGGCACGACCTTCTCCTCACCAAGGAGCGCTGTGCCCCTGCTGAGACCGGTGCGCTGGACTTAGAGGATTGAGCAGCGCAGGCTGGGCGCGTACCCATCGATTGTGGAGAGTATGCATCGTTATCACTTATCACTGCGCTCGCGCTAGTAACTTGTCGAAAGCTGTGCTTCGCACGAAAGCAATGCCGGCGTGCCACGAGGCAATGTGCCCGCGGCGACAAGGCGGTGCGCACGCAGGTGCATCAACTACGGACCGGGAAGATGGTGGAGCTGTCTGGACTAAAGCCTTTGAGGATCACAGGCTCCTGGGCGTCCTTGGCATAGAGAGAACATGTGTAGCCCTCGTCCGCCGCCGCGAGGGTGGCGAGAGCGCACTCTTCGTCTTCCAGACACTGATCGGCACACAGACTAAGGTCCGCCACATTCTCGGTCTTGTTGGGCGCCGACAGATTTTCCGCGCGCCCCCAAATGGGCACCACGCGGACGCTCTGCTGGGGATTCAGCGCGGATTGGGACGGCTGCACGTAGACAGCACCCTCTTGGTACTCACTCCACTGAGGATCAGTGGAGTTGGCCATAGTGCAGTCGTCCTGGTAGTAAGTCGCCTGAGTACAGCGCGAGTCTGCATTACAGAGGTCGCAGCACTGCCAGGCATCTGCAGCGTATGGCCACGCAAACTCCACGGTGTTGTACTTATTCACCGCCCTGGTGTCCTTCACTGTTTGGCATGACTCTCGACCATGGGGAGCGATTAGCCACGCGCCCGGCCAAGTGGACGTGTCGCCCGCGCTGGTGCGATACCGCAGTGCGCACTGCCCGTTCTCGAGCACAGCAGCGGTGCAGAGTCTCGACTGCGCGCAAGCGGCGCAGCACTCTTCTGGGGACTTGGCGGGCAGAATTCCGGACAGCGTTCCTGAGGTCGTCGTGGTGTTGGACGCAAAGGAACAGACCATCGTGTCCACGCTCCTTGCGTAGCTCGCTCCGGCGTTTCCGTGTGGCAAGCTCCTGAGCACTAGGGGGGCGCGCGCGCCGCAGGCAACATCCAAGTCACAGAGAAATATGCTCGTCTGCAAAAGGAATTTGTCGCTGGGCGCACTCTCTATACTAGTCGCACTCTGCATCGCAGCGCTACTGCTTCTGGCCCTGTCTGCACTGCCTTCGCGTTTCGCGTGGACGCCCTGTGCTGTGCAGTCCTCCCTTCGGCACTTCGCGGCCCCTCGTCCGGCCAGACACGCCGGAAGGATCATACATCTCCCGTCCCGAAGGGATCGTGCAGCGAATGTCTCTCGTCTTATCGTGGCTGCGGCCTCCGCCGGTGTCGAGCTTGCAGTAGTGAGCGCAACAGATGGCCGCGCGTGCGCCGACTTGTCCGTCTCGCCCTTCTGGGACTTTTCCATCCCCCCAGGACACGTGCGAAGGCACCTCCGGGGCGGCGAGCAAGGCTGCTTAGCTTCCTTTCTGCGTATCATCGACGCCCTGCCTTCCGGCAGACTTAGCGAAGGGGCATTCTTCCTTGAGGACGACGCCGTCATGGATGCTGAGGGATTTCACGTCATGAGTACGGTCTTGGAGAAGCACGCTGAGGCGCCGGTGCTGCTGCATTCTCGGCGAGCGTACCCCGCCGGCTGGCCTCGCATCGCGGAAACCGTCGAGGAAGAGGCGGCGTCCACTGACGAAGTCGAAGCGGGCTGGTTCCGCATCGCGGCACCCAACTACTCCAATGCGCTCTTCGCCGTTACGCGTGAAGGTGCATCGCAGCTTCGGGAGTGGACGCAGACGCTGAAGCTCCAAGGCCTGCATCGCCTCCCAGCCGATGATCTCATCTCCGCAGCCTGCGGCGCCCACCAGGGTGTGTATCGCCCCCCAATGGCCGACGGCTGGGCGTCGGCCCCTCCGCCCGTGCTGATCGGCCTCGCGCCCCGCGAGCCTCTTTCCGACCGTTTGTCCTCCTCTTCGGACACCGAGCGTCGGGAGCCGCTGGGAGGAGAGGCGGCTGGCACGTGCTCCTTGGTCTAGACGGGCTAGTCCGCACGTGCATACCCTACGTGAATCGACACCACATCGCCGAACGGCGCGGCCGTAGTGGAAGTCGACGCTCCTGGCAGAGGGATGACGTGCATGGGCGCGCGCACCTGGGGCATCCCCGGGGAAGACGCGCGGCGTGCCGCTGGTGAACGGCGCGCGCTCGTTGGACTCGCCGCTTGGGAGCTTCCCGGCGCAGGTACGGCTGCCTTGCCCTCGGGCCAGCGCTCCTCGCATTCCTTCAGAGACCCAAATGTCGGTGAGCCTGGCAGGCAGAAGTCTTCAGAGCCGTGCTGGCAGGCGTGTCGCTCTTCGCCCTCGTAGAAGACCGTGGATCGTCCGAGGCAGAAGACTTGTGTGGAAGAGGGCACGGACGCTTCGCAAGCGCTCATGGAGGAGAAACACATCTCGACGCCTTCGCCGAGGGAAGGGATGGTCGAGCCCGAGAAGAGCTTCCACTTCCCGTCCGACAGACGACACGCAGTGTAAGACATGGTCGATGTCGCAGGAGCCTTTTTATACAGGAGGCACTGAGGCGGCACTTAGGTGCGCGACGCCACATCCAGTCACAGGTAGATCTGGGCGAAGAGCCAGCGGGTAGTCCTCTTGAGCTGCCGAGCTGTGCGCGCCGCGGCGGACGGAGAGCCTGACGCAAGGGCCGCCCGGTGTCGCCGCCTGCTGGCCATGTAACTGTCCATGCCCCTGCGCAGCGCGGGAGCGCAGGGTCGCGTGCGGTCATAGATCCAAGGCGCGAGGTGGCGGTGGAGGCTCTCCGGCGACGACGCGTTCATCTCCTCAAACAATGCCAGGCGGACGAGTGCGGTGAGGTCTTCTTCCCCGTCATCGACCTCCGAGTCTTCGAGCGTGGCGGTGGGGGTGTTGTCGTCATCAGCAGGCGGTGGCTCTCGACAGACGGGGCACAGACCTCGGCTTTGGCGCGTTCGGAACCATCGAATGGCGCAAGCTGCGTGAAAGACGTGGCCACAGGGCAAGCGTCCCTGCTCGGAACTGGAAACGATGTCCTCGAAGCAAATGCTGCAGAGGCCTTCGGGTTCGGTCATCTCGTGGTTTAGTAGGTAGGCCGCAGCTGCGCTGCGCCATGGACGCCGCGGCCAGGCACAGGCCAGGCCGGCGCTGGCAAGGAGAAAGGCTGCGTTGTGGACGCCATGGCCCAGAACGGGGAAGAAACCTTCCTGGCGGAAGCCCTTATCTCCCACGCCGTCGAGGCTCTGCTGCTTACGCACGGTCTCGAAGCAACCCAGAGAGCCCTACTCACGCTGCAAAGCGCGCACCCCGCGCAAGCAAAGCCTTGTCCTTCTGAGCGAGCCAAGGTCGCTGCGGCCAGCGAGCCTGCCTTGTCGTCCTGGAAGCCGCCAGAAACAGTCGGGGTCGTCTCGGCCGGCTCCCGCAGCCGCTGGGCCGACCTGGAGGACGATGACGAGTAGCTCGCGCTCGCGTTCAGACGCGCCCATGCGTCCGGCGGGTGAAAGGAAAGCAGAGCATGACCGAGCACACAGCCGCAGCGCTCGACGTCGAGTCCCCAGTAGATGAGTACGGAAAAGCTCTGGAAGGCTTCGAAGCATGCGCCAGCAGGTGCCGCCTGCACTTTGCGGCCGTCGCGGATGCAGATGAGGTCTTTCGGGGTCAGCAACAGGGTCTCTTTGGGCTTCTCACCTCCGCGGACTCCATCTGGGACGACCTGCTCTCGGCTCGAGATGGAGGCAACACTCAGAAGAAGCACGCCGCGAAGATGCATAAGGCAATAACCAGCATGAGCGAGAACCTGCGGATGCAGGACAGCTCGCTGACCGTCGTCGAGGAGGAGCTCGCCGCCCTGGCGACGAGCATCGCTGACTACCAGAAGTCCATCGCTGAAGCGCGGGCGGAGCATGGCCACGTGAAGGCGGCAATCGAAGGCCGCGTCAAGTCCATGACCAAGATGCTGAAATCGCTCGGCGCAAGCGGCGAAAGCAGGCGCAAAGAGCGACCTGGGAGCGGCGAACGCAAGGACTCTGGGGAGCGCAGAAGTAAGGGCTCAAGCCCCAAGACCAGCGTCGCGTCGCCCCCACGAAGTGCCTCCAAGACGAGCAAGCACTCGCCGCGTGGTTCCACGAAGTAGATGCTGTGTCGCATCCCCTACGGGCCCTTGGTCACTGCAGGGGGGACCCACATCTTCTGCGTCGGGGGCATCCTCTGCGATGCCTGTCCACCGCCTCTCGATGCCGAGGAAGGCGAAGAAGACGAGGTCCTCGGTCTTGTGGAGAAGCTCGCGACATCGTCCTCTCCGAGGCACTTGCTACCGCCGCTGCACGATGCCATCTCGTCACGCCACGCGAGCTCGCTGGGTTGCCTGTGGGTTTCCCCGCGGGCCCCGCGACTCCTGAGGGAGACCTGCACGACTCCTTGCGGCAGTCTCACGTGGCAAGCGCTCCTGCTCCACGGACGTCCTTCCGACGGCGTGGGCCTGCTGAGCGCATGCCTGGACGACAGCCCCGCCTGGTCGACAGATCCTGAGGCCTGCCGATTTCTGCTGTGCGCTCTGCAGCACGCCCATCCGGCTGCCTCGCACGCGCTGGGGCGCCGGATCCTCGATGCGCTCCGTCGAGGAAAGCTGGACACGCGTAGTCCCTGCGTCGCCGACATCTTGCTGCACTTGTGCCGCCTCCAAGCACCTGGGATCTCGCAAGCGCTTCGCCTCGCTCCTGAGACAGCGCTGAGGGACCTCTTCCACTCTGAGGGCCGGGAGAAGCTCCTCAAGGAGCTGGCCCAGTTGGGGGGCGCGGGCTCAGACCTGACGGAGTATGTGCAACTCTGGCTCTGAGGGCGACAGTCGAGCTTTTCGCGCGCCTGAGTTGACTCGCGCAGATCCTGCATCCCGTCTCTCCGTCACAGAGCGGCTCAGGCTCTCGCATCACCCATGCTTGCTTGGGAAAACTGCACGAGCTCCGCGGATGCGTCCGGGGTGGCGTCCCTCCAGCTGTGGAAGCGCATGGACCTCCCCGCCCGCGACGCCGCACTCAAGGTCGTAGTGGGAGACGAGCTCCTGGAAGGACGTGTGCTCGCACAGTTGCAGAAGGCTTCCAAGGCTGCCGGCTTTCTGGGTCGGGAGAGGGCGCCAAGTGAGCACCGGGGGGAGCGAGAGAACAATGGAGCGGGCGATTTACAACTCGTCCCTGAGTTTGACGAGGAAGGACTGCAGACTTGGAGTCTGCGCCTGAGCCCCGGCTTCCTTACCGACGAGGCCGCACCCGCGGAGCTCGCACGTCTGGGGTCGCGGCGAGCCCGATGCTCGCGCGTCCTGCGCAACGCACGGAATCTCGAAGGCCTCCTCGTGCGCAGCGGGAAGTCCTGGGGAGATGTCGTCACGGTCTGCTACATGCTGCTCGAGGAGCAGTGGCTGCAGTATGCCCGAGCCGCCGAGGTCCGCAGAGGCCCTCGGCACGGCGAGACGGAGGATGAGGAGCGGACAGGCCGCACGAGACGCGCAGGGAAGAGACGAACGAAGCCCAGGACCCAGGCGTCAGTCGCGAGTAGCGCGGATCCTCCTCATGGCGCGATAGCGGCGCCGCCCTCCCGCGGCGCGCGGGCCGTCCCTTTGCAGGCTCACGTCTGGGTCGTACGGACCTTTTTGCACGTCTGTGAGCCGACAACCGCGGAGTTCGGGCCTGGGAGGTCTTGGTCCCTTCCCGCGCCGCGTCACGCCTCTCCCGTGCGGTGCTGGTTGTGCGGCTGCGCCCAGCAGAGCGCGCACGCACTGAAGATGAGTTGTCCCGGCATGCTCCCGCCAGCTAGGCGCTGCAGCTCTCGCAGCCCCTCTCCGCGGGAGGCACCAGCGGATGGGCAGCGGGTCTACTGCGACGATAGTAGCTGCCTTTGAGGCCCAACTTCCACACATGAAAGTGCATGGAGCTCATCTTCGACTCGTCGTCGCAGTGCAGGTTCAGGGACTGCGACTGATCCACAAACCTCCCCCGGTCCGCCGCCATCTGTATTACGGCCTTCTGTCCCATCTCCCACACCGTCTGAAAGACTTCTCGCACCTTGGCAGGAATCTCCGACATGGCCTGGACCGATCCTCTGTCTCGCAGCAACCTCTCGCGGAGCTGGGGCGTCCAGAGAGAGAGCTTCTCTAGCCGTTTGATGAGCAGGGGGTTGCACTCTACGAACTCTCCGCTAAGGGTCTTTTTGAGGAAAACATGCGAAACATGAGGCTCTGTCATTTCGCTGTTTCCCAAAATTTGCGCGGTAGAGGCCGTCGGCATCGGCGCCGTAAGGAGAGAGTTCCGCAACCCGTGCGCCGCGATACGTTCCCGCAGCCCTTTCCAGTCCAGCGGCATGGAAGGTGCGAGGCTGGGGTCCGGGGCGTGTCCGTGCGCCTCCCACAAGTCCATCTGGAGGAGGCCCTTCGAGGCTGGTGATCCGGCGAAGGACTCATAGCTGCCCCTCTCCTTGGCCAGAGCGTTCGACTCCTCCAGGGCGCTGTAGTAGATCTGCTCGAAAATGTCTCTGTTTATTGCCCGAGAGATGGGATGCGTGTAGGGGAGGTGCATCATGAGGAAAACGTCCGCCAGGCCCTGCACGCCAATGCCTATGGGGCGGTGACGGAGGTTGGACGTGGCCCCCTCCGCCACAGGGTAGAAGGTACGATCTATGGCGGCGTTAAGATTCCGCACGAGGAGGCGTGTTTCGCGTGCAAGCCCTTCGAAATTGAACCGCGCCCGCGCCCCTTCCAGGGTCTCCACGTCCGGGCCTTCACGGACAAAGACAGGTAACGCTAGGGAGGCCAGGTTGCAGACAGCCGTCTCTTCCGGAGAGGAGTACTGCAGAATCTCTGTGCATAGGTTGCTGCAACAGATCGCGCCCAGGTGCTGTTGGTTGGATTTGGCATTGGCCGCGTCCTTGTACAGCATGAAGGCATTCCGGTCTCCCTCTGGGCCGTCAGAATGCGCTTCCAGATTTCTCGCGCAGGTAGGGCCTTGCTGCTGCGTGGCGGCGACGCTTCGAGTTCCAGGTACCGTTTGCGGAAGGCTGCCCCAAAGCAGTCGTGCAGCCCAGGGCCTTCCGTCGGGCAGAGCAGCAGCCACGGCCCGTCTGCCTCCACGCGCTCCATGAAGATGTCTGGGATCCACAGAGCATAGAAGAGGTCGCGCGCCCGGGATGCGTCCGACCCTTGCGGAAGGCGCATGTCCAGGAAGTCCAGGACACAGCGGTGCCAGATCTCGAGGTAGGCGCACCATGCCCCCTTGCGCTTTCCTCCTCCCTGGTCGACGTAGCGAGCAGCCTCGTTGAACGTCTTAAGCACGTAGCGCAGCCCATTGCTGGTGCCACCAGTTCCCGATATGGGCGAACCGTGCGTGCGCAGCGGAGTGAAGTCAATACCAATGCCTCCACCCCATTTGCTGATCTGCGCGCAGTCGCTCAGGGTCTTGAATATGCCGCTGATGGAGTCGCTCGAGACGGGAAGAAGAAAGCAGGAGGCCAGCTGCTGCCGGGTACGCCCAGCGTTGCCGAGCGTGGGTGTGGCGTGCGTGAACTTTCCCGTAACCAGGCCGTGGAAACACTCGCGGATGCGCTCGGCATCCGGGTAATAGAGCGCCACTGCGACGCGCATGTACAGGTAGCTAGGGCGCTCCAAGACGGCGCCTTCATCAGCGGTCCGCAGAAGGTAGGAGCGCTTCAGCGTGGCGATGGCGAGGTAGTTGAAGCGGTAGTCCTCCGCAGCGTCTGCCTCCACCGCCGCGTCAAGCCATGCCGCATTGTCCTGGACATAGGTGACGAACTTTGGGCAGAGGACGGGCTTCGCTGCAAGCATGGCCCCGCTGAACGACCCCGGCGTGCTCTTGATGAGGTTTGAGACCGCCACTCTGCCTGCAAGGCAGCGATAGTCGGGGTGGTTCCAGGTCAGGCCCGCGGCCGCCTCGGCCGCCAGGTCATCGAGTTCCGAGGTCTTAATATCAGGGGCGAGCGCTCGAATAGTTTTCAGTGCCACACTCGCCGGATCTACCGCCAAGCCCGCGCCAAGGCACTGAAGGCGAGCAAGAATCTTGTCGAAGGAGACTGCCTCTTTCTCGCCGCTCCGCTTGGTTACGCTCAGACCTCCCCCAGCCTTCGCGCCCGTCTCTGGCGTGCATGTGCTCGCGCCCGTTTCCGGCATGATGGTGGTGTCAGCACGGACGAAATAATCCCAAAAGTTGACAGAACGCGTAGGTGTTGAGCTATCGTCTCTTTGTAGTGGGGGGCAGCGCTTTAGGACGGGCCCGAACGCGTCGCCGTAGGGCAAAGAACCGCGTGTCCTCCAGAGACAGCGCGGCGGACGTGCAAGCTTCGCGGAGAGACGCCTCCTGGGACCAGTTCTTCTCGCGCGTCCCACTCAGCCACTCGCAAAGAACAGCATCTGGGAGTGATGCAAGGTAGTCCTCGTCCTCCACACCGCACTCCCTGGCCGTCTTCACTGCGGTCGCCACCGCGCGCGCAGCAGCATGGCCAGGTGCGAAAGCGCAGGGCAGGAAGGAGCAGGGAGCACCGACGGAGAGTACGTCCTCCGGTAGCCACCAGCATGCGCGCTCTCCCCGCTCTGGCCTGGGCTCCAGGATCGCAAAATCAAAAGCCTCACTAGACGTTCCCAGCGGCGGCGGCGGAACCCATCCGCCGATCTCTGCGGCCTCTTGCAGGCGCGCCAGCCACTGCTCCCAGGGTAGTACGCGCTCCGCGGGCGGGAGCCAAATGGCCGATGGGCAGCGCGCTGCAGCGAGCGGCGGGCGTACGAGCTCTGGAGCCTCGCTGGCGGGGGGAGCACGCCTAAGAGCGTGCTGCGCCACGAGGACCAGGCCCGCGACCACGGCCGTCACGATGGCTGCTAGTTTGGCGCGAGGGGGCGGCGCGAAGACAGCCACGAACAACGCCGCGACCCCGACGAGGAGAGGCGGCTGCAGGTGGGCCGCGTGCTGGGATCCTCCCTGTTCCCGCTCATGGCAGAGCAGGCTTCCCCGAACCAGGTAGTCGTGCTCGGTGGCGATCTCATAGAGCGAAACATCATCCGGCGTGTCCTCTTTTGTGCGTGCAAGATCTTCTAGAAGCGTGCTCACGCCTTCGCGGCGCACGAGAAGAGCCAGCGGCCCCCCTGGCCACGCCGGCGCGAAGAGGTTAATAAAGCGCCGCCCTCGACGGCCTCGCGCGGGGACCCTCCATTCGGGATCCTCCGGAACGAGGTCGGGCAGGCTGGAGTCAAGGGCTCGCCGGTTCGAGGACCGGCCCCACATGTACCCGGCACAGAGATGAAGCGTCCTCCAGCCCTGGGGCGCCTCGCGGAGCAGCGCTTCCAGCTCCTCCAGGAAACGACCACACAGCTGCACGTCATCTTGTCCGATTAGGACGAGAGCCTCGGGGTCGCGGACGAGCCGCTGCGCGAGGTCAAGCTTCCGTAGGAGTAGCTTCTTAATGGCGACGACGCCAGAAACCTCGCCAAAGAGCTGCGGGATAACCACCAAATGTGCGGCGCCCGCGAGGCGGACCTCCTGTGCACGGAGATTGTCCAGTCTCCGACGGGAGATAGCGGACCCGCGTCCGCCCTCGCTCACCCACAGGAACCGCAGCGGCATGCCGCTTTCCTGTATGTGCTGATACCTGCGCGGTCCGTCCCTACTGCCTTCGCACCCCCTCGTGCCACCATTGAACCGTCGGGTCGGACTGCGCCAGTGTGCGCACCTGGCAGGGTTCAAGAGACTGGAGATACTGCGGCGCCAGCGCGCTGCCTAAGAAGAGTGTCGTGTGCCCCCCCGCTGAGCCCACCTCCTCTGTGAGCGGCCGATATGTGAGTTCAATATCGCCAGCGGCTGTGCAGGCTAACATGTCGACGGCGAGGGTGGACAACTTGCCGTCGTGGTGGAAGATGGCCGTTGGCGCCATGGGGAAGACCTCCAGAAAGGCTGCGGCTAGCCACGCAAGAGGTAGCTGATGTGTCCCGCGGATTGGAGCGTGGGTGGAGGCGTGCGCGCTCGACACCTGACGCAAAACGAGGCGTCGCGTGCCGTCCTCGTCTTGTTTTGTCTCGAAGCCGCCTGCTTGCAGGGAGAACATGTACCGCGCCAATTCAAAGTCTGGAAGGGTCGCTTTAGCGCGTCGTCTGCGGGAGCACCTTAGCCGCAGCTTACACCATCTTTAAGCGCGTCTTATCCCCCGACGCCAAGAAGGTCTTTACCAAAGACGTTCTCGAGTTGTAGAGAGACGTGCGGCCCAGCTATTTCGAGCTGCAGCAGGGAAAGCGCAGCCGATATGCCGAGGCGGCGCCTTCGGGGTGAGGCGGGCTTCGCAAACCCCTTAAAGCGCCGGCCGCCTCCTCCTCGTTTATGAAGGACCGAAATCAAACCACACAATTGAAATGTCACGAGCAATCCGGGAGCGCTTTGCCTCTGCGCTTCTGTCAGGAAGCTGCAGTGCAAGTGCGTGATGCTCTCAAACTGTGCACGACTGCATTTGCAGACGTGTCGACCAGGAGAACATCATGCCCTTGAGGAGTGCCGTAGGCACACAGATCCCTCGCGTCCGGACTGCTCCTCGGGGACATTGGAGGCTGACTTGGAGAGCAACGCGCCATCTGCCCCCCTGGAAGCGTTCCTCCCTGCGGCGGCTGGCCGCTTCTCCACAGGCTGCGCCCCCCTCCCAGAGAAAAAGCGCGAAATCGCGCCCTTAGGATTGCGCCAAATGTCGTGCACGAGGCCTCGTATCTGCCCCGTTCCCTCCAGCGCGCTCGAGCGCTCAACCCTGTGCTGCATCCTTCTTGCCAAACATGCTCATCAGGTGCCCTAGGGCATCTGTCTTCGCAGCGAAATAGCCTGCGATGAGCGACACGATGGCGCAGATGATCATTGCCATCAGCGAAAACTTGTTGCCACCACCTCCGTAGACGCGAACCTGAGAGCCCTCCTCCTGTTCGTACTCCTGGGGTGCACCTTCGGGTGGCATCCACTCATCCTCGCCATCTGTCCCGATGCCGCAGGGAGCGCACTGAGTCTGCTTTTGCGCAGCGCGAACGCGAGCCATGGGTTTTACCTTCCAATGTTTTTTCGTGGCCGTGCCCTGAGTCTGAAGCCCGGCTTGCGGAGCCATGGCCTCTCCAGAAGAAGAAGAACGCGTCATCCAGGCGCTCTTGGACAGTCTGCCCAAGCCAAGACCAGCCACCGCCCAGAGGCTCGACGAGTTGCTCGACCCATGCGTGACGGTCAAGCTGGACGGTGTCCGCACGCTGCTGGTGCGGTGCGCGCGAGGCCTCTTGGCCCGCGCTCTGCGCAGCCAGGACGTCATCGACACCACGCCCGGCGAGTTCAGCGCCTACGACACAGAAAGAATTGGCCCTCACTTCTACGTTTTCGACGTTCTATTTGTCAACGGTGTGGACGTGCGGCACCTCCCGCTGCGGGCTCGCTTGCGTGAAGCTAACGGCACACTCCCAGGATGCGCCAGCCTCAAACGCTTCTACTGGGGGCCCGAGCCCTCGCTCTCGAGCACGGTGCAACGTCTCGTCTGCTCACGCCCAAAGTTGGCTGATGGCTCTCGCGTGGAGGCGCTGGAGGGTTTCATTTTTGGGAGCTTGTCTGCGCCCTACGACTGGGCGCCCCTGAAGTTCAAGTTCGGCGTCACCTGCGACTTTCTTGTATCCTCGCCCAAGGCGTGTGCGCCTGACACCGCCCGCACACTCCTCCTCAACGTCCAGCGCGCGCAGATGCTGGAGGAGTTTCGCGGCTACGGCGACGCGCCGCGGACCATCACCGTGAGCGCCGCGGAGGCAGCAGCCCTGGAGCTGCCGAACGACGCCATAGAGGTGCGGGACTGCATCGTACTCGAGTTAAAGCTGGTGGTCGGCAGCTGGCTGGTCGTGCGCCGTCGTAAAGACCGGCAAAGGCCGAACACAGCTCGCACCGTCATAGAGAACTTGCAGCTCCAGTGCGCCGGAAAGTGCGACGCAAGATTTCTTTTGCGCCACCTCGAGGGTGCCTGTCACAGCCAGAGCTCTGTGGACCAGGTCAGAGACGCGATGCTCCGGGCAGCGGGCACAAGCGCCGCAGTGGCTGCCAGCGGGCCCGCGAGCGCTCTCTTTCTTCCGGATGCTCTCAGGCTCTCTGCAGAGTTGGAGCCCACCGAGGGGACGCCACCGCGCGTCGTCGCGGTGGTCGCACCTCCACTCAGCGTGCTCGTGGGTCCAAGGACGTCAGTCTCGAAGACGTTCCTCCCGCTCGAGGGAGTCGTCGGGGTCGCAAAACAGAAAGGCTGGAGGTGCCGACGCCTGGCGGGCCTGCGCGCCCGAGACTTCCTGGCCGGCTACGCCAAGCTGCCCGCCTCGCTGCGTTTGGCTCTGGAGGACGTCTGCTTCCTCTTACTGCAGCAGGAGCCCTGAGTGATTATCCCCGGCTCGCGGGGGCGACAGGGCCTCCACGGCATTGCAGATTGGCACTGTCCGGTACTCTTCCCGTGCCTGTGAACAATCCATAAGGGGCTTCCCAATCCGTCTGTTGACAGCATTGTGGATGTCGCACCAGAAGTCTGTCAGAGCATCTGCGTTGGCGCATGCAGATAGGACCTCGCGCTGACCAATTTCTGCACGAAGGTGGGCGCCGCAACCTGCGCACGGCACGAGCGCCGGCAGGCTCTCGATGAATCGCGCGCACTCCTCACGCCGGCGAGGGCTTGGAGCATCGGGGTAGGTGCTGGCAGTGGTATGCAGTGTCCACCAGAGAGGTGGACCAAATACCTCCGGCAACGCCGCCGAATATGCGAGGCAACTCTCTTCAAGCCCCGCCCCTCCTGTAGCGGACGCCGGGATGTTCATCGTGCGATTGATTCCTTTGTGTCAATACTCGGATTTGGCACAACCTTTCGCACTCTCGGGCGGGGAGGCCGACGCCCCTGGCCTGGAAGACCACCAGGAGACGCACGCGAGGGCGGGAGAAGTGCGGCGTCGACGTGGAAGCATGCGGAAAGCAGGGGTGGAAAAGGTTGGCCAGGAAAGAGCAGCGTACTCGTTACGCGCCCCCCCCCCCGCTTCCGCTAGCTCGCCAACTCGCGTCGAAACTCAAGCTTTCGCAGCGCAAGTGGACACGCGCGCGAACACACCGCCATGGGTAGCTGCCTTTGCCTCCCGAGCTCGCGGGAGCTGACGACTTCAGTCCCGCCCATCGCTCCTGGCTGGAGCCGTGTCGTGGCAGTTTCCGACACACAACGCTCATCGCTCCCTCTGCGTGCCTGCCGGAGACGTCCTTGTGCACGCCGGCGATGCCACGAACTTTGGGTCTGCGAACGAGCTCGTAGACTTCCTGCGCTGGTTCGACGCTCTTCCGCACGCCCAGAAGGTCTTCGTTCCCGGCAATCACGACATTGGACTCGATGCTGGCGGCCATGACTCCGTGCACTGCTTCTGGAAACTGGGACAGAAAAACCGCCCCTAGGAGGTCTCTACAGCTCTGGCGCTCGCCGGGCTCACAGAGAGCTTGGAGACGGCACTCGTCCCTCGTAGAGGACGTATGCTGCCTAACGGGTACTCGCTCGCGGCTCGTTCGGAGACGCCGACCAGCTGCCTCTGCGGAAGGATGGCCTTCCACTGCGACGGCGACGGGCTTGCTGTTTGGGACCTTGCGCCCGTCGACGTGCTCGTCACTCACGCGCCCCCACGTGGGGTGCTGGACAGGGCGCAGGCTTTTGGCTGCGTGTGGGGCCGCAGCCACGGCTCAGAGGACTTGCGGAAGTTCGTGGACACGACTCGCCCCCTCTTCCACCTGTTTGGACACGTGCACCATGCCGCTGGAGGCGCCAAGCGCCCTTCCGCCCCCCCCCCCAGGCTTGGGCGGCACTTCCTTCATTAGCTGCGCCATGGGCCGCGAAGCTGGCTGCACCGTGCTCGACTTGCCTCCGAGGCAGCACGCGCAGCGCAGCGCCAGTCTGGAGAGTCTCGCGTGCGGGCAGCTGGCTTCGCCTCCTGTAGCGAAATTTGGGGCCTCACTGCGAAGAAGCGTCTCGGCTCGAGATTTGTGACGTGGGGCAGCGATGCAGACCCTCTTGTCGGTAGGCGCGCCCTCGGAGCGAGGGCGCCCTGGCGACACGCGCCCGCGCGACGGTGCCGGAAGCGGCGTGTCCTGCGACCCCTTTGTCCCGGCAGAAGAGCCCTCACCTCCTGCCGGACAAGCGGAGTCTTATGTGTGCGAGCGCTGCGGCGCGCCTTGCGACCGCAAGGCCTTATCCACGTGCATATGCCCGTTGTGCCACTGGCGTGTTCTGCGGAAGGTTGCGACAGTCGACGGGTCGCGGCACGTCTCTACAGACTGACCGCCAAACGCGCGGGGGGACGGTGGAGCCACACCGTGACCATAGGCACCCTCCGTCAGCGCATATCTGCAAAAGAAGCCTGCGTCGATATGGTTTTACAGTACGCCGTGCAGCTACGCCCGACGCAGTTTCTGAAGGACGCCGTCGCTGGAACGCCGACGCCGTGGATTTTGAATCTGGACAGGCCTGCCAACGGCCTCAACGTGCCAGTGACGGACTGGGCGACGGCTGCGGACCTCTTGGCGGCAGGAGTCTCAACGTCCGACATCGAGACCGCCCTGGAGGCGATCACGGAACAGCTGGAAAATGCGTCAGACGGCACCGTCTGGAAGGTGACGAGCGACGGGGGAGCGAAAGCCGTGTCCATGCCACAGCAGGGTGTCGAGCCTGCGACCCTGAACTCCTGGTTCCTTAACCTCTGCTGCCTGCAGGGCACTCTTGGGCAGATCGCGGCCCAGTTCTTTTCGTACCCGGCCCTGGCTGTGTACAGGAGCAAACTCTTTCCGAAGCTGCAGCGCAAGCCGTATGCACCCACCACGGACAACCTCGGGGCCTGGCAGATACAGCTAGACACGGCGCCAGCAGCCCCGCTGACGCGACAGGAAGCGGTGGCCGCGCGGAGCAGGATAATTCGGGAGATCGACTCGTGGACGCTCGTGTTGATCGAACAGGACACGCCCAACGCGCCAAGTGTTCCCGTTCTCTGGCCGCAGCCCGCCGCCCTCGCGCAGGGGACGGGCCTCGTCTTCCGTCCGCAGCTAGACCTCTTGCCGCCCTCCATCTACCCCCCCATGGGAGAGAAATGCGACGAAGAGAATCGCAGGCCCGTACGCCCCTTTCCGCCTGGCGCGTGCGCGCCGCCCTTCGGCGGCGGTGCGAATGGCTGCTATTTCCCGGTGCGGAACTACCCCTCGTGCTGCTTCAGTCGCATCAACTTCCCTCTCGGCCGCGCATGGAGCTGAGAAGGCGGCCCGCGCCACTGTTCAAAGCTTCGCGTAAGGCAAAAAGATATGGCTCTCTCGTGCGCAGCGACAGGACGATCCTGTGCCTTCGCGCTCGTTGGGCTTCTTCTCGTCTGCTGCTTCTCGCGCATGAGCATGTCCGAAAGCGCGCTGGCTGCATACGGCCGCGACCAGATGGTGCGCACCGTGTGGAGAGTGTGTGCGGATGCGGACGCGCAGGGGGAGATGTCAAGGCAGGACGCAGACCCGCTCATCGCCCTCCTCCACAACGTCGAGGCGGGAGCCAACTTAAGGGCCGCGAAGCGTCTGGCGGAAGAAAGCGGCACGCTCAAGGAGAGCAAACGCGACTTTGTCTCTATCCTCGCCGAGCTCGGGCAGGAGCAGGACACGCTCATCCGCGCGCTACTCCCGAGGCTCAGATAAGAGGTTGGCCAGGCTAGGAGCCCCGGGTTCGGCGCGAATCTCTCCAGTCTTGGCATCGAAGGCTTGCTCCGCGCGCATGGCGGCGGCTTGCCGCGAGGTGGGCGGCGGAAGGCCAAAGAGCTCCGACAGGGCGCCGAGGTCGCACAAGGGAGACGTCACCTCGTCGAAAGGCAAGCTCACGGAAGCCCACGAAGCCGCGGCAGCGTGGCGCTCCTCGAGGATCTCGAGCGGGCTGCGCGACTCGTCGTCCTCATCGCCGCTGGTGCTAAGTCTTGTCGAAGAGCGCGCGTGACTGTCCAGCACGTCCACGGGCGGCCTCGTCAGGTGAACGCGCAATGTCGAGGCGGGCGCCGCGGCACTCAGGATCTCGAGCGCCACGGTGGAGCAGCAGACTGAGGGAAGCTTCACGACTGCCAACTTCATGTGCAGGGAGTCCGCGTGAGCCAGGAAGGCCTCCAGCGCCGCGCGCACAAGTCCGACTGCCCGACCCTCCTTTCGAGCGCGGAGACGGACCGCACGCAATGTGAGCTCCGTCACTATGGGAGGTTCCCTATATGTGATGGCGTCTGCCCTTGCATCCAGCATGCGACAAAGCAGGGTGGATCCGCATCTCGAAATGTGGCTCACCATTGCGAGGGCGCACCTCGTCGGCGACAGATGCGCCTTCGGGGACAAGAGAAAAATCGCTTCTGCGTCGAGCTCCTCGCGACCAAAGAAGGGCTGCGTCAGCTCGGTGCGCCGCAGGGCGCGGACCAGAACGCCGCCGCCAGAAAGGCCCCCTTCCCAGGGCTCCCCCC
>Ga0180431_10003575_pt1 | contig 19959 bp, 13 predicted proteins | sample SS_ome_11_FD_132459 | JGI IMG/M metagenome (GOLD analysis project Ga0180431, IMG submission 132459) | Hypersaline lake sediment archaeal communities from the Salton Sea, California, USA - SS_1_MS_1 metaG | ecosystem: Environmental > Aquatic > Non-marine Saline and Alkaline > Hypersaline >... | reverse complement strand
GGTTTGCCCCGCGCGATCGTGGGCCAGGCGTCCCTGCCGTCCAGCGGCAGCGGCTGTTCGAGCCTTCCGCCGGCGAGTCCGAGCAGTGTCGGATACATGTCTACCATGTGCAGGGGGCCTCGCACCACCGCGCCGGCTTCGAGCACACCGGGCCAGACCGCAACCGCCGGCACACGGATTCCTCCTTCGTAAAGCTGTGCCTTCTGGCCTCGCAACAGTCCGTTGTCGGAAACCATATTCATTCCGCCGTTGTCCGAGCAGAAGAAGATCAGCGTGTTGCGCCTCATGCCGCGCTTGCCCAGTGCTGCCACTATCCGGCCGATGGCGTCGTCCATGCACGTCACCATAGCGGCGAAGGCTCGTTTGTTCCGCTCCTTGACGTGCTTGTACATATCGAGATACGACTGCGGCGCCTGGAACGGCGAGTGCGGAGCGTTGAAGGGAACATAAAGAAACAGCGGCCGCGAGACATTGTGCTGTTCGATGAGCCGTACCGATTCATCGGCGAGCAGATTAGTCGCGTAGCCCTCTTCTCGGAGAGGCTTATCGTCGCGGCTCCAGTCGAGGCCCTTGTCGCGAATGTGCGTGAAGTAATCGAGCGCGCCGTTGTAGTGGCCGTACTGATGGTCGAAACCGCGAGCGGTTGGCAGGTACCTGTGATCCAGATGCCCAAGATGCCACTTGCCGCAGATTGCGGTAGTGTAGCCGGTTTCTTTGAGCGCTTCGGCCAGCGTCCTCTCTTCCAAAGGCAGTCCGTGCTGCGCCCACGGTCGCACGACTCCCACTTGTAGGCCGTAGCGCATCGGATATCGCCCCGTCATAAGACTCGACCGGGTGGGCGAGCAGACCGGCTGGACATAGAACTGATCGAGCCGAGTCCCGGCCGCGGCGAGTTTGTCAATATTTGGCGTTTTGATCGAGCCATCACAGAACCCCACGTCCCTGAAGCCCAGATCATCGGCCAAAAGAAAAACAATGTTGGGCTTTTCGGCCGAGCGTGCGGCCGGGCCGGATTTACATGAGAGACCCAGGGATGCCGCGCCCAGACCTGCCATCTTTAAGAAGTCGCGACGTGTATTCATTTTGCTGTTTCCTCCACTCTGTATCGCGTTCGGTGACAAAAAACGTGACAATGTCATTGCGAGCGAAGCGAAGCAATCTCAACCCTTTGGGCAACCGAACGGTCGAGATTGCCGCGGCCATCTTCGACGGCCTCGCAATGACAACTTGCCAACTTGACTTTCGATACCATACTACAGACTCCAGGGCGAGCGCATCGCTCGATCCAGCATACGATTCGCCGCCGGATCCTTTAATCTGCTCGTTCTTCGGATCCCATCGAATCCTGCGTCCAAGGATCATGGCAATGTTGCCGAGATGACAGACGGTCGCGGAGCGGTGGCCGATCTCTGCCGGCGTTATCGGTGTCTTGCGCGTCCTGACGGAATCGAGAAAATCGCGCCGATGGCCCTGCCGATGGTCCCCCGCCGGTCTGGCCAGATGTATCTCATTGGGACCGATCTTGGTCTTGCGCAGATCGGCCGGATCGGTTATCACGGCCGCCCGCGTGACGTGGACCCAGCCGTTCTCGCCGATGAACCTTACTCCCTGCTTGCAGTAGTTGTTGCTGGCGACGCGCATCACAAGACCGTTCTCATACGCACACTCGAAATCGTAAGTGACCGCGGCGTTCCACAACCCGTCGGCGGGAAACACTCCTTTGCCGACGACCTCGACCGGGCCGGTGTCGTCGCAGTTCATCCCCCAGTGTGCGATGTCAACGTGATGAGCGCCCCAGTCGGTGACCTGACCGCCGGAATAATCCTGTATCCAGCGGAAGTTCCAATGGCATCGCTTCTCGGTGTACGCAGCCGCCGGCGCCGGCCCGAGCCACATGTCATAGTCGAATCCGTCCGGAACCGGCATGACCGGCTGCGGATCGATCCGGTACATGGTCTCCTTGATGCCGGGACTCTTGTAGCCGGGGCCGATACCTACTTCCACTCTCTGCAAACGGCCGATGCGCTCGTTGCGGACCAGCTCGCAGGCAAACCTGAAATGGTCCGTCGATCGCTGCCAGCTCCCCGTCTGCCAGATGCAATTGTATCGGTGGACTTCTTCCACAATCGCCCTGCCCTGAGCAATCGTCAGTGCGAGCGGCTTTTCGCCGTAGATGTCCTTGCCCGCACGAACACCCGCAAGCGCGAGAGCCGCGTGCCAATGGTCCGGCACGGAAATGCAGAGCGTCTCAATATCGTCGCGAGCGATCAGCTCTCGAAAGTCGTTGTACGCATCGCAGTCGGTGTTTTCATAGTGTCCGTTTATCTCCTTGACGGCATCGCGTCTGCGCAGGGTGTCCACATCGCAGACCGCAACGATTTGACAATCGGCTTCCTGCAGAAAACCCTTGACGTGCCGCATCCCCATGCTGCCCAGACCGATCATGCCCATCGTAAGCCGATTGCTCGGCGCCGGCCGGGCGCCGGCGCCAAATACCGAGGCGCCAACAAAATACGGCACGGCAACTGCCGCAGTACTTCTGAGAAAATTACGCCGCGAGATTCCCTTGTGCATTTGATCCATTGTCACTGTCTCCGAAGAATCAACTTTTCTCTGCCTTGTCGCGTGTCTCTTTCAGCATCTTGATCCACACGCCGACGTAGGAGCCGTGGTCGTGATATGTCCGTCCGCTGACCAGGTTGCCGTCCACAACACAGGGCTCATTTACGAAAATCCCGCCGCAGACCTCAAGATCGAATTTGCACTTGGGCACGGTCGCCATCTTGCGGTCCTTCACGCACCCTGCATAAGCCGGTATCTCCACGCCGTGACATACGCAGGCGATTGGTTTGTTCTGGTCGAAAAAGTGCCGCGTGATGCGCACGAGGTCTTCGTCGTAACGGATATACTCCGGCGCCCGCCCGCCCGAGAAGAATATCCCTACGTACTCCTCCGGCTTGACGTCCTTGAATGCAATGTCGGCTTGCAGCGTGTAGCCGGCCCATTCACGCGTCACCTGCCCGTCCCAGTCCGGCGGAATCTCGTGCATAACCATGTGATACCGCCGCTTCTCCGGCCCGGCCACGACCGGCTCGAAACCATCCTCCTGCAGACGATAGTAAGGATACAGCGTATCCACCGTCTCGGCGGCCTCGCCGACAACAATTAGTACCTTATTCATATCGATGACCTCTTTACACAACCGTCAAATTCTCCCTGCCGAATATAGGACCCCCGCTGAGCATTGTCAACGCCCAAACGGACAAGCCGAATTGATGAGAGCCTCCATGGAGTATTAGCAGGCCCCTAATCTTCTGCCGACGTTGGCAACGCAACCATCCCAATCGCGATAAGCAAAATCGGGATGAGGCTACCACACGCTATATGCCCTCAAATCAGTGTTGCCCGCTATCGTTTTTCGACCCGGACGGTGTTGCTGAAGGCCTCACGACGCTGGTTGAGTGACCTGGAATGCTCTGCGCAACCTCTGCGGAGCGACGCAAGGATTTCACTGTCGGCGTGCGATTCGATCAGATTTTTCATCTCGCCGGGATCGGCTTCGAGGTCGAACAGCATTTCAAATTCGGGCTCACGATTCGAGAAATCGACGTCGGGTTCTTCATAGCCCGTTTTGCCGTCGTACATCCGGATGTATTTCCATTTTCCGCGTCGGACACCTTCCTGGAACGGGGTGTCGCGGCCTGTATATAGGTTCTCCAGAAACAGTTCATCGCGCCACGTCACATCCTTTCCCTCCACCAGCGGCCGCAGGCTCTTGCCCGTCATGAAGTCGGGCCCCGGTACGCCGGCGTAGTCGAGAATTGTTCTTGTAATGTCCAGGCTGGAGACCAGTTCTTCGACCCGGCGGCCCCGGAAGCCGGAGGGCACGCCGGGATCGTAGATAAAACATGGAATCTTCGAGGCCAGGTCGTAGAGCAGTGCCTTGCCGCCCATGCCGTATTCGCCCATCAGCAGACCGTGGTCACTGGCAAATATTATCACGGTGTTTCTCGCAAGGCCCCGGCGTTCCAGATCGGAAAACATGCCGCCGATCACGTGGTCGAGTCCGGTGATCGTTTGATAATAACGGACGTGATGCTCCATGCACGTCAGGTGTGTGTAATCGTAGGGATACGTTTGCGTCCGGCGGCCCTTGTCCTGATCCATAATGAATTTCGGGATGAACCGGTAGGGATCGGTGCCGGTCGCGGCGGGGATTCGAATGTCCAGGTTCCGGTACAGGCCGTCGTAGAAGGCGGTGCCCTTTAGCTTCGGATTCTCGTTGGCCGGCCGGGTCATCAGCCGCCAGTCGGGATAGTCCGGATACATGCTGGTGGTCTGCGATCCGTGGGGAACGTTGAAGCTGACCGAAAGGCAAAAGGGTTTGTCTTCGGGCAGGCTATCGAAGAATTCGCTAATCTTCTCACCCATGACGAAGGTGATGATATCTTCCTTAGCATCGTGGTACGGCTTGCAGGAGGGACTCTTGTAGTCTTTCGGAAAGAACTTGGTCCATCCGTTGTGAGCGCGCCAGAAGTCGAACTTCTCGGCCGCCGGGCCTTTGAACGCGTAGTACTGTACCCCGAACTTGCCGATGAAACCCGTATAGTAGCCGGCCTTTCGCACCAGAGCGGGATATGTCTGTTGCCATTGCGCCTCGGTCAGCTTATACGATGACGTGAAGCCGACGCCGTTGACTCGCTCGTGCATCCCGGTCAGCAGCGCGACCCGGCTGGGCGAACAGGTAGGCTCGGCGATGTACGCGTTTGCAAATCGAACCGACCGCTCCAGCAGCCGGTCCACGTTCGGCGTCTTAACAAACGGGTGGCCCATGCCGGCAAAGGAATTATCCCGCTGGTCGTCGGTCAGCAGGAAAATAATGTTGGGCCGTGATCGCCCGTTTGCACGGCGGTTTGACCGGGATGGAGATTCGTTGCTCGCACGTGCCGTTGTGATGACGACGAGCAAGGTCAACATGACAGCAAAATAGGCTTTCTTCATTCTTCTTCGGTCTCCAATGTGGACATCATCGAGAAGTCGGCAGGCGGGGCAGTTCGTCTGAACCGGCTTTCCCCATTCGCCCTCATCCGGGGCGATTCTGCACTATACACTATACTACTAATCTACCTGAACTGCCTGATCCTATCAAGCCTCGTGGTATTTTCGGAAAAGTCAGGATCGAGGAGCCAGCGATGCGTGGCGGAGGAACCGTCGAAGAAACGAGTCAATGACCGGAAGAACAAGAGGCTTTCATATGAAGCATTTCCAGAGACGAACAGAAGTTTTCCAACACTATGCAACTGCGACACGCATCCTTCGTGCCTGGCCGAATCAGTGTCGCTTCCGATGGCGATACTATGCTGATAATCCGCGGGGCCTATGAGCATAAGATCCTGACCGTGAACAAGCGATTGACATTAGTCTGTCCCTGTCTTCTCAAGAACGCGCACCCGGGACATTTCTTTTGTGCACAGAATCCCCATTGCTTTGAGCTGGATCAACTGTATAATACTGTCAAGGACCCGGACGAACACAATAACATACTCTATGATGCTTTTGGAGAGTTTAGATGAGTTTTTTGAATCGATTTTGCCTCTGTTTCATATTGATGTGTACTCAGGCCCTACTGGCCCCGGGTAAACAGCCCAATGTCATTGTCATCCTGTGTGACGACCTGGGCTATGGGGACGTGGGGGGATTCGGGTTTGAGGATTCCGTGACGTACACGCCCAACATCGACCGACTGGCCGAACAGGGTGTGCGGTTGACGCGGTTTCTGGTGCCCACGCCCTATTGTGCGCCGTCACGCGGGTCGCTGCTGACGGGCCGGTATCCCCATCGCACGGGCGTGGTTTACAATCCCACGCCGGACCAGGGCATCAATGACTACGGGCTCGGGCCTGAAGAAACAACTCTGGCCGAGGTGTTGGGAGCCGGGGGGTATCGAACCGCTTGTGTGGGTAAGTGGCACCTCGGTCACAAACCACGTTTCCTGCCCACACGCCAGGGATTTGATTATTACCTGGGGATCCTGTATTCCAATGACATGCGTCCCGTGCAACTGGTGGAAAATGAAGAGGTTGTCGAGTATCCTGTGGTGCAGGCCAACTTGACTCGACGCTATACCGAGGCCTCCATTGATTTTATGCGCAAGGCCGTGACAGCCAGGCGGCCGTTTTTTCTGTACCTGGCCCATGCCATGCCGCACAAACCCCTGGCGGCCAGTGAGGATTTCTACACGCCGGAGACGCCGGACGATCTGTATGAAGACGTGATTCGAGAACTGGACTGGTCTGTGGGGCAGATCCAGAAGACACTTGAGCGACTCGCCATTGACAGGGACACACTTCTGATCTTCACCTCGGACAATGGCGCCACGTACGGGGGGGACAATGGAGGTCTGCGCGGCAAGAAGGCCACGTCCTGGGACGGCGGCCTGCGCGTGCCCTTTATTGCACGCTGGCCCGGACATATCCCGGCAGGGATCGTCAATCCGAACCTCGCTGCATCCGTGGATTTGTTTCCCACCATTCTCAACCGGGCAGGTCTGTCACTTCCTTCAGACCGGGTCATTGACGGTAAAGATCTGTGGCCTCTCCTGACCTCAGAACAAGCTCCCTGTGCGCATGAGTTTGTAATAACCATGCACAACGAACGGCTCATGACCGTTCATTCCGGCCCCTGGAAGCTGCATATTCAGGCTCAGAAGCAATACCGTGCTCCACAGGATCTGTCCCAATGGAAAGACCGCCGCGGCCCGGATGGTGTGACACTCATTGCGCCGTTTGAACAGGCTACACCTGCCAGCTATCCGGGGCTAACTGCCGGGGCAGAGACAAAAGCGGGGACACTGTTCAATGTGGTCAAGGATCCGGGCGAACAAACAGATGTGAGCGCCCAATACCCTGAGGTGGTAAAGAGATTGAAAGGCTATGCTGAAACAACCATGGCAGAGATACCCATACTGGAGCGGCCCAAGCCGACCCATCCATTCAAACACGTCAGGGGGGGACGTCTGGATTTTTGGAACAATCCAAATTGAACAATGAATAGTCCGGCAAATGTAAAAGGAATCTACACCATGAACGCCAAACTCGTTTTCGCCTTTGTTCTGCCGTTCTTCTTGCTTTGCAGCCGCGCCATCGCCCAGAAGCTGGTGTCGGACATTCCCTACGTTGAGAATGGTCACCAGCGCCACATTCTCGATATCTACACGCCGGAAGAACCGGCCAAGGAGAGTCTGCCCGTGATGTTTTGGATCCATGGCGGCGGATGGCAGGTTGGTGATAAAAGTGATGTCGCACTGAAGCCCAAGGTGCTGACCGAGCGAGGCTTTGTCTTCGTCTCGACGAATTATCGACTTCTGCCGGAAGTGAAAATGGAAGATCTGATCGGCGACGTAGCCAGGTCACTCGGCTGGGTGCACAAGAACATCGCCAGGTATGGCGGAGATCCTGAACGTATCTTTGTGGGCGGACACTCTGCCGGCGCTCAATTGGCGGCATTGATTTGCATCGACGATCGTTACCTGAGGAAAGAAGGCGTATCCTTCGACGTCCTCAAGGGCTGTATACCGGTGGACGGTGATACCTATGACATTCCCAAAATCATTATGACGGCCGAGCACCGGCAAGCGCTCTACGGCGGCAAGATGTTTACCTTTGGTCATCGCCAGAAATTCGGGAACGACCCGGAGAAGCACGTCGATTTCTCGGCCGTGACGCATGTGGCGAAGGACAAAGGGATACCGCCGTTCCTCGTCCTGTATTTTCCCGGCAATCCAGATACACGAGCCCAGGCGCGGCGCCTTGAGAGCGTTCTAAAGTCAGCGGGAATCCCGGCCAGGGCGTATGGCAAGCGCGATAGTAACCACAGCCGGTTGAATAACGACCTCGGCAAGCCCGATGATCCGGCGACGCAGGAACTCTACAAGTTTCTGAATCCGCTAATCGGTGGGAAGCAGTGAAAAAGCCAAATAGATGGGATTGTTATTGGCCACGCTACGTGCATCAACCGTGCAACGCCAGAAGAAAGCAATCCGACATACTCTAATGATCAACGTAACAACATGGCTGATGATTTCGAGGTTCTTGTCCATGAAGCTTAGCTGTGTATATGGGAAATGTCAGGCATATATCTTCCGGAGGTCAACCGACATGCATCAGAGAGCGCCCATTGTAGACAGTTCCATTTCGGCCCTACTGGTGATTGCTTTATCCTGTATCTCTGCCGGCTGTCAGAGCCTGACCGCTGGATCGGCCAGTCCCATGAAGATAGCCTGCACGGACTCGACTTACAGCGTTATCCTCGATGGACAGGATTTAGCGCAATTCACGGCACCTGAGTTGAAGGGCTGTGGTCTTCCTAACGTGGGGATTAGAGAGATTGAAGATGGGTGGCAGCAGGTCCGGATGAAGTGGAACGTGCCTGCCGAGATCGCCCGGGACGAGCTGGCGATTCAGTTCGATCTGGCCATTGAGCCCGATTTCTGGTGGGCCCCGCATCTTGCACCGGAGGAGGGATACGTCATAGGCCAACACGTCTTTCGCTCTCCAGCCATGATCGTTCAGCGTAATTCCCTGACGTTCGTTGTCGTGCCCGATCTCGATATCGTAGGACGGCGGGCGGAGAATCCGTGGTTCATGGATTTCGATGCCGTTCATAACAAGATGTGGCTGGGCATGACCAGGACTGATACCCCGCAACACGTCCTATTCAGGAAGGCTCCCGGCATGAAGTTTACGCCGGGAACGATCGAGCTGAGCTTTTTCGTAACCGCCTATCACGACAAGGGCCCGGTGAGAAATCCCTGGTCCAGGGCCGCCGGGTTTCTGTGGAGACGCTGGGGCAAACCGCTCTATGCCAAGGGAGAGCCCCTTCCGGCGCCACTGGCCAATTACGTACGGCACACATATAACTGGGCATTCGACGGGTGGGGTGACTTCGTCTGGCAGGAGTTTGACATCGACGGAGTGCATGTCGGCGCGCCGCAGTTTATCGTCAACATCTCGCAGTCTCCCAATTACCCCGGACCATGGTATCAGCGGGAGTTTCTGTCGATCTGGAACCAGGCCTGGTTCTCTTCCCTGCGAAGTGCCTCGGGCCTCTGGCGCTGCGCCAGTGGCTTGAAGGACGCCGAACTCCTGCGCAAGGCCAACCTGACCAAGGAACTGGCCCTGGCCGCACCCATGAAAGAGGGCATCTTCCCGGCGGTGATCGGCTGTGAAAACGTTAGAGTCCGGGTTGATGGTAAAGACCTCCGGCGACCGCGCAAATGGGAACATTCCTTCTGGGTCAACTCGAACCGCAGCCCTCACGACCACGGCATCTCATCGCAGTGGTACCACGTACTGGATGCAAGCTGGACCGCATTGCTCATGCTGCGCTGGTACGATGAACTGCAAAGCGACGAGCGCCTGCTCGATTACGCCCGCACCTACGCTGATCGCCTGCTGGCGCTACAGGATAGCGAGGGCTTCTTCCCCGGCTGGCTGCACCCTGAGACACAGCAGCCCGGTCCGGTGATGAATCACACGCCGGAGAGCAGCATGAGCGTGACGTTCCTGTTAAAACTGGCGGAGTTGACCGGGAAGAACAAGTACCGCCGGGCTGCTCTACGCGCTATGGATGCCGTCATAGCCGAGATTATCCCGGAGGGTCGCTGGGAAGACTTCGAAACGTACTGGTCCTGCTGCCGCTGGGGAAGGGAAGACTACCTGGGCAAGAAAATCGAACGCAACGCCATGCACAAACAGAACAGCCTGGCGATGTTCTGGACGGCCGAAGCACTCCTGGCAGCCTATCGCGCGACTGATGATCCGCGTTATCTGCAATGGGGACGGCGTACCCTGGATGAGTTGTCGATGTGTCAGCAGGTCTGGCAGCCGCCGTTCATCTACGTTCCGGCTTTGGGTGGGTTCGGCGTGATGAACGCCGACGGGGAATGGAACGATTCGCGGGAGACTCTCTTTGCCGAGCTGTTCCTGGAATACTACCGTGAGACGGGCGATTCGAACTACTTCGAGCGAGGCGTAGCCGCAGTCAAGTCCGGCTTCATCATGATGTATTGTCCGGAGAATCCAACCGTCAAAAAGATGTGGGAGAAGGTCTACCCGTGGTTTGGACCGGAAGACTATGGATTCACCATGGAGAACTACGGCCACGGCGGCCGCACCAGTGCCGAAGGTGAGGGCATGGGAGTTTTCACTATTTATGATTGGGGCAACGGGGCTGCTGCCGAAGCTGCGATGCGCATCCTGGATCATTACGGTCACGTGTATATTGACCGAACGCGCGGCCGGGCGTTTGGAATCGACAAGGTGCAGGTGCGGCGTACCGACCATGGATGGGAGCTTATCAACGAAACCGGCCGGTTGCGCTCTATACGCGTCGTCTTCGACGACGGAAGTGCCGAGGACATGCAAATCAAAGACAAGGCCCTGGTTTCCGGTTCTGGTGGATAATATATTTTTGGGTCATCAAAGGCAGGCCGAGGGTATTGATCTGACTGATCGACTTGCATGTGAGCAGCGGACAGGCAAGCCGCTGCTCTCGCATGGGGCGATCGACGAGCGATTTCATCCATTTGCGGCAAAAGGGGATCACTGCCATCATGCGAAAGTGCCCCGGATTGGCTATGTCAGTGGGTCCCTAACGGCCTTTTTCGCGTAATTGCCGCCAGACTTCCTTGCCGGTCTCCGCCGGAAGGGCCTGTTTTATTCTGTCTGTATTGCCATTGACAATAGGGCTGCCGCCGATCCCTAAGATTGCCTTGTCTGCTGCGCCTTTTCGTCATCTCCGGCACCTGCCCAATAATCTTGGCCGGCCTGGGAGAGATGTCATATTTTACTTTGTTCGATCCAATCAACGATTCTCTTCAGATGCTGCATACGACAGATGTCCGGTTGAGCCTTTTCCGAGTATTTCGTGGCGTTTCTGAGGTATCTGCCGTCTGTGGCGTTTGACGACTCTGGCGTATTTGGGATCATTCACCACGTTGTGCCATTCGTGGGGATCCTGGGTATGGTCGTAGAGCTCCTCAGAGCCGTCGTTGTACTGGATGAAGCGGTAACGTTCAGAGATGATGGCGTAATTACCCGGGCCGAAGCTTGCGCGGGCCAGGTGAGGCCACTTGGCATCCGGATCTTTCAGTAACGGTACCAGGGAATGTCCTTCATGCAGGGGATCAGCTTTGAGTCCTGTCAACTCCAGCAGGGTCGGGTAGATGTCCAGCAATTGGACGGGCATGTCACACTTTTTTCCGCGGACGATGCCCGGACCGGCCATGATCATGGGTACGCCGGCGCCGTCTTTCCATATACTACGTTTGGCGTAACGTTCTTTTTCACCCTGATGAAAGCCGTGGTCGCTGAACAGGACAATATAGGTATTGTTCCGATACGCGCTCTTGTCCAGGGCGTCGAGCACGCGCCCGACCTGAGCGTCCACAAAGCTGACGCAGGCAAGATAGGACTGCACGAGCGCTTTCCACTGGTCGTTCGCCAATACCCACTCATGCGTGGGAGCCACGTGTTTGAGACGCGTGATGTCGATGCCGTACCGGGAGATGTCCTTCAGGTCGTCGGCAATGGTCCTGGGCAGTTGCAGGGTGTCCATCGGATAGAGGTCGAACCACTTTTGCGGTGCGAATTGCGGCACGTGCGGGCGGTAAAAACCGACACCCATCCATAGGGGCTGTTCCTTCAATTGCGCCAGCCGATCCTCGGCCCAACCGGCAATCTGGTGGTCCGGCATCTGTTCGTCACGCTCGGGATACGCCCCCCAGTCCCAGAGCGGGTGGCCGGGGAAGGGACTGATCTTCTTCTTGGGGCGGGGGCCGAAAGCGCCGAAGTTGCCCCCGTAGTTGGGCAGGTACTTCTGGTTCTGGCCACCGTGAAACAGCTTTCCCGCCCCGCACACATAGTAACCCTCTTGCTGGAAACGATGTGGCATCAGGGTGTTCTTCCTGGCAACCGGAGATTCGCTGAGGTCCGGATTGAGGAAGTAGATGCCGGAGGTGCTCGGATAGAGCGAGGTCATCAAACTGGCGCGGGACGGATTGCATACCGGCGACTGGCAGTTGGCATTGGTAAAGATTACGCCGCGCGCAGCCAGGCGGTCGATGTTAGGTGTCTTTGCCTGGGGGTGTCCACCCAGGCAGCCGATCCAGTCGTTGAGGTCATCCACACCGATCAGCAAGACATTCGGACGTTTCTCCGGTTCCCGGGCCAAAGCAGCGGCACCAACGAGAACCAGAACCAATAGGAATGAAATAGACTTATTCATAACAGACTCCTTATTCAGATGTCATGAGCCGAACCGGCCCCAGCAGTCCGGCCGGAACCGCGTACTTATTCTGTTTTGTCCAGAATCCGGCAGCCGTGGTTCTGGGCAACGTGCGTGTGTGGTTGTGCAGCACAGTGGTCACTTTGATCACCAGTTCGTTGTTTCCGGCTTTGACTGCGTCGCCAATATCGTAGACATGCTGACCATACCACCGGATTCCAATGGGCTTGCCGTTCAGGCTGACCTCGGATACACCATACACGGCGCCGAGATCTATTATACCGGCTGCAGTCGCATCGTCTACTCGGATGTTCTTCCTGTAGCTTATTACCCCGGCAAAGGTGTTGAGCCTCTTCCATTCGGACTTGCCCAGATCGATCAGCCTGAATGCGCTATCAGTGAATGCCTCGCCCTGGGCAGGCTGGAACTGACAATCCCAGACGCCGGATAAGGTGACAATGGGATGTGGCCTTTTCTCGGAGGGTGTCGTTTTCCTTGCTTGGCCCGGTTCGAAGACCAGCAGCATGGACCCGTGCGGCGGCAAGGTGATGGGGACAGGCCCCGCCACCGGCGCTGCATATAGCGAGCGTTTTGCCGTTTCCGCGTTCCAGCGCCAGGCGCTTTTGCCTTTGCTATTGAATGCGGCCTTGAACCTGAGCGTTTTGCTGCTGTCTGTATTGACCAGGAAAAAGAGGTCGCGATTGCCATGACGCATGCGCATCTGATAAAAACGGCTGTCCAGCCTGCTGAGTGTCATGTCACGTTGGATCGCTATCCGATTGAGCAGATGGTCCGCCCACCTGAGCAGACTCACCTCCCACGGTCTTTGGTTGTCGGGTGCCTCCACATGAACAACTTGGGGGTGTTTCAAGACGCGCCGGACACTTTCCTTTACCTTGCGATCGCCTGCGCCCAGGTCGTTGAGAGAGGGCCCGCGCTTGGGTGTCTTGTCAATGAATACGATCTTGACACCGGCCTGGGCCAGTGTCAGCAGCCTCTCGCAGGTCTTGGGTTCCAGACTTTCGGCACCGGCAACGATCAAGCCGTCGTAGGTCATGTCACCGCACTGCAGCTTCCCGGATCTGGACGAGGCGGTCTGAAGCACGGGCTCGGACACGTGATCGGCGCTGCTGCCGCACTGGGAAAACACCTTCCACAGTTGCGGCAGATACCAGGGCGCATTGTGGAATGGTTGACGTTCCAGCCCGATTTCGCTCCAGAGATCGGCGCGCGGGCCCAGGATGGCCAGACTGACAACGGGCCGGCTGCGCTGGAAGACCGCGGAGAGGCGCGCGTTGTAGTCGGCCCAGTGACGGAAGTAGGGCCACCACGGGTTTTGCTCACTGAAATAGGCGCCGTAGCGCACGCGCGCATACGGACCTTCCTGCAGGGGGGAATAGGTCAAGCCGTGTAGTACGGAGTGGTTGATGCCCATGATGAAGTTCAGATCGTCCGCGCCTTTGATCTGGTCCAGGGTGGTCTGGAACACGCCGCGCGTGTTGGTCATGGCCTCGGTGCTGATAATGCGACGGCCCCTGATGTGGCCGGCTGAAGAACAGTACTTGGTCCACACCAGAAAACCGTGCGAGTCCGGATCCGTAAAGAACCAGTTGTTCGTCTCCGGGATGTCGGGGATCAGGTAGCCGTCCAGCATGCCCATCAGCCAGGGCGTGCCGTAGGCCTGATAGCGGCTCAGACAGCCGTTGTCATTGCACCACTGGTGATAGACCCGAATGAAGCGCTCGTGGAACATCTCCACCAGCGTCTTGCAGTAGTCATAGCGCACGCGTTTCAGACGGTCGTTCCACGGATCCTCGCCTTGGATCGGTATTCTGGTGTCCACGATGTAGGGCAGGTAGGGCAGCAGATCATAACCGTGTTGCCGCTTGAACACGTCCAGCATGTCCGTGGTCCAATTCGCGGCCGACAGTTCGATGCTGTCACAGAATATGGCGCGCACAGCCGGCCCCAGCTTGCCGCCAAGCGCCGGACCCAGCGAATCGGACATTTTGTTGAGAAACATCTTTAGGGATTCGGCCTTGTAGTGGTCGAGCACCGGCCCCATAGCGCCGGGGGAGCCTTGGTGCACCTCGCTGAATCCTTCCTGCACCAGACCCACGTGGATCATGTGCTTGCCTGCGGGTACTTCTACTGTCAGTGTTCCGTCTTTGACCCGGTCGAAGATATCGATCGACTGCGCAATGTCGCTGATATCGACCGGGGCCAGGCAGATGGACCGGCATACGGGTTTGAGTGCACCGGCGTAGGCGCGACCGTGCTTGAGTGGGACGCTGAGTTCTGCGACGGATCTGCTGAACGTGGTCGGCCCCTGGACCGGGATGCTGTTCAGGTAGAAGCGCTTGGTCATTTCGCCGGGCTTGAGGAATTCGGCCCCAAAAGGCCAGCCCGAGCCCACAATCAGGTCCGCGATCATGCCGCGATCATTCGCCGCGTCTACCGCCACTTTGACCAGCCGGTTGAACTCGGGACTGAGCCACTGCAGTGACGGAGAGGAAAGTTCCGTCTTTACCGGCAGGGAAATGGGATTGATCTCGAAGCCGGCAATACCGGCCTGCTGCATGACGTCGATTTCCCGGAGGATCTCCTTCTCCACCACCGCGTTCTCACCCCACCACCAGCGCACAAAGGGCCGGGCCTCGGCCGGCGGGTTCTCAAAGGCGTTAAGCAGGTCGTCCTGTGCAGCCAGGCTGCAGCACGAAACCATGGACAAGAGGGTGATTAAGGTTGTGTTGATCATCAGGTGTTGCATTCTGCGCTCCTTACAAAGGCAATTGCTCTTTTCGGCTGGGACAAGCGAAAGTGAGCCATATCAAGAACCGTGTTTGACCTTATCAACAGATCATACCGACTTGTGCTTTTGTTGTCCAGCAGCAGTATACCGCGTTCTTCGCGGCGGCGCCTGGGTTGGTCCATCAAGTTGTCCATCAGTCGAAAAGTAATGGGGCGTCAAGGAGCACTATCCTTGGTTTGCTCGATTTGATTATACTATCACTGTAAAATCGGCGAAGAATCATCAGAATGGATAAATGTCTCCATTTAAGGGGGAAATGCCGGCTGCATCAGCGGACACACCCGCTGGGGCGTCCACTTTGTATCTGATGACGGAATTCATAATTGGCAGCCAACCGATCCGCTGGTTTTCTATAATCACTCCATTTTCCGGCCGGATGGCACCGGTATCCTTTGCGAGAGAAGAGAACGCCCTCAGCTTCTGGTCGACGAGGCGGGGACAATCACTCACTTGTTCACCAGCGTCCTCTTCCAGGGAGAAACCTGGAACCAGGCCGTTCCTCTCGCCATCACCAGAAGATTCCCCAGGAATAAGCGATGATCTCCAAGATGAGATATTTCGATTTATCGAATACTAAAATGTGGGTTTGGCCAAACCGTATAAAAGGACATACGCGTACAATGGACCTGGAGTCCCCGTGTGGTGGGCGTGTCCGAAGTGGCTGGCGGAGAACAACGACCGTTTCTTAAAGGGGGCTATCAAAGGATGAGGTTGTGTCCATTTTTTTATCGAGTGGTTGTGTTAACCATGTCAACATTTCCGTCATTATCCAGGTTTGCCCAGTGGATGTCGTAGCCCCAGAAGCCGCCGCGCGGCCCCGGCGGGATGCCCGGCCTACCTCGGTTGACCATGACGTGACAGCTCCCGTTGTCCGGCAAAAACATGACCAGCGTGTTATCGGCGCTGGAGGTCTGCCGGATTTATCTTCTATATAGATGGTCTTCTAACGAAACGACGCGTGCTAAATTGGAGAATTTCGCGGCGTCAATAACCGGGGCGAGAGTTGAGAGAATTTTCTGCAAAGGTAAGCATATATTCTTCGGTTTCGGCTCAGATCGATTTCTGAATAACCACCTGCTGATGAGAGGAAAATGGCGAAGGACCGGGGACCGTTTCATACTTTTGCCCGGGATGTCAGTCAAGGCAGTGAGTCAAAAAATCTCACATTCTATCCAAAGAGTTGAGTCAGGAATTTGTCTGCCGTTTTAGTATGAACTTTGACTTTCTTTCTTCCCATCCTTTTAAGTTGAAAGGTCATGACTTTCATTCTGGGATTCTCTGCAAAAGCTTCTCTGTGCTTTTCAACAAATCGCCAGAAGAGGGCGTCCCATATTTCACACCATGGCCCGGGGGCGAAATCGCTCATCTTTCTGATGTAATTGGATGAGCTGATATAGGGTTTCGAGGTAATAAGCCCGCCGTCTGCGTACTGGCTCATCCCGTAAACGTTAGGCACCATCACCCAGTCGTAAGCATCTGCGAAAAGCTCCATAAACCAGCGATAAACCTCATCAGGATGAATTTCACAAAGGAGCATGAAGTTACCCAATATCATCAGCCTTTCGATATGGTGACAATAGCAATGGCGAAGAACTCGATTAATAATCGTATCCACCGGCTTAATTCCCGTGGTTCCGTCATAGAACGCAGCCGGCGGTTTGTTGGAGCAGTTCCAGAAATTCGATTTTCGCTGCTTTTCGCCGATATATAAGTAAGCACCCCGAACGAACTCTCGCCATCCGATGATTTGTCGAACGAAACCTTCGAGACTGTTGAGCGGAATCTCCCTGTTATCAGCGGCAGTTAGAACCTCATCCAGAACCTCTTTCGGCGTCAACAGCCCGGCATTTAGCAGAGGCGACAAAACCGAATGAAAGACAAATACGCTTTGGGCGGACATCGAATCCTCATAATCGCCAAAATATCTCAACCGGTTCGAGACGAAGTCATTGAGCCATTGGCGAGCATCGGGCCGCGTCACAGGGAAGATGAAGTCGTCAACTTGACCGGGATTTCTGCCGTATTCTTTTTGGATTCGAGACACGGAGTACTTTGAAGGCCTGCCGGACGGTGTTAGGGGCTCCGGTATGCCAGGGCACTTGGGCAGTCTTTTTCTGTTTTCGGGATCAAAGCTCCATTTTCCGCCGACCGGCTTGCCGTCTTTTATAAGAATATCGAAACGTTTTCTCTGGCGGATATAGAAACTGGACATCGAGAAATTTTTGCCGCTTCTGAAGAAATCCTCCAAAACCTTGTTGGAAGTAATAAAAGAAGGAGAGTCTAATATTTGTAAATTCTTGTGATTATTGCCGCAAAGTCTCCTCAGACGCTGCATAAGCTTATGGTCACATGGATCAGCGACATAGATATCTTTCAGGCTCGTTTTTGAGAATAGTCCGGTTAGGGGTGAATCGGGATTTGAAGAATCTTGTTTGATGTGCGTTACCTTGTATCCACCGGCGATCAATTCCTTTTTATAAGCAAGCATCGACTCTATGTGGAAGAGCAATTTCTTTTTGTGAAATTTGAAATCGGTGAAGAAACGTCTATCTTCAACGAGATAGACATCGCGCGTTATCGACAGCGCAGGATGGTTTTCGAGCAGTTGGTGTGGAAATATTATGGCAACATTATCCATTTCTCAGACTTTCATTCAACAGAAGTCAAAGTTATATGTTATTTGGGTTTTAACTCAAGATTATTCGGCCCTGGAGAAATACAAAGTTGCTGCATCGCGTTTATGAACCAAGTATAATCACCTCAAATGAATGAAATAAGACTCATTCTTGTTACCGGTGCCACCGGCTATGTGGGAGGGCAGTTGGTCCCTCGTCTTCTTGAGCAGGGATTTAAAGTGAAGGTGTTAGTCCGGGATTGCATGAAGCTTAAGAATTTTGCCTGGAATTCGAAAGTTCAGATTGCCGTAGGAGATATTCTCAAGCCGGATACACTGGAATCTGCACTATCCGGCGTAGATGCGGCTTACTATCTGATTCATAGCATGACTTCCGGGGCCGACTTCGCCGAGCGCGATATTGCTGCTGCACGAAACTTCGGCCGTGCCGCCAAGACCGCCGGCGTCCGGAGGGTCATCTATCTCGGTGGTCTTGGCGCCGAAAGCGCTGAGTTGTCGGAACACCTGCGCTCCCGGCAGAAGACGGGAGACGCGCTGCGAAGCGCCGGGGTCTGTCTTACCGAGTTTCGTGCCGCGATAATCGTCGGTGCGGGAAGTATATCATTCGAGATGATAAGGTATCTTACAGAGCGAGTGCCGATTATGATATGTCCTCGCTGGGTTGGGACCAGGGTGCAGCCGATAGCTATAGATGATGTTATTTCGTATTTGGTTGCGTCGTTAAAAGAACCTCGAAGTGCCGATCGGATAATCGAAATCGGCGGGGCCGACATTCTTACTTATGGCGGCTTGATGAAGGGATATGCCCGAGTGCGAGGTCTTCGCCGTTTGCTCCTGCATGTGCCGGTTCTAACACCCCGTCTATCATCATACTGGGTCCACTGGGTTACTCCTATTTCAGCGGCTTATGCCCATCCATTGATTGAAGGCTTACGAAGCGAGGTAATTGTAAAGGACAATAGTGCCCGCGACATTTTTCCCGGGATCGAACCGATGGATTACAGTCATGCCGCAGGTCGAGCATTGTCGCAACTTGAGCCCGATTATTTGAAAACTCAAGCTGTCGATAAGGAAAATGCCGGGCGTTCCTTTTGCCGTACTGAGATTCACAGCGGCATGATAATTGAAATCAGGCAAAAACCTGTACATTCAGAGCCGGATGAAGTCTATAAGGTTTTCACGAAACTCGGCGGCTCGAACAAATGGCCGTGCAACTCGGCGTGGCGTTTGCGTGCGGCTATAGACAGGATTATTGGCGGCGTCGGAATACGGAAAGGCAGGCCGGAAGACTGCAACATGAAGTTGGGGGAAACGGTGGATTTCTTTAGGATTGTCAAGATAGAACCTGATCGTTTGATCAGGTTGAAGGCGGAAATGAAACTGCCCGGAGACGGCTGGCTGCAATTTGAGGCAGTAGAAGCCGGTAATAATCTTACTTCTCTCGTCCAGACCGTGTTCTTTGCTCCAAAAGGATTACTCGGAATTATCTACTGGTATCTTGTATATCCTGCCCACAAACTGATTTTTGCCAGGATGATTAATAAACTTGCGGCCAAGGCCGAGGGCACGTAGAATTGCCAATTAAAATAGATACCTTAGCTACCGGTCAGTGAACCAAACGATCTACGAAGCGTAGTGTTTCGTAAACCAGCGGTTGGCTGAATAAGTTGGCAATAGTCGTCTCAAAGAGCAACTAAGGAGTCTATGAAAATGGCGGAAGAAGCGATTTTAAACAACGAAAGCTGCACCAGCGATGGGCACAACGAGCACCTGTGTTTCCTGATGTGCGAAGGATTTCACTACAAAAACAAGGAAGCTTATAAAGCAATTGTACAGGACGCACAATATAGATGTCAGAATTGTGGACGTACCGCCAAGAGCGAGACGAATCTCTGTGCTCCGGTTGCATTATAGAAGAAAGTACATTTATCCCTGTCTGGTCATGCCGGCTGCCTTTGTGATTGTCGCTTGCACGGTTATGTTATCATCGTGTGGGAGACGAGAAACGGGAAAGGTGCCTAATATGGATCGATGTCGAAAGTTGGACTTGGATCAGTACCGATGGAAGAATCGGCTTGTTCTGATATTTACTCCTTCCAGTGTAGATTCTCCTTATCTGAAACAGAAGAAAGAATTAGCTGGAAAAGCACACGAACTTGAGGATCGCGATATCATAATATTTGAATTGCTCGAATCCGGTAAATCAAAAATTGACAAGCTGCCTCTT
>Ga0180431_10003574_pt1 | contig 19961 bp, 13 predicted proteins | sample SS_ome_11_FD_132459 | JGI IMG/M metagenome (GOLD analysis project Ga0180431, IMG submission 132459) | Hypersaline lake sediment archaeal communities from the Salton Sea, California, USA - SS_1_MS_1 metaG | ecosystem: Environmental > Aquatic > Non-marine Saline and Alkaline > Hypersaline >... | reverse complement strand
ATTGAATGAGGGACACGGCTATGAAGGTACTGGACAGGAAGACGACGTTCGGTGTGATCGTGGGGACGCGAGGGATCTTCAATCCCAGGCTGGCCGAGGCAGGCAGAAAGCAGTTGCTGGCCAAGCTCAAGGCGCTGGGTTACGCGCACGTGGTTCTTCCCAAGACCGCCACGCCCTACGGCGCCGTCGAGTCGCTGGCCGATGCGAAGAAGTGCGCCGAGCTGTTCCAGCAGCAGCGGGAGCGCATCGACGGCGTCGTTGTCGTGCTGCCCAACTTCGGCGACGAACTGGGCGTGGTGCAGACCCTCGATCTGGCCAAGCTGGATGTTCCCGTGCTGGTGCAAGCCTGTGCCGACAAGCTCGATGCCGTCGATGTCTCGGGCCGGCGGGACGCCTTCTGCGGCAAGCTCTCGGTCTGCAACAACCTGTATCAATACGGCATCCCCTTCACCGATACGCGGGACCATACGTGCGATATCGACAGCGAGGCGTTCGGGCAGGACCTGGATTTCTTCGCCCGCGTATGTCGCGCGGTGCGCGGGCTGCGCGGCGCCCGCGTGGGCGCGATCGGCGCCCGGCCGGCGGCCTTTCAAACGGTGCGCTTCAGCGAGAAACTGTTGCAGGACTCGGGAATCACAGTGGTTCCCGTCGATCTCTCCGAGATCATTGGCCGCGCCCAGCGGCTCGACCCCAAGGTGGCAGCCGTCAAAAAGAAGCTCACGGAGATTCGAAAGTACGGGACCATCCCCGAGCGGATCGTCGACGAGAGCATCTTGAAACAGGCCAGGCTTTCGGTCGTCATTGAGCGGTGGATGGCGGAAAACGAGCTGGACGCCAGCGCCATTCAGTGTTGGAGCTCGATCCAGCAAAACTACGGCTGCGCCACGTGCCTGTCCATGAGCCTGATGGGCGAGAAAGGCATGCCCAGCGCCTGCGAGGTGGACGTGGCCGGCGCGGTCTCGATGTACGCCCTGCTGCTGGCGTCCGGGCGGGCCCCGGGGTTCCTCGACTGGAACAACAACTACGCCGATGAATCCGACAAGTGTGTGTGCACGCACTGCAGCAACTACCCCAAGAGCTTCATGGGCAGCGACATTGAAATATCCGACCTCGACGTATTGGGCGAGAGCCTGGGCCGAGAGAGCTGTTTCGGAGCGATCAAGGGACACGTCGCGGCCGGTCCGATGACGTACTTCCGCATCTCAACGGACGATCGACGCGGGACCATCAAGGCGTATCTGGGGCAGGGAGAATTTACCGACGACCCCTTCGATATGGACGGCGGCATCGCCGTGTGCAGAATCCCGCGTCTTCGAGAGTTGCTGGGCTACATGTGTCAGAACGGCTTCGAGCATCACGTGGCGATGACCCGGACGCATTGCGGTGCCGTATTGCATGAGGCGATTGCCAAATACATGCGCTGGGAGCTGTACCATCACCAATCGTGACGGCCCGGCTTGGCGATTGCGGATTGACGATTGCGGATTGCGAATTCGCAAGGCGCACGTCGTGTCATCCTGGAAGCGTATTGCCTGGCAACCAGCGGTTTATACTTCGCGGTGGCCCTGCTTCAGGTTTTTGGCGATCAAGTCTATCCTTTGCGACACGCAGACCGGCGAGCGCAGGCCGTCCGGCGGTGTGTTCACCACGTAATCCAGCAGCTTTTCCACCGTGGTTGTCGCTACATGCGTGCGGGTATCCGATGACCCATAGTAGATCAACAGCGTGCCGTCGTTGCGGGCCACCCAACCATTGCTGAAGACCACGTTCGAGACGTCGCCGATGCGCTCGTTGCCCTGCGGTGCCAGCAGGTAGCCGCCGGGAGCGTGCGTCACCTGCCACGGCTCATCGAGTTTGGTGAGAAAGGCGTAGAGCACGTAGCGCAGACCCGCGGCGCACGCCCTTACACCGTGGGCCAATTGCAGCCAGCCCCGCTCGGTCTTGATGGGAGCGGGCCCCAGTCCGTTCTTGGCCTCCTTGATGGTGTGGTATTGCCGGTCATCGACGATGGTCTCGCGGTCGATGACGGCGTGCTCGATATCGTCGGCCAGGCCCCAGCCGATGCCGCCGCCGGAGCCGGCCTCGATGAACCCATCTTGCGGCCGGGTGTAAAAGGCGTACTTGCCGTCCACGAACTCAGGATGCAACACGACGTTGCGCTGCTGCGGGGAGTTCGTCTTGAGATCGGCCAGCCGTACCCATTCCTTCAGATCCTTCGTGCGGGCAATCCCACACTGGGCAATCGCCGACGACAAGTCCCCTCTGGGGGCGTTCGGGTCTTTTCGCTCCGTGCAGAACACGCCGTAGACCCAGCCGTCTTCGTGCCTCGTGAGGCGCATATCATAGACGTTGACGTCGGGCTCATCGGTCTCGGGCATCACGATGGGATAATCCCGGAAGCGAAAGCCGTCGATGCCGCTGCGGCTTTCGGCCACCGCGAAAAAGCTCTTGCGATCGTATCCTTCCACCCGCGCCGCCAGACAGACCTTGCCGTCCAGCTCGATGGCGCCCACGTTGAACGCGCTGTTGATGCCCAGGCGCGTCATCAGGTGCGGGTTGCTCTGGTAGTCCAGATCGTAGCGCCAGAAGACCGGCGTGTGCGCGCCCGTCAGCACGGGATAGCGGTAACGCGCCAGGATGCCGTCGCCGGCTTCGATCCTCTCGTTGCGACGCTGAATCAGCTTTTCGTGGCGGTCGAAAAGGGCTTTCACGTCGCGCTCGAATGTCTCTTTCTGCATGTGTCCTAACCTCCTTTGCCCAGGGTCGTCAGCCGCCGCATCGTTTCCAGACAGGTGCGCGTGTTGTGGTACGGGCTCTTCCACTCCGAGACTTTCGGCTCGTGCGGATCGGGCGTCCCGTCGCGGGCGACGCGCCAGAACCATTCGCCGTGCCTGCGATCCACGATGCGGCACTCGATGAACTCCCAGCACTGGCGGGCCGCCTCGAAGAAGCTTCGCCGGCCGGAAAGCTGATACGCGTTGAGAAAGCCGACCACCGCCTCGGCCTGGGGCCACCACTCCTTGTTCGTATCGATCACCCGGCCGGCCTTGCCTTCGTAGAAAAGCCCGCCGTCGTCGTCGAGCCCCTGCTCGAGCGCCGCCTCCGCAATCTTCACAGCCAGATCCTTCACGGCCGCAGCTCTCTGAGCTTGGCCGAGGACCTCCGCCGCTTCGCAGAGCAGCCAACTGCCCTCAATGTCGTGGCCGAAGGTGTACGTGTCGGATTTGCACGTCCAGGTCTCGTCAAAGAAAGCGCCGAAGTGCAGTGTGTCGGCGTCGACGATATGTTGTTCGAAGATGTCGATCAACCCGGCGAGCTTGCGCTCCACCGCCGCGTGCCGCCAGATGCGGTATAGATTCGTGTAACTCTCTAGAACGTGAAGGTGGTTGTTCATGGACTTCTTCTCGTTCATGTCCTTGTCGCTGAGTCTGGCGTCCTCGGCGAGCGTCCAGTCGCGATTGCACGTTTCGAAATAGCCGCCGTGGGCGTTGTCGCAACTGTGCTGCTCGATGAGCTCGAACAGCGCCCGGGCCCGCTGAAGTGCGGCGGCCTCCCCGGTGGCCAGGTAATACTCCGCCAGGGCATAGATGTAGAACGCCTGGCCGTAGATCTTCTTTTTGTCGTCCGCCAGCCGGCCGCTGTGGTCCACGCGCCAATACACCCCGCCGAACCGGTCGTCCCAGAAGTGCTCGTCCAGATAGTCGTACGCGCGGCGGGCCAATTCCAGGTACCGCGCGTCGGCCTCGAAGCGACTCAGCGCCGCGAAGGTCCACAGCAGTCTGGCGTTGAGAATGAGCCCTTTGGCAGCCGTTGGGTCGACCGTCAGGTCGTTGGCCATCTGGCCGATGAATCCGCCCTGCTCGCCGTCGACCGCGTGCGTCAGCCAGAAGGGAATGATGTCGCCGTGCAGTTCGTCGTGCACGCGCCGGCGAAATGTCTCGATGTCCTCGCGGTGCATGGTCTATTCAGCGCCCCCATAGGCAATCTCGACGCGCGAGATCTGCGTGCCGCCGCCAAACAGGAATTTGACAAACCGGATGTCTCCTGACCGCGCCTTGATTTCATAGAGCGACGGTTTGAAGTAGCCGTATGCTCCTTCTCCGCTGGAGAAGTTGCGTCTCAGGGGGAAGGCCGGTGTGAAATCACGGCCGTCCGACGACAGAGAGACAACCGGGCCGTTCACGCGCTTCGAAAAGAACGCGTAGATCTTACAGGCCCGCACCGGTTGCGGCGTCCGGTACACGATGGACGCTCCTTTGTCGCCGCCGGTGACGCGATCCATGTCCTCCTTGGCCTTGCGCGTCTCGTCGGTCTTGCGGACAACGCCGTCGCATTCCTCCATTAGAGACAGGTCCGTCATCTCGTCGACCAGCGTGAGATGGCGCACCGTCACGGGACCGACCGTATTGGAGGCTGCCGAGGCCCCGGCGCCGTTCCGGGCCTTGACGCGGTAGAAGTACTGCCGGCCGATCTCGGCCTCGGTATCGTTGAAGAGCGGACGATAGGGTACCGCCGCGTCCGAGACGTCCCGCGCGACCACCTTCCAGGGACCGTTGGCGCTGGTCGCGCGCTCCACGATATACGACGCGGCGCCGGCGGAGCCTTGCCACGAGATGGCCGCCACGTCGTCTATCGGCAGCAGCCGGGGTGGCTGCGGAACGACAAGCTCGGGCACCGCCAGGCCCTGAATCTGGTGCGCCTTGCGACGCATGAGCGCCAGCAGGTTCCGCTCGTCGTAGGCGTCTCCCGAAGCGAAGCCCGGCCAGTGGTAGGCCTTGTACTTGTCGCCGCCGAAGGGCTCGGAGTGCCAGTAGAACCCGCCGTCGCGATTGCGGAACCGCAGGCTCCAGATCAGCGCGCCCGCCACGCCCTCGTCTATCACCACGTCCAGCAGTTTGCGGACAGCGTCGGTCTCGACGAAGCCGAACTCCCCGACGAAGTAGGGCTTCCTGCCCTTGCTGCGAGCGCGATTGGTCGCTACCTGCTCGATCATCACCTGCGGATCTCTCGGATAGTGGTGCGTCGTAACGATGTCCACCAGCGGATCATCGAGCGAGTCGCCGCGCAGGACGCTGGTGAAGAAGCCGTCGACGACCAGATGATTGCCGTCGAGCTGCTTGATGTAGGCGGCGATCTGGTGGGTCCACCGGGGGGGACATTGAAGCTCGTTACCGGTCTCCCAGGCCAGCACGGCCTTGTCGTTCTTGTACTTTACGCCGGTGCAGGTATTGGTGCGATTGAGCACGTAGGCGATGGTCTGCTTGAAGTCGGCGATGACTTGCGGGTCGGTCCAGAACTCCTCCTTGCTCTTGTTGCGAAAGCCGGCGTATTCCTGGATGCCGCCCCACCAGACCCAGTTGTCCACGAAGGGGATGATGACCCTCACGCCCGTCTTGTTGGCCACCTCCAGCACCTTATCCAACGCGCGAAACGCCTGCTCGTTGAACCGGCCCGGTCCCAGTACGTGTCGCGGTATCGCCGGGTCGTCGTCCGCCTTGCGAACCGACAGCGTGTAGGTCCGCGCGACCCGTCCGCCCATCTGCCTGACCGCCAGCAGCGCGTCGGTGATTTCGAATTCGTTGGGCAGGCGCCAGGGATTCATTTCTTCGAAGGGCAGGTTGTCCTCCACGTAGTGCAGATTCGGGATGTTGAACGAGATGAACCGGTACTCGTTTTGCCCTTCCATCAGCTTGTCGCCCCGGCGGGTCACGAAATGCTCGAATCCGCCTGCCGTCTGGTATGTACCTTCACAGAGTGATAGGAGAGCGGCGACCCATATCAAAGTTCTCATTGGACAACCTCGCTTTCATGGTTGCTATTCTATTCGACTGTATCGGGTTGTTCTTTCCGCCCCGCGCGGGAGCGACACGGTTGCTCGTTCTGTTCGGTCGCCCGTTGAGTTCTCAATCGCAGGTCTCCAACCGGTCGTACCAGCTTTTCTTGAGGAACGCCGAGGTGACGACGAGAATGCCGATCGTTATCCACATGGGCTTGAACTCGCGCAGGACCAGGTAGATCGGAATCAGCGTCAACGTCAATTGCCAGACGACGCCGACGACGATGTTGAGCCAATCGCGAGCGCAATCTTTGTTTCCCTGGAACGCAGGATCGGCGGCCACGACCTTTTCGTGGATGGGTCGCCACCAGCCCCAGGGGCGCACGGTACGATAGAAGCTCATCAGCACCTCGTCGCTCTCCGGCCGGGACAGCAGGGTCCCCAGCAGGCATCCGATGGCCGAGAGCACGAAGATCGCCGGAAAGGCGTAGAGCGTATTGGTTCCCGGCCAGAAATGCTCGACCACCGGCGGCACGACCAGCGCTCCGACGGTCCCCGTGATCATGCCCCAGAAGAAGCCGTGTCCGTTGAAGCGCCACCAATGCCACTTGAGGAAATTGGCCGCCACGTACCCGCCGTACAGGCCGCCCACGATCCACAGAGTTATTTCGGTGATCGTCTCGGTCAGAAAGCCGAACGTGATGCCGACCGCGACGACCAGGGCCGAGGTGATGATGCTCATGCGGACCTGCACCTTGTTGCTCGCGTCGGGGTTGATGAAGCGCTTGTAGATGTCGTTGACAATGTACGCCGGCCCGGCGTTGACGGTCGCGGCGAACGTCGACATGAAGGCCGCCAGCAGACCCGCCAACAACAGTCCGGTCAGCCCGACCGGAATGAAGGCGCTTTGAATCACCGCCGGCAGAATCTGCTCGAAATCGGGCTGGCCGCCCTGGGCCAGGGCCGTTGTCCACATGGTCTGGAGGCTCTCGCGCAACGGACCCAGAGCCAATATCGTCAGGCCCACGATCAGCATGTAGCGCGGGAAAAACAACGCCACGTTCACAAAGCCGCTCATCAGCGACGCTTCGCGCGGACTGCGCGTCGCGAGGACGCGCTGCATGTCGTAGTTCGGCGCCGGGCCTGCCATGCTGGCCAGGATCCCTTTGAACAGCATGAGCATGAAGATAATCGTGAACAGGGAAAAACCGTCCTTCCGGATGCTGGCGTCGATCATTTCGAACGCGCCCGACCAGTTGAGGTTCAGCTCCCAGCCGAAAAACATGCTCTTCCAGCCGGCCGGCACGACGGCGTCGATGGTCTCGGGGCTCACGTGATACAGCGCGATGATACCCACCGCGACCGACGCGATGGTCATGATGGTGAACTGGAGCACCTCGGTCAGCACGACGCTGTACATGCCGCCCTTGACCACGTACACGGCAGTAATGGTCAGAATGATGAAGGCGTAGGTATTATCGCTGAGCTGCCAGGGCAACAGGATCTGGGCGAACTTGCCGATGCCTTTGAAGGCGTAGGCAATCATGCCGATGACGTTGACCAGCGCGAAGAGAACGACGCTCAGGTGCGCCAGGTTGGCGCCCAGGCCCCGCCCGAAACGCGTCTGAATCCACTCGGCCCCGGTCAGGACGTTGGAGCGCCGCAGCCAGGCGCTGAGGTAGACCATCAGAAAGATCTGGTTGAACGTGGGCCAGACCCACGGAATCCAGACGCTCTTGAGCCCATAGACGAAGCACAGGTAGACCAGCCACATCGTGCCGGTGATGTCGAACATGCCCGAGGCGTTGGAGATGCCCAGGAGATACCAGGGCAGGGCCTTGCCGCCCAGGAAATACGAGTCCAGGTCTTTGGACGCCCGCTTGGAGACCCAGAAGCCGATCAGGACAGTCGCGACGAGATACGTCACGATGATGCCGATGTCTATGATGTGAAGCTGCATGCGGAACTCCCGTCGTCAAGGCCGACCCGGATTACGCTATCGCGGGGCATTCTACCGGCAGAGGGACCGGCGCGGCCAGAAATCTTTTGGTGACAGCCGGGTGAAGATGCTCCCTGCGTTGATGAATGTTGTTGAAGGCGCGCTGCGGCCGACGTATGATAGACGCCAGTGCGATGGCTTCTGCACGTGCAGGGTGCCGGGTGAGCGTGAGAGAAACGTCGGACTGGATTTCTGCCGAGAACGGAAGATCGGCGCGAGCGGCCGGTCGCCCCTGCGAAAACCGATCGGCAGGCGGGCGGCGACGCCGCGTCGCAAGCGGAGGTACGAGCATTATGAAAGAGATACCGCTGGACAACGGACAGACCGCCAAGGTGGATGACGAAGATTACGAGTGGCTCTCGCAGTACAAGTGGTATGCCTACTACGATCCGCAACGCGGCATGACCTACGCCGCCCACGACACCCCCACCGGGCGACGCGTCTTCATGCACGACGTCATCATGGGCCTCGATACGCTGGACGACGAGCTGTTGAATTGACGGTTCACTCAAGCCCAGCGCCGCACCTCCAGAGCGCCGGGGCGCGCGGAAAAATTGACATTTGGGCCACATTATGATATAATACGTGGGCATGGACGCCGTAGAGGGCTGGGGTTAGTGCTTTCGCTTTCGGCGTCAAGGCGCCGGGGCGGCGCCGGTTCCGGTCGTGCCTGGCGCTCTTACCAAGGAGGGCATGCACCCGATCGTTGAGGCATCGGGCACTCGGAAAGGAGTGAGGTTGTGATGAGCACGGATGCTGCGAGCACGGCTACGTCCAGCCGCAGGGCGCAACGCACCGGCACGTCAGCCAAACCACCGCGGGCACAGATGGTCCCCAAAGAGCAATGGATTCAGGAGCATGCGGACCATATGCTGCGACTCTGGCTTCGGTGGCAGACTCCGCTGGGCGTGGCGTCCGACTACGCCAGACAATTAGAGAAGGACCTCGCACGGTTCTACGACCAGCCGCTCACGAGAACGTTCATCGAGAGCACGTATTAGCCGGCGCTCTTCGCGCTCGGCGACGCTCGAACCGCCAATCGCGCCCTGGCAGCCGTCGGCCGGCGCCGACGATGCGCCTATGCTGCTGGTCTGCGGCGGGCGGAAGGACCTGATCCCGGGCGCGAACGAAGGCCACGCCACGCATCCCCCCAGGTTTGGCGAGATCCGTCCCGGCGCCCGCGGGAGCTCGGCGCCGAAAGCTACTGCCGGGCGGACGACGTCACGTGCGAAAACCAGCGGTGCCACGGATGGCTCAGCCTTTCCCGTTTCGTTTGCGACAAGCTGTTGCCGGCCGGCCGGGACGATGGCCATGACAATCGCTGCCGAAGTTCCCGCCCCATAGGATGATGTTGCGGCATCGCTGGGCTGCGGAACCAATGGCGCCTGGTCCGGCGTCATTGTGCTTGTGGCTGGAGAGGCGACGGCTTAGGATAGAGGGCATGCTTCGCAGGAGCGCTGTGTGCGGCGGGCTGGGGGCGGTTGCGAAGCACCGCACGAAGCCTTAGGGATGACAGGAGGTTCGAAAATGACAGCGAAACGCATCGTGACAACAACAGCAGCGGTGGCGATCCTGGCCATGGCGATTTGCAGTCCTGCGCCGGCAGCGCAAGGCGAGAGAGACAACGTACCGCCGCCCGGCTTTCGGGCCCTGTTCAACGGCAGGGACTTCACGGGCTGGAAGGTCCCCACCGGCGACAACGGACACTGGAAGATCATCGACGGCGTCATCGACTACGACGCCGAGAGCGAGGCCAAGGGAGACAAGAGCCTCTGGCACATCGAGGATTTCGAGGACTTCGTGCTCCGCGTGGACTGGCGGATCAAGGAGACGCCCTACATCAATCCGCGTATTCCCTACATCCTGCCCGACGGCACGCACGCCCGCGACATCAAAGGCAAGGAGATGAAGCTGGCTTTGCCCGATTCCGACAGCGGCGTGTTCCTGCGCGGCGCCGGCAGGAACCAGGTCAATATCTGGTGCTGGCCCATCGGCTCGGGCGAATTCTACGGCTACCGCATGGACAAGAGCATGCCGCCGGAAGTGCGCGCGGGCGTGACGCCCCGCCACCAGGCGGACAAGCCCGTCGGCCAGTGGAACCGCTTCGAAATCACGCTCCGGGGCGACCGGGTCACGGTCGTGCTCAACGGCGTCAAGGTCATCGACAAGGCGCAGCTTCCGGGCATCGCCGCCAGCGGTCCCATCGCGCTGCAGCACCACGGTGGCAAACGCGACGGAAAGTGGAACAGCCCGCCCAGCCTGTTGCAGTTCAAGAACATCTTCATCAAAGAGTTGAAATAGCAACCTTATGTCCTTCGCAGCATCGTGCAATCAAGGAGCTTTCTCATGACAACCCACATGAATCGTCGCAGATTCTTAGGCGGGGCCCTGGCCTCCGGCGCCTTCACCATCGTTCCCAGAAGCGTATTGGGCGGAAGCGGCCACGTCGCCCCCAGCGAGAGAATCACGTTAGCCCACATCGGCATGGGCACGCAGGGATTCAGCGAGTTGGGAGGCTTGCTGGCCGACCCACAGATCCAGATCGTGGCGGTGTGCGATCCGAACACCGACAGCAACGACTACGTCGAGTGGGGCAAGAACAGCATCCGCAACCGTATCCGGACGTACCTGGACGATTCGTCCTGGCGGGAGAACGACAGCGGCTGTCCCGGCGGTCGGGAGGTGGGCCGCAAGGTTGTAGATACGTACTATGCCAATCACCGCGGCAACGAGAACTACCAGGGCTGCGCCGCCTACGCCGACTTTCGCGAGCTGCTGGAAAAAGAGAAGGACGTTGATGCGGTCAAGGTGATGACGCCCGACCACCTGCACGCGACCGTCTCCATCGCGGCCATGAAGAAGGGCAAGCACGTATTGATGCACAAGCCCATCGCCAACCGCTTGTACGAGGGTCGTCTGGTGATGAAGACCGTCCGCCGGACCAAGCGGGCCACACACCTGCTGGCCTACGGCAGCGGCGCCGGCAACGGGCGGATTGCCGAACGCGTCAAGCAAGGCGTGATCGGCCCGCTGCGCGAAGTGCACAACTGGACGAACCGCCCGGTATGGCCCCAGTACACGGAAATCGCCCAGGACCGGCCGCCCGTCCCCAAAGGCTTCGACTGGGACCTGTGGCTCGGGCCGGCGCAGTACCGTCCGTATCATCCGCACTACACGCACACGGTCTTTCGCGGCTGGTACGATTTCGGCGGCGGCTCCATGGCGGACATGGGCATCTACAGCCTCTGGCCCGTCTTCGCCGCACTGGACCTGGACGTCCCGGTCAGCGCCCGGGCCTGGGCGACGCATACCTGCACCATCAACGACAACGTCAGCCGACCCGTGCACAACGACTTCGCGTATCCGACGGGCTGCACCCTTCGCATCCGTTTCGCCGCCAAACGGGGCGTCCCTGCGATGGACCTGTTCTGGTATGACGGCGGCATGAAGCCGCGCCTGCCCCGCGAGGTCGAGGCGCACGATGTCGAGATGGGCCGGGAGGGAATTCTCTTCGTCGGCGACGAGGGCGTGATCATGGCGGGCTTCCACGGCCAGGACCCGCGACTCTTCGCCAAAGGGCGGAACGAGCCGCTGTCGCTGGACGAGGCGCCGTCGCCCGGCACCGGCCGTGGCGCGCGCCACAACCCGTGGCTGGAGGCCTGCAAAGGCGGTGAGCCCTCGCCCGGCAGCTTCCTCAACGCCGCCGTCATCACCGACGCGGTGAACCTGGGAACGGTCGCCCTCCGCGCGGGCAAGAAGGTGCTGTTCGACAGCGACAAGATGAAGATCACCAACGATTCCCAGGCCGACAAATACCTGTATCGCCCGTACCGCGAGGGCTGGGAGCTGTAAATCGGCCCGAAAGCCCAAACCCGGCGCCGTGTTTGGCGTATGCAACGCCAGTATGAGGCTTGCAGCCAGCCTCGATCTGGGCAAGTGGCAGCGAAATGGAGGCGCGTATCATGCCGGGCAACAGGACTTTGAGAGGAATTGCAGCGTTGGGCGTGGCGGTCTTTCCGATCGCCACCTTCACATCGTCGTGTGCGTTTCTCGGCGGGGGCATCGAGAAGGCGGATTATTCCGTGCTGGAGAAGGATGGGCGGTTCGAGATCCGGCTGTTCGAGCCTTGCATCGTGGCCGAGACGGTGGTCGAATCCGATTTTGCCGAGGCGGGGAACATCGCCTTTGGACGCTTGTACGACTACATCTCCGGCGCGAACCGCAAACAGGAATCGATCGCGATGACCGCGCCGGTCAGCCAGGAAGCCCGTTCGCAGAAGATTGCGATGACCGCGCCGGTGAACCAGCAGCGAGCCGGAGATAAGTGGGTCGTCAGCTTCCTCATGCCTGCCAAGTATACGATGCAGACGCTGCCTCAGCCCATAGACCCGGCAGTGACGCTCCGCGAGGTTCCGGCCCGGAAGATGGCGGTGGCGAGGTATTCGGGAACCTGGAGCGAGAAGCGCTACGAGAAGCAGCGGACCGGCCTGCAGGAATTCATCCAAAACCAGGGGCTGGAAGTCGCGGGCGAAGCGATTTTCGCACGCTACGATCCGCCGTTCCAGTTGCCCTTCCTGCGCCGTAACGAAGTGCTCATTCCCGTGCAGTGACGTGATCTGTGCCACATATGATCTGACGAACCTGGCGACGATTCGCAACTGGCCGTTGATCGTCACGGTCGTCGACATCGCCTGGGGCGTCACCGTCGCGACGGTTCTGAGCTTGCTTGGTGTCTTCTACGCCCGCCGGTTTCTGTAACACCGACACCGGATGCGAAGCTTGTGCCTGGTATCTCGGTTGCAGCCGATTCGGGCTCTCACTTACCGTAATCTGCAACGGCGGTCGGGCTGTGACCGAGAAATGATTCAGCGTTTGCTTCCTGCCAGCTCGGCGGCGCCGAGGGTGGCCTCTGCTTCGGCCAGCAAGATGCGCAGCGTCAGTCTCTTTTCCCAGGGTGCCTGCTCGCTAATCTCCTGCGCTGCTTGCTGCGCCTGTTGGAGCCATTGCTGCGCCTCATCGTCTTGGCCAAGCTGCTGAGACGCCAGCGCCAGGAAGCACCATACATAGGCTGGAGAGTAGTCATAGGTTGCGTTCGGTCGGCTCTGCGGCGTCCACTGTGCGGCCAAGCGCGACAGCACCTGCCAGGCATCCTCGTAGCGCCCCGCACGGTATAGCACCGCCCCGGCCGCACTTCCGTGCCAGGCCGTCTCGCCGGACATCCCCCCGCGCCCGGTTAAGGTCTTCTGCGCGAAATCCCAAAGCGTTGTGCTGAGATTCGTCGCGCCCGCGCTCACGGCGATGAACCTCTCCGTCATTTTCAGCGGGATCGCCCAGTCGTCGACGGCGTTGGGCCCGAGAGCGCAAGCCCAGGCCATGCGTGACGCGGCGTAGGCCGATGGCGCCGCGCCAAACCGTTCCATGATGTCGCGACACGTAGCCCGATACGCATCTACTTTGCCGCACTCTAATTCCGTGAGGACCCTGATATGCCAGCAGAACACGTTATTAGGATCAACGCTGGTAGCGCCCGCGAGCGCTCCAGCCGCCCGGGCGTAATCACCCGACTCGGCCAGCATCTTGCCCATCAGCCGGTAGTTCTCGCGCAGGGCCCAGCGACGACGCCCCCAGGGAATGTGCCAGCCGCGGTACAGTGTCTCGGAGGAGCGAGCCACGAGCTGCTCCTGCACCTGCCATCCTTCGCTGAGCACCTCGTCGGCCTCGTCGAGTCGGCCCAGGTTTCGCAGAATGCCGCTGAGACCGACGCACACGCGCGCGTAGACGATTTGGTCCTGCGCCCGTGTGGGGAAGTCCACCATCAGCCGCTCACAGAGGGCTTTGGCCTCTGCAAAGGCCTTCTGGGCTTCGTTGAGCCGTTGGCGGCTCACGAGCATCTCACCCAATCCCGCCAAGTCGAGGGCGAGGCTTCCCTGATACTCCGGCTCTTGCGGCACGTCGGCGACGGTCCTGCGCTTGAGCTCATTGCCGACCTGGCAGGCCTCTATCGCCTCGTCGATACGTCCCATCGGCCTCAGCGCCGCGCACATCGCCTGCTGGTTCCAGGCCAGCAGCCACCGATGATATGGGTCGTCGGGGCAGTCGGCCAACAGCTTTTGTTGAAACGCCCGGGCTTCCATCATCTGGGTGTTTGCCTCGGCGCGTTGTCCCCGGCCGCGCAGGATCTTCGCCAGCGTGACCCGCGCACGGACGTGCTCCCATTGTTGTTGCGTCTTGTTCGGCCAATTCTCGGCGATCCGTTCGAAGCGTCGGACGGCCTCGCGCGCCGCCGCCTCGGCCTGGCCGCGTCGGCCCGCGTCCCACATCATCCTGGCCATCTCCGCCAGGTCGATGGCTACGTTCGTCTGATAGTTAAGCTTCTGCGGCCCGCCTCGGGCTGGCTCGGCGAGGCGTCGCTTGAGCGTCACACCCTGGCCATAGAGATCGATGCCTTCGGCGCGCCGGCCGAGCGTCGAGAGCATGCTGCCCAATCCTGTATAGGCATTCGCCAGACGCCATGTTGTATCGGGAAGGTCAGGTGATTCGCCCAGACAGGCGCGATAGATACCGATGGCCTTTCGGTAGGCGGATTCGCCCTGTTCGAGTTGCCCCGTCTCGCGCAACACGCCGCTCAGGGCGACGTACGCATCGCCAAGCACCCCGCCTTCGGCAGGCCGGTTCGGATCGCCGCCGGGTCCGACCTGAAGTGTCTCGTAGAGACCGATGGCGCTGCGTAGTGCCTGTTGAGCCTGCTCGTACTGGCCCAGCTTCATGTGAATCTCCGCCACGCGCTGATAGGACTGCGCCGCCTCCGCCAGCACCTGCGGGTCGTTGCTGTTAGTCCGGGCAAATTCCTCGTAGTAGGCCCGGGCCTTGGACAACAATTCGGTCCGTGTCTGCACCAGAGTCGTCGGGCCTGCCAGTTGTTTTTCGACCACGCGCGTCATCTCATCCACGGCGTCGCGCGCCTTCTCGTAGTTGAACTGGGCCCGCGCGCCGAGCGTCTCAGCCTGGTCGAGAGCCGCCTCGGTGCGCGCCTGCTCGCGCCAGACGAGCGCCGTGCTGACCGACAATGCTATCACGCCGACGAACAGCAGCAAGACACCGCCAGCAACGACCGATCGATGGCGACGCGACCATTTGGCCAGCCGGTCCGCAACGCTCGGACGTTTGGCCCGGATGGGGCGGTCGTCGAGAAAGCACCGCAGGTCGTCGGCCAGCTCCCGGCAGGAGCCGTAGCGCCGCGTCGCTTCTTTGGCGACGGCCTTGCCGATGATCGTTTGCAAGTCTGTGGGCACGGCGGGATTCAGTCGGCGCACGGCAGTCGGCTCGTCGAGTTCGATGCTGCGCAGCAACTGGTGGCGATTGGTCCCCGCATGGGGAGGCTGGAGGGTCAGGAGTTCGTACAGAGTCACGCCGAGCGAGTAGATGTCCGTGCGCTGATCCAACAGCGAGACCCGTCCGGCTGCCTGCTCGGGACTCATATAGCGAATCGTCCCCAGGACATCGCCGGCCCGGGTCAGCGTGACGCTGCCGTCGGTACGGTAGTGGGCCAGACCGAAATCCGTTATCCAGAGATGCCCGCGCGCGTCAATCAGCAGATTGGACGGCTTGACGTCCCGGTGGAGAATCGCCATATCATGCGCGTGCTGTAGAGCGTCAGCGGCCTGGATGGCCAAATCGACCACCGAGCGGATGTAGAGAGGACTCTGTGTGGAACCGGCGGACACCATGACGCTGGCGGTGCTGCCCGAAGCTGTGACCGGCCGCACGTCCCGGGGGCGCTGCGTCTCGGCGGCGGAGTTGCCGCGCAGCAGGCGACCGGACGTCAGCTCGCCGGCCAAACGCGAAAGCGGTCCCTCCGCCGAATCACTCTGTGGTTGGTCGAGACCGGAGAGCTTGCGCAACTCGCGAATCACCGCCGACAGGGGCTGTCCGTCCACGTACTGCATCGCGTAATAGTGAACGCCACGTTCACACCCCACGGAGTAGACCGGCACGATGTTGGTGTGATGCAGTTGGGCTGCGGCCTGTGCTTCCATCTTAAAGCGTTGAAGCTGTTGCGGGTCGAGCACGGCCGCGAAGGGCAGGACCTTCAGCGCCACGCGCCGGCCCAAGGAGAGCTGTTCGGCCTCGAACACGACACCCATCCCGCCCCGACCGATCTCGCGCACGATCCGAAAATCGCCCAGCACCCGGTTCTGTGATCCCAGCGCTTCTGGGGACTCATCGTCCGCGCGCCAGAACTCGCCGGGACCGCCCATGGCCTTCAAGACCGGCAATACCTGTCGCAGCGTCTCGGCCAACTGCGGGTAGCGCTGCGCGTACTGCTTCACCTCGGGATCGGCACCGCGCTCGAGCTGCTGGAGGAATTCCTCGGCAATGTCCGCCACCTGGGCGTCGAGGTCGTCGCCGGGATGAGCCTGATCGGGTGTCATATCTGCGACCTCGTCAGACCGATATTGTGGACGATTTTGCCCAGGCGCAGCAGCGCCCGCCCGTAGCGTTTCCGAGCCGTTGCCGGTTCGATCCGCAGCACGTAAGCAATCTCGTCGAACGACAGTTGCTCGTAGTTTCTCAGGATCAATACATCCTGGTCAGCCGGTGACAGACGCGAAAGCGCCTGGCGCACGCAGCGGGCCTGCTCGGCGCGGGCTGCCTGCTGACTGGGTGAGGCCTCGCCGCCGGTCAGTTGTTTGGCGAACTGCAGAGAAGAACGCTGGGGCAAAGCCACCTCGCGCCGGACCGTGCGACGCTCGGCACCGACGTGACGCCGATAGGCCATCACCAACTGGTCCTGGGCAATTTGCCGCAGCCAGAGGCGGAAGGCCACCGGCTGCCGTTGGAGATAATCACCCAATCGCTTGGCCGCTACCATTTGCGTCTCCTGTACCACGTCGGAGGCATCCACGCGCGCACGCAACTGTTTACCTATGTGCACCGCCACCACGCGGCGCAAATACGCGCGATGGTCCCGGAACAACTGCTCCAGCGCCTCCGCGTCGCCGGCGCGGGCCTGCTCCAGAAGCGCCTCTGTAAGCGAAGAATTGTCACCGTTGGAACTGCTCATGGTCTTCTGCCATTATACCCGCAATCACACGCAACCTGTGACCGGCGGACGAAACTTTCTTCGAGCCAGCCGGCGCGTCGCGCTTTTCGGGTCACAAAAGCGACTTGACGGCAGATACACCGACAAGGAACCAACAAGTGCTGAGGTCCGAAACCCGGGCCGTCAAGGCGACTCATATGGAGGAGTCCAAGAACCAAAACCAATCATGTTTGAGAGGAAACCACAATGAGCCGATCCCAGTTCGACATCCTCAGAGTGTGTGTAATAGCGCTGGCTTTGACAACCTCCGCCTACGGCCGGCTCATCGCCGACGCCGGACGCGACCAGCACGTGTATCACCCGAACGGGCCGGTCATGCTGGATGGCAGCGCCAGTGTCTTTCCCGATCCTCCCAGCACGCAAGAATACCAGTGGACACAGGTCGACGGCCCCGAGGTCCAGCTTAGCGACCCGGCGGTATGCCGGCTTGTCTTCATGCCGCCCGTGGCAGACTCCTACAAGTTCGAGCTCGTGGTCAGCGATGGCCGGGACTCCAGCACCTCGGACACCGTTGTGGTCGTGGTCGGGTCGGTCCCGACCCACGCATCGCACTGCGTCTGGCCAGTGTCGGGCGGTGGAAACGGCCATGCGTATCAGGCGGTCGCGGCCGGCGAACTGATTCCGTGGACGTTGGCCGATGCGACAGCTACAGCCGCCGGCGGATATCTGGCCACGATCACTTCATCCGAAGAAGACGACTTCGTCTACGACATGATCGGCGCCGGCAGCTCGTATCTCTTCCTCTCGGCCATGGGCAACTACTACGGTCCGTGGTTGGGAGGCTACCAACGACCCGGTGCCGCTGAACCGGGCGACGGCTGGTGCTGGGTCACGGATGAGCCGTTTGAGTATACCGCCTGGAACGTGGGTGAGCCTTCCAATACGGCCGGAGGCCTAAATGAAGATCGGCTCCACTATTTGGGACACGGCGGGCCCGAGCCACTGTGGAACGACCAGCTCAACGCCGAGACGTTTGGCCCCACCTCCTTTGTCATTGAGTATGACCCGGTGGTCTGCGAGGCCGAAGATGCCACGGCGATCTCCGGCGGCACGGTGGAGAGCGCCTGGGGCGGGCACTCAGGCACGGGATACGTCACACTGCACGGCCAGGCAAGCAGCGTCCGGTGGGTGGTAGATATGGATATGGCGGGACCCAAGAAAGTGCAGTTGCGTTATGCCCACGGAGCATCCAAGGATGTTGCGCTGCACATTGCCGTCAACGGCGTGGCCGAAAGGGTCGATCTTGCCGATACCAGCGTGCGTGGATGGCCGGCGTGGGGCAGCGTTGCGGTCAATGCCTACTTTCACTCGGGCGGCAGTGTCGTGGAGGTCTGGGCCGACGCCGACGATGCGGCCGTGAGCATCGACAACGTCACGCTGTTCGACAACAACACGAATCTGGTTTTCAACCGGTGCATTACCGTTTCGAGCCAAGAGCAGGGTCATCCGGCGGCCCATGCTCTTGACGGCGATCCCCGCACGTACTGGAGAGCCGAGAACTTGCCTCAATGGGTAGAGGTTGACCTAGGGGACATCTACGAGGTTCATTGCATCCGGTTGGTGGGCATGTACGGACAGGCCCCTCGGTACCATGTGGAGGCAACGACGCACCCGGGCGGCGCCTACACCTGCATCGTGGATCGTACCGAGTACTCAGCCCCCCCGTCGGAGCCGGAGGCGATGGCAGACATCTTTGAACCCGTACCGGCGCGGTACGTGCGTCTGACAGTAGCGGGCGACGCCAGCGGGTATGGAGGTAGTTCGGGCGTAGCCGAGTTCTACGTTTCGGCTGCGGCTGCGCCGGCGCCCATATCCATCGGTACGGTCGGCTACCGTACGATCCAGGCGGCGATCGATGCAGCGCGCCAGAGGGACGTCGTCACGCTGGCGCCGGGGATGTACACGGGGCCCGGCAACGAGGCCCTCGATATGAAGGGCAAGCGGATCACGCTGGCGTCGAGCGATCCCAACGACCCTGACATCACGGCCCGTACCGTCATCGGGGGCAGCGCCGACGCTCCGGCCGTGCGATTCGACAAGGATGAAGACGCCGATTGTGTGTTGGCGGGCCTGACCTTGACCGGCGCACAGGCGGGCGTCTACATCGAAGACGCCTCTCCTACGATACGCCATTGCCGAATCAAGGGTAACGTCGGCCCCGGCGTGGAGTTGTATCGCGGCAGCCGGCCGCACATCCAGAATTGCATCATCGCGGGCAATCGCGGTCCCGCCGTTGCCATGCGCGTCCACATCGGACGGGTGCGTACCCACAATTACCCTCTTATCGCCAACTGCACGCTGGTAGAGAACCTCGGTGGCGGGATCAAAGGAGACCGGCCGACCGTGGTCAACTCCATCGTCTATTTCAACGAGGGTCCACAAATCGAAAGCGCGGAAGCGGCTGTGACGTACTGCGACGTGCAAGGGGGCTCGCCTGGAGAAGGCAACTTCGATGCCGATCCGTGCTTCGCGGCCCAGGGCTTCTGGGTTCATCCGGACGATCCGGAGACCGCCGTGTCGCCACTGGAGCCGGAGGCGATCTGGGTCAACGGCGACTACCACCTTCAATCTGAGATCGGCAGGTGGGAAGACGGCGCGTGGGTAACCGATGCACAAACCAGTCCGTGCATCGACGCGGGCGATCCGACAGTCGACAGCGGCTCCGAACCGTACCCCGGTGGCGAGCGCATCAACGTAGGCGCCTATGGCGGAACGTACCAGGCCGGCATGGCACGCCGGCCGTAGAAGCGGACGAACATGCGCTTGGCAACCGACGCACCACGTCTGGGCGAGCCGCAGCGTCGGGTGGTGAAAAAGGAAAAAGGGTGGGGCAAACCAAGCCCCACCCTGTTGCGTGTTCTGTCATTCAGGCAAGCACCGGCGTTAGGGCGCGCCCAGGCGGAGAACGGTGACCGAGCTCTCGCCGGTAAAGCTGTCTCCCCCGACGAGCGTGCCCGTCACTTCGAGCGCGAACGAGCCGTACCCCTCGGTGGCTGCCAGGAATTCGTTCTTGTCAAAATAACCGACCACCATACCCCGCTTTGCCGTGCCGTAGTGTAGCTGACGGAAGGCGATAATGGGTT
>Ga0180431_10003572_pt1 | contig 19967 bp, 14 predicted proteins | sample SS_ome_11_FD_132459 | JGI IMG/M metagenome (GOLD analysis project Ga0180431, IMG submission 132459) | Hypersaline lake sediment archaeal communities from the Salton Sea, California, USA - SS_1_MS_1 metaG | ecosystem: Environmental > Aquatic > Non-marine Saline and Alkaline > Hypersaline >... | reverse complement strand
CTGAACAGCGGTCGCTACGAGCTCGTGCTCCTCGATCCAGCGCTGCATCACCAGTGCGAACTTGGCCATTTTGACCAGCGACGCCGCTGGGACGCCCGGGGTGGGTACGTAGGCCTTGATCTCGTCCAGCTTGCCGCGCACCTGGGAATCGTCGTCCTCGAGGCGGTTGGCGCGGCCGAACGCCTCGGAAAGGTCCAGCACCTCTACGCTGATGCCGGCCTTTTCCAGCAGCTTTTCGCTGTAGCGCACGGTGATGAAAGCGGCTGGACGCGCGCCCAGCGCCCCTACCTTGGCCCCTCGCATGCCGCGCACCACCCGGCAGGTGCCGACGAACTGGCGCAGGTCCTGGCGAAAGCCGGGCGAGTCCGGGTCCACGGTGTGCAGTTTTGTCAACGTAAAGTGAATCCCGTACTGCTTGAGGTTGTTGCACGCCGACATCTTGCCGCAAAAGCTGTCCCGGCGATCCGCGATCGACATCTTGCCCGTTTCGTCGGGGAACGCATGGACCAGCACTGGCACGTCCAGCTCGGACATGCGCAGCGCGTTGGCCACGCCGCGCTCGTCGCCGAAATTGGGCAGCGTCACCAGGACGCCGTCGATCTCGTCGCGATGTTCCTTGAACAGCGCGGCGCATTTCTCGGCGTCTGTCAGGCTCTCGACGCTGCCGAACGGTGTGTCCTCCGGCGTGAGCGTCACGGCCTGGATGCCTTCTTCTTCCAGGATCCTTAGAATCGTCTGTCGGCCAGTCTTGCAGAGATGGTCGGGGAAAAAGCCCCGGTTGCCAACGACAACGCCTAACGTGGGTTTGCCCATCTGTAGTTTACCTCCTTCAAGGTGATATAGCCCCGATAGCCGGTGCTGCGTAGCAGGGAATTTCGCATAGAGTATAGCACGGAACCCGACTCAAGCAAGGTCGAGGACGAACTTGTCTCGTGCGATCAGCCGAGGCGGAACGTCAGCGCTGCCACCGCAAGTGGCGGGAGCTCTATCGTGGCGGATCCCTCGGCGATGTGCACGTCCGTGAATGGTTGCGAGCGGATCAGGTCCGGCTGCGCGAACGAGTTCGCGGCCTTGGCGTCGGGGCCGGTGAGGATATCGGCATTGTCCAGCGCGATGATGAAACGATCAGATAGGTTGACGTGCACTGTAGCGGGTTCGTGGGGGCTGCGATTGGTGACGAACACGCTCAGCTCGTCGGCGTCGAGGATCGCGCTGGTGTCAACGACGTGCACCTGGCCGTTTGTCCGGCCCTCGTAGCTGGGTCCCTCGACGATCGGCCGGAGCGAAACGCCGTCCCGCCGCTGCGAGAACATCTCCAGCGGGTAAAAGATGGATTGGATCAGGATCTCTTCTCCCTGCGTGATGACCGGCGCGATGACGTTGGCGATCTGCGCCAGGTTGGCGATCTTGAGCACGTCGGCGTGCCGGATAAAGCTGTTCAGGAAACCGGCCACGACCAGCGCGTCCTCGAGGTTGTACACCTCCTCGATCAGATGGGGGGCGAATTTGCCGCCGCCGTCCATTTGCTCTGCCGCCTGCGTCCGGTACCACACGTTCCATTCGTCAAAACACAGGTAAGCCCGCTTGTTGCCACGCCGCGACGAACGTCGCGCCTTGGCCTGGACGAACCGGCATACCGCGTCCATCTCCTCAATCTGCCGGTCGATGCTATTCGTAAGCGCCAAATAGTCCGGCGTGTCGTCGTTCGGGTTGCCGACGTACCGGTGCAGGCTGATATAGTCGGCCAGATCGCCCACGTATTCCAGCACCTGCCGATCCCATTCGATGTACGTGGGCAGGTCGGGCGTGCACGAGCCGCAGGCGACCAGCTCGATCGATCCATCGACGTCCCTCATCATCTTGGCCGCCTGCTGGGCGCGGATGGCGTATTGGTCGGCGGGGACGTGCCCGAGCTGCCAGGGGCCGTCCATCTCGTTGCCCAGGCACCACAGTCGCACGCTGTGTGGTGCTGGGGTGCCGTTGGCAGCGCGCCAGTCGGCGTACCTGGTCCCGGTGGGACTGTTGCAGTATTCCACCCAGTTCCGCGCCTCTTCCGGCGTCCCGGTGCCCAGGTTGACGGTCAGCATCGGTGTCCATTTCATCTTTTGGCAGAGGCGGATGTACTCATCCGTCCCCACCTGGTTGGGCTCGATGCTCTGCCAGGCCAGTTCGCGCACGGTGGGGCGCTGCTCGCGTGACCCTACGCCGTCCATCCAGTGATAACCCGAGGCAAAGTTACCACCCGGATAGCGCATCACCGTCATCTTGAGCCGGTCCAGTGCCTGCAGCACGTCGGTCCGGAAACCGTCTTTGTCGGCGCAGGCGCAGTCCGGGTCGTACACGCCTTCGTATACCGCCCGTCCCATGTGTTCCAGAAAACCGCCAAAGATGCGCGGGTCTACCGGGCCGATCTGAAACCGGGAATGGAGTGTGATGGTTGTATCTTGCATTTGTTTGCAGTCCTCTGTGTTTTTCCTCCGAGAATCTGAGGTCAAGCCTCTCGCAGTACAAGCACCTCTCGCGGCGCGATTGCGACTTGGCCCGCAAGGGTCGACCCGCTGAGCAAGTCCACATAGTGACGGTCCAGTTCGATCCCTTGTGACTGCCCGGTGTGGTTCAGCAGGAACAGCAGGCGATCATTCCCCTGCCAGCGCTCGGCTACCTCGACCCCCTGGGGTGCGGTCAGGACCGGTTGCACGCCTGCCAGTCCGAGCAACCAATTGGCCAACGTCGCGTATAGGTCCATATTGCCTACCGTGCCGACGTAGATGACCTGTCCCTGGCCAAACTGATTCAGCGTGATAGCCGGTTGGCCCGCATAGTAATCCCGCGTGTATCGCGCGACCACCGTCGCACCCTGGGGCTTGAGCACGTCACACCAGGTGGTGGCATAGACCGGGCCGGCGGATTCCGGCACGGGCACGGCGAATTCGAGCCGGTTGTGCTCGTCGGCGGGCAGCGAGTCGTATTCCTCTACCTCCACGCCGCACAGGTCAGCCAGGAGGCCCGGCAGGGGCACGTTCACCACTGCATTGGCCCCGTCTTTGACGCCGGTGCGTGGGGTGACAAGGAGCACGCCGCCCCTTTTCACGAACCCGGCGAGGTTCTCGGCCACAGCGTCGGGAACGACGTACAGGGCCGGGACCACGACCAGTTTGTAGGCCGAGAGGTCGGTGGTCGGGGCTACGATGTCGACCGGGACGTGGCGCTCGTGCAAGGCGCGATAGATGTGGTGAAAATGGGCCGGGTAGCTGAACTGGGGGTTGTTGGGCTGGATTTGGAAGGCAAAGCGCGAATCATAGGAGAGGACCATCGCAACGGAAGGCTTGATGACAGAGCCGTGAATCTGCTCGCCCGCCTGCCTGATCTCGTTCCCCATACGGCTGATTTCCTCGTACCGCCGGCCAGCGTGCCCGTGGTGGTCGAGCAGGCCGTGCCAATACTCCTCCGTGCCAAAGCGGGCCGTTCGCCAGCGGAAAAAGAGGATCGCGTCCGCCCCATGCGCGATGGATTGGAACGCCCAGAGCCGCAGTTCGCCGGGCCGTGGGCTTATGCTCACCGTCTCCCACCCGCTTGGGCCGGCCTGCTGCTCCATGACCCAGATGTTCTGGCGCTTGAGTCCGCGCACGGTATCGCAGGCAAGCGCCGCCTGGCTGGGGTCGACGCTGGCCTGCATGTCCCAGAACCCGCGGGGGTAATTGTCCCATGCCACAAAGTCCAGACTGTCGCCCAGGTCAAAGTAGTTGATGCGATCGTACTTGAACCCCATAAAGTTGTGCGTGATAAAGTGCTCGGGGCACATCGCGCGCAGGATGTCCACCTGCATCTGCTGATACGCCACGTACGAATCCGACGAAAAGCGGGCAAAGTCGAGCGCCAGGCCTGGGTTGGGCGAACCGCCGGTCATGAGTGGCAGCGGAACCTGATCCCAGGCGGTGTAGACGTGACTCCAGAAGACAGTGCCCCACTTTGCGTTTAACTCGTCAAGCGAACCGTAACGCCGCTGTAGCCAGTCCTGGAAGGCCGCAGCACAGACGGGACAGTAGCAGCGGTCGCCGAACTCGTTGTCGATCTGCCATCCAATCACCGCCGGATGCCCGGCATAGCGTTCGGCCATCTGCGTCACGATCCGCCGGGTGTAGTCGTGATAGGTGGGGTTATTCGGACAGTATTCGCGCCGATTGCCATATGTCCAGCGGCGGCCATCCTCGCGCATGAGAAACAGATCTGGATGTTTGGCCATCAGCCAGGGTGGCGGTGATGCGGTGGGTGTCCCGATCACGACCTGGATATCGTGAGAGGCGAGGAGCGTGATTGCGCGGTCCAACCACTTGAAGTCATATTGCCCTTCACAGGGCTCCATCTTGGACCAGGCGAACTCGGCCAATCGCACCACGCTAAAGCCCGCCTCGGCCATCAAACGCGCGTCCTCCGTCCACCGTTCTTCAGGCCAGTGCTCGGGGTAGTAGTCAACGCCAAAGTAGAACATACAATCCTCCGTAATGGGGCTCGGTGGCTCGTGGGCGATCACGGCCACGTGCCTGCCCGCAGTTTGCGATATCGATCCTGGACCAGGCCCGCCAGCGGTTCATCCGCCTGGATGCCGCTCACGTCGGCCAGCACGTCCGCGAGCCCGTCGCTGGCGATGTGTCGTTGCAGCGTCACCGCCAGCGGGTCGTCGGGGTCGTCGAAGCAGTAGCCGGCGGCGATGCCCCAGCTCAACGCGCCTGGTGCCACGCCCGCCGCTTTGGCCATCCGCGCCGCGCCCACCAGCCGGTCGGCCGGACCCAGCTTGCGCAGCGGATCCCGCCCCAGGCGGGCGATGGTGTCCCCCAGTGCCCGGTTGGCCAATCGACGGGTGATGTCGGCGATGTAGGTATCCAGCCAGGCAGGATCCACGCCGTAGGCCGCCGCGATGCCCTGCTTTGATTCAGCCAGTGCACGTTCGAACAGCGGGCGGATGGCCGTGTCCTCCAGCGCCCGATAGCAGAAAGCGTGGCGGCGCAGGTATCCAAGGTAGGCGAGCATGGCGTGCCCGCAGTTATGGACGTACAGTTTGCGCGCCGTGTAGGCTGCAAAGTTGTCGCAGGGCTCCATTCCCACGATCTCGGGGATGGTCCCGGCAAAGCCTGCGCGATCCACGGGCAACTCTGTGTACGGCTCGACGGCGATGAGGCTGGGATCCTGGGCTCGCATCTCTGGCGTCGGCGGCGGTACCATGCGCCCGATGACGGTGTCGACGAAGCCAACGTGTGCCTGGAGGTAGTCATGGTGCGCGGCAGGCATATGTGCGCTGACCATCCGGCGGCAGGTCGCAGCAGCATCCTTCATGTTCTCGCAGACGATGACGTTGAGTGGCGTCTGCCTGCCGGTCGTGGCTCGCCGGTCGATCCCTGCGGCGACCAGTGGGGCGACGCGCGGGAGTGCCCGCACGCCGACGGCGGTGGCGGCGATGTCTGCTTCAGCCAGCGCGCTGGTCACTGCCTCCATCTCCTGTGTGTGGAGTGCCCGCACAGAGGCGATCGTGACCTCTTTGGCACGCTCGTTATCGACCAGGCGGATCGTGTAGGCGCGGCGGGCGTTGAGCGCGGCAATGAGGGGCTCGTCGATGTCTACGAAGATGACATTGTAGCCCGACTCTGAGAAGAGCTGCCCGATAAAGCCCCGCCCCACGTTCCCCGCACCGAATATGATGGCAGTTTTTGTCATTGGACCGATTCACCTGTGCATTGATGCCAGGTCCCTGAGGTATGCCCCCATCAGCGGCCATAGCTGTGTGTACTTTTCAAAGGAGCGCTCGTACTCTGCATGCTGCCGTGGGTCTGGGTCGAAAGTCCGCTCCAGGTGCACCAGGCTCGCGACACCGGCTTCGAAAGACGGAAACACGCCGCTCCCGACGCCGGCGATGATGGCTGCACCCAGTGTGCCTGCCTCGGTGATCGCAGGACGGACGAACGGCCGCCCAAAGATGTCCGCACACGTCTGAACCCACGCGTCCGACTTGCTGCCGCCGCCCACTGCCCGGAAATCGGCGATCTCGATCCCGGTAGGAGCGAGCGATTCGACGCACTCTTTCAGGTAGAACGTGCACCCTTCGATGATGCCCTTTAATATCTCCCCCCGCGATGTATCCAGCCGCAATCCGGCGATGACCCCGCAGGAGTCGGAGATGAATGATGGTGGCCCGGTCGCGGCCAAGTGCGGCAGGACCAGGATGGGGCTGGGGCCTTGCGGTATCTCTGAGATGAGATCGGCGTACACGTCTCTGCCGCTCTCCTCTGCCTGCTGTCGCTCTGCCGCGGCGAACGTATCCCTGAACCACTTTACCAGTGAGCCTCCCTGATTGTAGATAAAGCTCACGTACCGTCCGGGCGCGGCGTGGTGCTCTGTGTTCAACCCGCGCTCAATCATCAGCCTGGGCTCTCGCCGCTCGCGGAACACGGGCGTGATGCAGATGAACGTGCCCATGCCATACACGGCGGATCCCTCTTGGACCACCCCGCATCCAACTGCGTTGGCGCACTGATCGTGCGCACCGGTGATGATCGATACGCCCGATGGGAGGCCGAGTTCATCGGCGATGTGAGCGGCTACCGTGCCAATTGCGGTACCTGAGGGGGCCGTGTTGGGGAGCTTGGACCGATCCAGCCCGGTGTGTAGCAGGATCTCCTCAGACCAGGTCCGCCGATCCATGTCAAAGAGCAAGGTCCGGTTCGCCAGCGAATAGTCCGCGACCGGTTCTGCGCCAAGCATGAAGGAGACAAAGCTGCCCCAGAGGAGAAACTTTTGCGCGCGCCCGTAAAGCTCGGGTCGATGTTCCTGCACCCACAGCAGCTTGGTCAGGCCATAGTGGTTTCCCCACGTGTTGCCGTTGATCCGGTACAGACGCTCCTCCTCCAGCGCGCTGGACAGGCCCTCGAGGTATTCCTCCCCGCGTGCATCAAAGTGCAGGATGGACGGGCCCAGCACCTGGCGATCCGCCGTCACCGGGACCGTCGCCTCTCCCAGGGATGACACGGCCAGGGCTGTGATCGGATCTGCAGCCGTGCTCGCCGCGATCGCGCCGATCACCCGCTTGACCTTCGACCACACCTCGACCGCGTCCAACTGCGCCCACCCGGGATTTGGTCTCCTGACGTCGTACTCCTCGTACGCGGACGCCAGCAGGTCGCCCGATTCTGCGGAGAACGCGGCCGCCTTGCATCCTGTCGTGCCTACGTCGATCCCCAGCAGGCTCATGCTGCCCCCTCCCTAGAAGGCCCGGTCGCTTGTCCCATCACCAGCGCTCGGGTCCCGGACAGGCCAAAGTAATCCCGGATCAGCCAGGACGTCCGTTCGTACACCGCATCCTGGGCAGCAGCTACGCTTCCAGAGGCCCGCAACGCCGACCGGTAGGCCTGCCGGATCTCGGTCCCGATGTTCACCTTGGTGATGTCCCTCTTGATTGCGTCCAGCACGTGCTCCCGCTTTACCCCGGAGCCACCGTGCAGGACGAGCGGGATGTTGGTCGCCTTGCGCAGACGCTCGAGATGATCGAGATCCAGCCGTGCCTCGATCTTTTTCCTGTCCTTCATCGCACCCGAAATCGCGCCGTGGACGTTCCCGATGGCGACCGACAGCCAATCGCAGCCGGTCTCGCGTGCAAAGCGCCTGGCCTCCTCCACGTCCGTAAAGCCCATCCCCGATTCAAAGAGTTCGTCGTAGGGGGGGAGAGGCCCGGTCTCGTGGCCCAGCACCGCGCCCAGCTCGGCCTCGCAGGGGATGCCGGCAGCGTGCGCCACGTCCACCACCTGCCGCGTGGCCTCGATGTTCTCCTCCAGATCCAGGCGGGAGCCATCCACCATGACCGAGTCATAGCCCAGTTCGATTGCCTCGCGGATGATCGAGAGATAGTCCACCCGTTGGTTGTCCTCGTCGATCACCGGGATATGATCCAGGTGCAGCCGCACATGGTCCGGCTGGTTCCACTTGATGAATTCGTCCCGGACCGCGGCCGGGCTCTGGCTTTCGAACTTTTTCCACTCCAGGCGCGCTACTCCGACCAGTGCGAAGGAGTCTTGGTCTGCCACGGCCCGGATCACCTGCTCGATCATTGGGAGGTACGGCACGTTAAAGGCCGGAATCGCGATCCCTGCCTGCTGAGCGTTTCTGATGATCTCGGCAGCGTCGGACATCCGTCATCCTTCCTGGGGCGATGTCACCGCAAAGCCCAGATACCGTTCTAGCGCCTCGCGCACGGGTGCCTGAACCAGCCCGGGGGTCAGGCTTACGTGATGGCGGTAGCCATTCAGGCCCACGTGGAGCAGCACGTCCTGGAGGTGTGCGATCTCTGCCACGCCCGCACATCCAAAGAACTCGGGTGGGATTGGGTCCGCGGTGAACCTTCCCTGCCCCAGGTAGAACCGTAGCTCTCCTGCATCGGTGAGCATACTGCCAAAGGAAAAGTCGGAGGGCGCGATCCGCCCGACATGGCATCCATAGCTACATCCTTCACCTACGGTGTTGGCCAGGATGGCGTGGTCGACGATCCGCCCTTCGTCCGCCATCAGGCTCTTGGGCACCGATCCACAATGAAACAGGATGCACTTGGTCTCCTCATCCGCATAGTTGTTGTTCCAGTCCAGGCAGGTCGCCGGCACACCGGAGGCCAGGTGGAGAGCGTGCATGACGATCGCGTTTCCGACGTCCACTTCGCAGGCCGCGGGCACACCGCGGTTGTTCAGCTCGCCCAGGAGCACGCAGGCGGAGATACCGAGCTGTTCCTGCAGTTCGGTCCAGCATCGGAGTGCGATCGCGTCCATCTGATATTCCTCGATGATCTCGTCCAGCACAACGCCCAACCTGACGATGTTGTCGAACGCTTCTTGCGGCACCCCTTCCCAGGACGTGTATGCCCGCAGCCCTACGACCTTGGCCTCGTAGGTTTCATCCCCGGACTTGACCGCACGCATGCGCGCGAACACGCCCGATAGGTCCAGCGTCTCGACCGTGATGCCGTGACGCTGGAGGGCCAGCTCGTCGATGCGAACGGTCTTGAAAGGGGTGGTGCGCGCACCGATAGCGCCGACGGTCATCCCCTTCATCCCGTTGACCACCCGGCAGACCCGGTCAAAGTGGTCCACGTTGGCCCTGAACCGGTCGCTCGAGGGGCTCACGACGTGCGGCTTGAGCGCGGTGAACTTGACGCCGTACTGGTTGAACACATCCATAACGGATATCTTGCCGCAGAACGCATCCCGCCTGAGCTCTGGCGACATCCTGTCGAGCTCGTCGGGGTACGCCTGGACGAGGATGGGGACATCCGCCTCCCCGAGCGCGGCCACCGCGCCGGTCTCGTCGCCAAAGTTCGGCAGGCACAGGATGACCCCACCGAACCTGCCCCGGTTTTCCCGCAAAAAGTTGGCAAATATCTCCCCCTCCCGGGCCGTCTCCACCGCGCCGTAGCGCGTAGCGCCGGCTTCGAGCATGAGGATGTCGTGTCCCTGCTCCCTGAGCACCCGCGGGAGCTCCTCCCTGGCTTCGGCGATCAGCGACGCCGGGAAGAACCCTCTGTTGCCGTAGAATAGTGCGAACGTGGTCTTTTGGTTGCTCATACTATGCCTCCTCTAGCTGTGTGATTTCCATGCCGCTCCTCAGTCCGATTGGGACAGCAATACGACGCCGTAAGGCCCGAGCTTTATCTGATCCCCCACTGCCAGCCCGGTCAAATGCTCGTATGCGGGCCACGGTAACTGTACGGTCTGCACCGCTCTCTCGTGGTTGATCACGATAAAGACCTCTTTGTCTGCGGCATCCACCCGTTTGCGAACCTCGACGCCCGGGGGCGCGTCCATCACCGGGCGGATGACCGCCGTCTTGAGGATGCGGTCCATCAACGCCTGCTGGGCAGTCTCGTCGAGAACCATACCTACATAGTACACAAACCCCCCATGATACGAGTTCACCGTGATGCCGACCTGGTCGTCGAGCCAGCCGTTGGATGGCCCATAGCGCGCGATGGGGGCGACGACGTTGTTCAGCACCTTGAGCCGCTCGGCCCAGAGCTGCGAGACGCCCGAGAACCAGTTCCCCACGATCGGGACGTCGTCCTGCAGAGCATAGTACTCTTCCACCTCGACGCCGGCCATCTCGGCCAGCGGCCCCGGCTGGCGTGCGGGCAGGAGCGCGTTGTACTTGTCCTTCATCCCGCAGCGGGTGGTCAGCACCAGGTGTCCGCGCCGGCGGACGAACTCGATGAGCCGTTCGGCCGTGCCCTCATTCAGAAGCAGCAAGGCCGGTGCGATCACGAGCTGGTAGCCCTTGAGTGGAGCATGGGGGGGGAGTATGTCGACGTCGATGTTCCGCGCGGCCAGTGGCCGGTAGTAGTGGATGAGGTGATCCACATAGTCGAAATCACGGTGGTGGGGTTGCCACTGGATGGACCAGCGGCTGTCGTAGGAGTTGATGATCGCGACGCGCGCAGGGGATGTAGAGTCGGTGAGGAGGGGGGAGGCGGCTGCAAACTCGCGGCCCAGTTGCTGGACTTCCTCGTAAAGGGGCCGGGGCTGCCCCGATTGGTCGACGACCGTGCCGTGGTATTGCTCCTGCCCGTTCGGGGCCGAGCGCCACTGCCAGTACAGGACCGCATCCGCTCCGTGGGCCACGGCGTGCCAGGCCATGGCCCGCGCTTCACCCTTGTTCAACGAGTTGTTGATAGTCGACCAATTGACGTTGCCCGGCTGTGTCTCCATCAGCCAAAAGTTTCGCCGCTTAAAGCCCCGCACCAGGTCGTGAGCAGCGCCCGAGGAAAGATAGTCGTTATGCCCCGTGCCCACGTACCAATCCCACGAGGCCAGGTCGAGGTCCTCGGCCAGCGCATAGTGGTCAAAACCATCGAACCAATTCATAAAGTTGTGGGTGACCCACACGCCGTCCGGCAGGTGTGGGCGCAGGGCGTCCAGTTGCAGCCGCTGGAACCTGCGGTAGCTCTCGGTGACAAAGTGCTTGAATTCGAGCATCAGTCCAGGATTGTGTGGGCCAATGGGGATGGGGATCTGTTCCCAGGCGGAATAGGTCTGGCTCCAGTAGCGGGTGGCCCAGTGTTGGTTGAGCGCGTCCAGCGTGCCGAACCTTTCCGCCAGATATTGCTGGAACAGACTCTTGCAGTGGTCGCAATAGCAGACGCGGTTGTACTCGTTGTCCAGTTGCCAGCCGATGACGTGCGGATTCGAGCCAAAGCGCTCCGCCATCGCACCGACGATGCGGCGGGTCGCATCGTGGAACTCGGGGGCGTTGACGCAGTAATGGCAGCGGTTGCCGAACTGGACGCGTCGTCCGTTCTCATCCACCGCCAACACGTCGGGGTGCTGCTGCATCAGCCACGCGGGCGGTGCCGCGGTGGGCGTCCCCAGCACCGAGACGATGCCGGCGGATGCGAACTGTGAGATCGCGCGGTCCAGCCAGTCAAAGTCGAACTCACCCTCGGCCGGTTCGAGCGTGGACCAGGCGAACTCTGCCATGCGCGCCACGGTAAAGCCCGCCTCGGACATCAATCGGACGTCCTCCGGCCATCGTTCTTCAGGCCAGTGTTCGGGGTAGTAGGCGGCACCGAGATATAGCCTGGGATGTTCCTGATTTGGGTAATCTGCGTTTTGATTGTTGGGCATGTCTTCTCCCTTTCTCTATGGTACGAATGGTAACCCTGTGGCTGCAGCCCGGTGCGGACGGGGCTATTTTCAGGCGTGTCCGATTCGACGGGGCAGGGCGATGTCGGTTTCCGTCAACCGGTAGTGCAGTTGCTCGATCAGTTGCCGGCGTAGTTTTACGTGCGCACGACTGGCCCACAGGTTATGCAGTTCGTGCGGGTCGTTTGCCAGGTCGAATAGCTCGCCGTAAGGCTCCGGCCCACGGTGGCCGGTGTACGTGGTGATCTTGTGGGTGCGTGTGATCAGTGTGCGCAGGCGCAGCCCGAGGTAATCTTCGTCGTTCTCGATCACGACCGAGTCTTGCACGGTGTCGGCCCGGCCGGCCAGCAGCCCCGCCAACGACCGGCCAGGCCAGGCCGGCGGCTGCTGGGGTGCTTCGGGCGATGCAAACCCTTCCGGGATCGCCACACCAGCCAGCTCCAGGATCGTCGGTGGCACGTCCAGCAGGCTGACCAGCGCCGGACTGGCGGCTGGGCGGAACCGGCTGGGCCACCGCCAGATCATCGGCACACGCAGCAACCCCTCAAAGTGGAATGGCCCCTTGTTCAGCAGGCCATGGTCACCCATCATGTCGCCGTGGTCAGAGAGAAACACAACCACGGTGTTGTCCGAGATATCCAGTTCGTCCAGTGCATCCAGGATCCGACCGACGTGGCGGTCGATCAGCGAGACCATGCCGTACGTATATGCCAGAATCTCCAGCCGGTGTGCTTGAACCATCTTTGTGGGCCGGCTGCGGCCGCTCAACTGCAGCGATCGCTCGTAGATTTCTCGGAAGAACGGCGCCAGGTCGTCCAACTCCCCTTCGCGGTTGACTGGTGGGACCACCTCCTCGGGAGAGACCATCCGATCCCACGGCGACGGCGGATAGTAGGGATGGTGTGGATCGGGGAACGAGCACATCAGGTAGAACGGCTGGTCGCCCTCGTGTTGGCGCAGGTAGGCAATCGTGCGGTCGGCCACGTAAGCTGTGTGGTGATAGCGCTCCTCCAGCGGGAATGTGCCGCAACCCTCGGCCCCCAGACGGGATGGGCCTGCTGGCGTGGACTGGAGAAGCTGCCATTTGTCGGGGTGCTCGCGCTGCAGCCATACGCCATAGTCGCCATAGACCTCGGTGCCGTGACCGACGGTGATCTCTAAGTGCTGGAGCCCAAAGTACGGCACAGGGACATGCTCGATCCGCCCGGCTTTCCAGTGGTCGATGATCTCTGGAAACCTGTCGGGCGGCAGCAAAGAGAGGTCGGGACGCTGCCCATATCCAAACACGCTCAGATGGATCTTGCCGATCGACCCGGTTTGGTAACCCGCCTCCGTCAAAGCGCCCGGGACGGTGGGGAACGATGGATCGAGCGGAATACCGTTGGTGCGAACCCGGTGGCCGCGCGGGGTCAGCCCCGTGAAGAGCGTCGCCCGGCCAGGCATGCACAGGGGGCAGTTGACGTACGCCCGGCTCAGGTTCACGCCCTGTGCAGCCAGTGCGTCCAGGTGGGGCGTGCGGATCACCGGGTTGCCCGCGCAGCCCATGTGGTCGGCCCGCATCTGGTCGGTGCAAATGATTAGAAAGTTGGGGTGTTCTTGAGCGCTGTTCATAGGTTGTTGAATATCCTGGGCGAGAAAGAGTCGGCAGGATTGCCCACGGGTGGTATCCCGACGCCGCGGCTACATCCGGTGACTGGGCTCAAACTTGTACATAACGTCGTCGATCGAATTGCTCACCACCTCGATCTCCTCCAGGCGATTGGTACCTAGGGCCAGATCGCAGGCCAGGTTCAGGTAGTTGTCGCCGCGCAGGAAGGGCGCGTTCGGCGGCTCGATAGTTGGGTCAAACCCCATCGCCGCGGTAGCGACCGCGTCTGTCGCCACGGGGTCTTTGCCTGCAAACAGCACGCCGGGTTCCACCGGGGCAAAGCTCCCCCGCGGGACCTCTCCACCTTCCGTTGTCCTTATGCCGTCGATCAGCGCCAGGTGGATGGGCCGCGCCCGGTTGAGATCCAGGATCACTCTTGGCAGCCGGGCCTTGGTCTCGTCTCCCAGCCCATGCAAAGCGGAGCGCCACCAGTGCTCCTCGCCGAGACGGTAGCGGCTGACCGGCGCCAGGCCGATCAGGTTTTTCATCGAGTGCGTGACGCCGCACTCAAAGTGGCACTTCATCTTGGCCACCGACACGAACGCGTCGACCTCCTCCAGGATGTGGTTAACGTAAAAGTCCTCGTAGACGAACCAGCCCTCCCCCACCGGCACGGAGCCAAAGTCACTGTAGGGGGCGGGGGTGTTCAGGTCGATCAGGATGGCGTCCACGGCCCTGGCCATCTCTTCGTATCCAAACAGGGGGTACGATTCCTCGTCATAGACCGCCTCTACGATAAAGAGATCGCGCGCGCCTGCGTCGCGCAGTAGTTCGCACAGCGCGCGCACCACCTCCGGGTGGGTGAGATAGCTCTCGGTGGCGGAGAGACCGGCCGGCGGCTCAAAGAAGGTCCCGCCGGTCAGGTTCACCTTGATCGCCACCCGATCGCCGGAGGCGATCACGTCATCCAGTCCACCGATTCCATCGAGCAGTGTTTCGACCTGCTGACGCACGATATCCCTGTCGTAGCTGGCAGCCCGTGCGATTGCCACCCGCGGACGCGATGTTTTCGAGCGGTTTTTGGGTTGGCAGCCTGCTACCAGCAGCCCAGCCGCCACCGCGCCCATCCCCTGCAGAAATCTGCGCCGGGAGATGGTAGTCTGTGGATGGGGATGGCCGGCTCGTCGATGGCATGTGTAGCAAGAAGGACCTTTCACCGTACGTTCCTTCTCATGCCGTCGCTTCTTGCACCATTGCCCGCGCAGCTTCTCGGATCGCTACGAGCTTGTGTGCCCGCGTCCAGCGCTTGACCGGGATGAGGTCAAACACGCGTGCCTTGACGTGCTGGAGCCAGCGTTCCATGCTCAGCAGGCACGTGATGGTGCCGTTGCCGCTGCCGCCTGCCGCCGCCACGGCAATCGCGGGCTTGCCCGATAGGTCACTCTCGTCGCTGCGGGTGGCCTCGCAGCGGCGCAGCCGGTCCGTGAACGATTTGGCCGATTCGCTCATCTCGCCCCAGTAGACGGGCGTCACGAGGATGTATGCATCGGCCTGGCATATGCGTCCGTGCAGGGCCTGGAAATCGTCCTCTACTTGGCATTCGTGATCCTTCAGGCACGTGCCCCAGCCGTTGTCGCACGCCTGGCACATCCCGATCTGCAGGTCGTTGAGCCGGACCTCCTCGGCGTGCCCTCCTGCCTGGCGCGCGCCTTCAACCGCGGCGGCTGCGCAGGCAGCCGTCAAGCCATCTCTGTTCGGACTTGCGCTGAGTACGAGTACGTTCACGGTGTTGCTCCTTTCGGTTGTGTGATGGGGTCTCCCGGTGTGTGAAACGTGATGCCAACCTGAGCCGCTATTCCTAGCACGTATTCACGGGCAGAGCGGTACTCTTCCTGGGGCATGTGTTCGAGAATCAGCGGCACGTCGCCGGGCAGGCGACTCAGTTCCTGCAGGAACACCGGGTAATCCAACGCGCCCAGCCCGGGTCGCACCTCGTCCAGGTGCACGGTCAGCCGGTCGTGCATGATGATGTCCTTGCCGTGGCACGAGGCGACCCACGGACCCAGCTTGGCAAAGCACTCGTGCAGCAGGGATGCGTTGTCATAGTAGCGCGATGGGCAATTGATCAGGTTCACCGGGTCGAGGTGCACGCCAAACGTCGGGCGATCGATCGCCTCGATCAGCCTCAGGTAGCTATCGGCGCTGTCGGGGATCGTCCACGGCATCGTCTCCAGCGTGTAACAGGCCCGCCTGGGCTTGACCGCGTCGATGATCTGTCTCACGTTCTGCACGGTGAGCTCGAACGCCTCCTCAGAGAGGTTGTGTGGGTGCGGCCCATCCCAGCGCGTGGAATGGAACGACCCGGCGATATTGACGCAGCACACCGCGCCCAGTTCGTCGGCCAGCGCAAGCGCGCGTACGTTGGCCTCCAGGTTGGCCGCGCGCTGGGCTGGATCGGGGTCGAGCATGTTGTTCCACACGCCGACCTCGGCCAGCATGACGTCGTGCCGGGCGAACGCATCGCGGATCGACCGGACGTGGTCCGGCTGGTCCAGAGATGCCGGGGGACAGACAGCCGCCGCGTATCCTGCATCTACATAGGCGCGTGCAATCTCTTCGGGATCATCGCTGTGCGTGCTAAGGCTTACTCCAAGGCGCATGGGTTCACCCCCTGTTGCTGTGATGTGGGAGATTGGGGCATTGCCCCAGACCGGGACGGGTGGAATCGGCCTCGTCGAAGCGGTTCCTTCAGCGCTGCCGTCGTCGCGGATGGGCCGCCTGGTTTGGACTTTCCGGGGCCACGGCTGGAACTGCTGACCGGGCGTGCTGCCCTGGCCGCGCTGTTCACTCGATGACGAGTTCTTTGATGTCAAACTTGGGCACGCCGAACCGGTCGCACAGTCCAAACGCGACGTGAATGGGACTCTGCTCCACGTTCCATATTTTACGATGATATAGGTTATCGCGCCACTCGTAAAGGTAGAGTGCCCGGATGCGCTCGTCATAGTCGGCGTTCACCTGTCGGATCAGGTCGATGAACTCGTGCATCGCCTCGCCGTATCGCGCGTCGTCGCTCTCCGGCACGACCAGGCGTTCGCCTGCCATGCGGTAGCCTACTGCGGAGGGAAAGCCAGTCTCGCTCAGGATCACTGGCTTGTCGACCTGCTCCAGCTCGGCCAACGCCCGGCGCAGATGCAACTCGAACAACACCAGCCGGTCGTTGCGCGCTCGTGGTTCCTGCAGGAAACGCCGGCTTTCCTCGAACGCGTCAAATGTGAACCAGGCACGGGTTCCCATCGGGTAGGCATTGAGCGAGACGACGTCGCAGGCATCGATCAAGGGCCACAGCCATTCCCCAAAATGGCCCTCTTGATCGAACACGATTTCCTCCATGGCATAGGTGAGCGGCGTCTCGTATCCTCGCTCGTCCAGCCACTGGCGGTATGCCGTGATCAAGTTGGCCAGGCCGAAGGAAAGGCGGGCCGTGAATCGCTTCTGATCCGGTTCGTCGCCACCCTCGCGCAGTTCGTTGCCCACGCAGATCGCTTCGAGGGGTACGCCCAGTTGGTGATATCGTTCCAGTTCTTCCAGGTGTACCTGCGAGTGCCAGTCGCGCACCAGTTCGCGGGCGTCGACGTGCAACCCGGCCAACAGGCTCATCCCGGTCTGCAAGAGCGCGGGCGCCACGTTTTCGGCGTACTCGACGTGGTAGGAGCGGATCGTCCGCAATCCGTTTTCGGCGGCCAGCGCGATTTGCTCGTCGATCCCGATATCGTCATAGTCGTGAACCCAGGCCCCGATTTTCAAGAGATATCACCCTTTCAGTCCACTCGTCACGACACCTTCGAGGATGTGTCTCTGTCCCAGGAAGAAGGCGATGACCAGCGGCAGGACGTACAATAAGGCCCCGGCGAGGACGGTCGTGGTGAGCAGTTCGCCGTGGGGCGATAGGTAGCCGGTCTGCAGCTTGACTGCCAGCGTCGTGTTGGCGTCCTTCAGGAAGAGGAAGGGATTGACATAGTCACCCCACACGCCCGCGAAATTCAGGATGGACGCCGTGGCGATCACCGGCTTGGCGTTGGGCACAAACACAGCCCAGAACGTACGGAATGGGCCGCAGCCGTCGATCTCCGCCGCGTCCTCCAACTCTCGGGGAAACCCGGAAAAGAACTGCCGGAACATAAAGATGTAGAACGGGCTCCCGCCCAGCCCCCATAGGATCCATGGCCACCATGTGCCCGTCAGCTTAAGCCGGGCGAATATGATGAACTGGGGGATCTGCACCACGATACCGGGGACGATGAGCATGGCGATGATGATCGTAAACAGCTTGTCGCGTGCGCTCGCGTTGATGCGCGCGAAGGCAAAGCCCGCCATGGCGCTCGTGACCACGGTGAGAATCGTGTGGGATAGGCCGAGGAACAGGGAATGTCCGGCATATCTAAAGTACGGGAACATTGTCACGGCTGCCTTATAGTTCTCCGGCTGCCAGCGTGTCGGAAAGAACCGGGGAGGATAGGTCAGGTACTCTTCCATCGGCTTGAACGACGTGATGAGAAAGTAGAGCAGTGGGATTGCGACCAGCGCGCCGAAAAGGATGAGGCTGCCGTATGCCACCAGATACCTCAGGAACCGGTTGGTGGTGATGGCAATAGGTTTGTTATGGCTTTTGGCTGTCATGGCTGCCTTCCCCCCTCGACTTCTACTTCGTAGAACACCCAGTAGCGCGCTGTCCGAAAGACCAGGAGCGTCAGCGCCAAGATGACGACGAACAGCAGCCACAGCAGGGCGGTTGAGTACCCATACCTCTGGTAGACGAATAACTGGCGGTAGGCGTGGATCATGTAGAGGTAGGAACTCCTGGGCGGGTTCCAACCTGAAACCTCCTGCGCGGGGGCCAGCAGCATGGGCAGGACCAACTGCTGGAAAGCGCTGATCAGGCCCAGGACGAGCTGGAAAAAGATGACGGGGGTCATGATGGGCAGGATCACGTGGCGGAAGAGCTGGAGTGCGTTGGCCCCGTCGATCTGCGCTGCCTCTTTCAGTTCCTCGGGGATGTTCTGCAAGCCCGCCAGGAAAATGACCATGCCCGAGCCCAGGCCTGTCCAGAGCGCGATCACGCTCAGGCTCTGCAGGGCGTATTGCGACAAGAACGGCAAAGCTGTGCCCGGCCGAAAGAGGCTGATGGCCGCGTTGAGGAGACCAAAGTTGTTGTCCAGGATGATCTTCCAGATCCACACCACCCCCACGACCGGCACGATGCTGGGCACATAGTACAGCGTGCGCAGGAATCCGCGGCCTTTGATGCCTTTCTGATTCAGGATGAGCGCCATACAGAAGGTGACGACGAGCCAGAGTGGCGTGTTGATCGCGGCCCACAGGAGAGTCCGGCCGAGAGAAAAGAACATGCGGTCGTCCGAGAACGCCCGTGCGTAATTGTCCACGCCGATGAATTTGGAATCGGCCGGGTCGAACCCATCATAGTTGGTCAGGGACGTGAAAAAGCCGATGCACAGTGGCGCTACCGACAGCAGCACAAAGCCCAGCAGCCAGGGAGCGACAAACAGGTAGAATGAGATGGTCCTTCTTCGAGCTCTGGTGGACTTTTTCCGGCGGCTGGCTGGCTTCCTTCCAGGTTGTTGTGTGTTGGCCATTTCCGCAACTCCCACTCACTGATTTAGGGGTAGCGGAGGCAGGGACACGGAGGTCCCTGCCCCCCTGCTTCCAAACAGCAATGACCAGCTACTCGGTGCGCTCCATACCCTCCTCGATAGCGACGTTCACTTCCTCTTCCACGGTCAGGAGGAGGTCATCCAGTGTCATATCGCCGGCAAGCGCCTGCTCCAGGTACAGGAGCCAGGTGTTAGCGACGACCTCCGCTCCGATGAAGGGGTTGAACTGCACCGGCGGCGTCTCGAGATCGAGCTCGCCCTGGAGGACGCGCCTCTTTTGCTGGTCGAACTCGGTCTCATTGGGCATCATATCGTACATGGACTTGAGCGCGGGGACGCCCCATCCGCTGGCTGCACGGGCTTCCGCCGGCTCCTTGCCGTTGTACCACTCAAAGACCTGCCAGGCTCCGTCCGGCACCTCGGTCTTGCTCACCATGAACATGCCGGTGGCCGTGATGGTGCGGTCCAGCCGCTTGCCGGACCACGTGGGCGCGGGCAGCATGACCACCTTCCCGGCGGTGACATCGCTTTCGGCCATGCCGCCGAACCAGTAGCCGTACTGGATCAGGCCCACGAGGCCACGCACAAAGTCGTCGCCGATCCAGGACGTGCTGGGGTTCAGTGGGTTGGCGACAAAGTTGTTGCTGGCCAGGTCAAAAAAGTACTGCGCCATCGCCTTCAGGTCGTCGTTGGCGCTCAGGTTGATGGAGGAATAGTCCTCCGCGTACAGGCTTTGCCCCAGTTCATCCAGCAAGCTCATCCAGATGCGATCGATCCACGCGTCGGCGTAGGCAAACCCCCACCGCGCGACCCGCTCGCCGTCGAACATGGTCAACTTCTCGGCGAAGTCGGCAACCTCGGCGTAGGTCAGGGCGGTGGTGTCGTCCGGAACGTCGACACCGGCCTCCTCAAACGCGTCGGTAAAGGCCCACATGGTAAAGTCCGGCGACCAGTCCTTGCACATGCCATAGATATTCCCCTCGCCGATCGCGGTCGGGCTGTTGGCCATATAGTAGGCGTTGGCGGGTGCCAGGTCGTCGGGCT
>Ga0180431_10003571_pt1 | contig 19967 bp, 11 predicted proteins | sample SS_ome_11_FD_132459 | JGI IMG/M metagenome (GOLD analysis project Ga0180431, IMG submission 132459) | Hypersaline lake sediment archaeal communities from the Salton Sea, California, USA - SS_1_MS_1 metaG | ecosystem: Environmental > Aquatic > Non-marine Saline and Alkaline > Hypersaline >... | reverse complement strand
CCTGGACCTCGCCCACGGTAGTCGAGACGGGCAAAGGCAAGCAGTTGGTCACCGTATCGACGCCATGGGTCATTGCCTACAACCCTGATGACGGTACGGAGTTATGGCGGGCAAACTGCATGGGCTACGACGTGGCGCCCTCCCCCATCGTCGCGGCGGGCCTGCTGCTGGCGGTCCAGCCTTACGACCGCATGATCGCCATCGACCCCAACGGCGCCGGTGACGTAACCGAAAGCCACGTGGCATACACCGTCGACGAAAACATGCCCGACATCTGCTCACCAGTCAGCGACGGCCGGCGGGTGTACCTGCTCACCACCGAAGGCACGCTCAGCTGCTACGAAGCGGCAACCGGTGAGCCACTGTGGAAACATGATTTCGAAACCGAGTTCCACGGCTCGCCGACATTGGCGGACGGCCGCCTGTATGTGCCCAGTCTGGAGGGAACCATGATCATCCTGCAACCGGGTGATACCTTCAAAGAAATCGGCCGCGCTCAACTGGGCGAGAAAACGTCCTGCTCGCCGGCATTCCTGACCGGACGAATCTATATCCGCGGCGAAAAGAACCTTTATTGCATCGGAGAAAACTAGCCTTGCCGTGCCCTTGTGAGACAAACGCAGACATCAACCTGGCTCGGGTGGACGAGATCGTTGCGCAGACGGGGCAAGCACGCGAGGCATTGATTCCAATCCTGCAACAGGTGCAGCAGGCCTACGGCTATCTGCCCAAGGCGGCCTTGCAGCGGGTATGCGAGCTGACAGAATCAAAACCTGCCGATGTGGCCGGGGTGTCAACGTTTTACACCCAGTTTCGCCATCAGCCCGTCGGACGACACATGATCAGCGTCTGTCACGGCACAGCCTGTCACGTCAAAGGAGCCCAGAACGTGCACAACGCCATACGGCGGCACCTGGACCTCGCCGACGACCAGGATACCGACGACGCCAAGTTGTTCACGATACAAAAGGTGGCGTGCCTGGGCTGTTGTACCCTGGCCCCGGCAGTGCAGATCGACGACGTAACGTACGGACACCTGACGCAAGACAAGGTGCCCGACATGCTGCGAGACTTCCTGGCCTTACAGCAGCACCGAGGCAAGAGCAAACGGACCACGACGCAGACGGTTGCCGAGGGCCCCGCTGAGATCCGCATCGGGCTCGGCTCCTGCTGTGTCTCCCGAGGCAGTGGCAAATTGCACCAGGCGCTTACCGACGCACTGGCGGAGTTGGCGCTGCCCGTGCGCGTCAAACGCGTCGGATGTGTGGGCATGTGCCACCAGACACCACTGCTGGAAATCGTAACAGATCAGGGCCAATCACACTTCTATGCACTGGTCGAGCCAGATGACGCCAAGGCCATTTTGCTCCGACATTTTCGTCCGGGCCTGGCCCATCAGGTCCGAGCGACGGTCTCGAGCACCCTCGACCGCTGGTTGACCGACGCAAACGCCAGTCCGATAACACGTTACAGCATCGACGTCCGCGACAAGCCCGTAGCGGACTTCCTGCAGAAACAAAAGCACATTGCCACCGAGCACTGCGGACAGATGGACCCGACCGACCTCGACGAGTATCGCCGGCGCGGCGGCTTCGAATCGCTGCGGCGCTGCATCGAACAACTAAGCCCGGACCAGGTCATCGAGCAGGTTCGCCAGAGCGGACTGCGGGGGCGCGGCGGTGCAGGATATCTAACAGGCCTCAAGTGGCAACACGTGCGACAGGCCGGCCAGACCCCTTACATCGTCTGCAACGGCGACGAGGGCGACCCGGGCGCCTTTATGGACCGCATGTTGCTCGAATCCTACCCCTACAGGGTCATCGAGGGCATGGCCATTGCGGCGCACGCGGTAGGCGCGACGCAGGGGTACCTTTATATTCGGGCCGAATACCCCCTGGCAGTACATCGAGTGCGTGAGGCCCTCAAGCACTGCGAACAGGCAGGCTTGCTGGGCGAGAACATACTCGGCTCGTCGTTGTGTCTGCAACTGAAGATCATGCAGGGCGCCGGCGCGTTTGTCTGCGGCGAGGAATCCGCTTTGATCGCCTCCATCGAGGGCAAACGAGGCATGCCCCGCCTCCGGCCGCCTTACCCAGCCCAGCAAGGACTATGGCGCAAGCCCACGCTGGTCAACAACGTGGAAACCTATGCCTGCGTGCCCTGGGTGCTCGCACAAGGCCCCGACGCCTTTGCCTCGCTGGGAACCGCCCAGAGTAAGGGCACCAAGGTGTTCGCACTCGCCGGCCGCGTCGCGCGGGGCGGACTCATCGAAGTGCCGATGGGCATTACGCTGCGGGAAATTGTCGAGGAAATTGGCGGCGGCATAGCAGGCTCCGGACGGTTCAAGGCCGTACAGGTGGGAGGCCCTTCCGGCGGCTGCGTCCCGGCAAGACTGGCCGATACACCGGTAGACTACGAAGCTCTCACCTCGGCCGGCGCCATCATGGGCTCTGGCGGACTGGTCGTGCTCGACGAGTCGGACTGCATGGTGGATATGGCACGCTACTTCCTGGAATTCACCCAGAATCAGTCGTGCGGCAAATGCACCTTCTGTCGCGTCGGCACAAGGCGGATGCTGGACATCCTGGAACGACTCTGCACCGGCCAAGGACGAAAAGGAGACCTCGACACACTCGAAACACTGGCCCACCAGGTCCAACAGGGCAGCCTCTGCGGACTCGGCCGAACCGCCCCCAACCCGGTGCTGTCGACACTGCACTATTTTCGCAATGAATACGAGGCCCACCTGGCCGGCCTCTGTCCCGCCGGACGTTGCGTGGGCCTGATTCACTACACGATTAACGAACAATGTATCGGCTGCACCCTCTGCGCCCAGCAGTGCCCGGTGGGAGCCATTGAAGCCAAACCCTACGAACAACACGACATCGACCAGGAAAAATGCACACGCTGCGGCAACTGCAAAGCTATCTGCCCAGCCGAAGCGATTGAGGTGCGCTAAAGCGACATGAGTGAAATAAGCAGCGATAACACAATTGCGTTGACGATCGACGCCCAGGCGGTGGAGGTACCGCCCGGGGCAACCCTGCTGGAGGCAGCGCGGCAAGCGGGCATCGAAATTCCGACGATGTGTTTTCTGCCGGGTCGGCCCGCAAGCACATCGTGCATGGTGTGCGTCGTGAAGGTGCAAGGCCACTCGCCCCTGCTGCCGGCGTGCGGCACCAAGGCCGAACCCGGCATGGTCGTCGAAAGTGAAACACCCGAGGTCCACGCTGCTCGAAGGGCCGCACTGGAGTTGCTGCTGAGCGAACACGTGGGCGATTGCCTCGGGCCTTGTCACTTGGCTTGCCCCGCGCAAATGAACATCCCCTTGATGCTCCGACAAATCGCAGCCGGGCAGTTGAACGAGGCGATTGCAACCGTCAAACAAGACATTGCGCTGCCCGCCGTGCTGGGGCGCATCTGCCCGGCACCCTGCGAGAAGGCCTGCCGACGTAGAACCAAGGACAACGCCGTCGCAATATGCCTGCTCAAACGCTACGTGGCCGATGTCGACCTGGCAACCCAGCAGCCTTACCAACCCGTATCCGAAGGAACAAACGGCAAGCGAGTGGCGATTGTCGGAGCGGGCCCGGCCGGCCTGTCGGCGGCATACTATCTCGCCCGGCGGGGGCATGCATGCACGCTCTTCGACGACCACGACCAGCCCGGTGGCATGGTGCGATACAGCGTCGATGAGGAACAGCTCCCTCGCGAGGTGCTCGACGCCGAGATCGCTACGATTACCAACCTGGCCGTGCAGTTCAAGCCGCAGTGCACATTGGGCCACGACATTTCACTGGCAACGCTGCGCAGCGAGTTCGACGCGGTGTTGATCGCCATCGGACAGGTGGAGCCGGCTGATGCGGGCGGCCTGGGCCTGACCGCAAGCGACCGAGGTGTTCAGGCACAGCGTCGCACGTTCCAGACCGAACTACCCGACGTGTTCGCGGCAGGCAGCGCGGTCCGCCCCACCCGACTGGCTGTTCGCGCTTGCGCCGACGGTCGACAGGCCGCAACGGCTATCGATCAGTACCTTACCCACAAGCCGCTCACCGGTGAAACGCCACCCTTCAACTCCCGCATGGGCAAGCTGCAACAAGGCGAGATTGATGTGTTCACAGCACTTGCCAATGCGGCGGCGCGTGTCGAAAACGGCCAAGTGGCAGACGACGGACTACGCCACGAACAGGCACGTACCGAAGCCGAGCGGTGTCTGCACTGCGATTGCCGAAAGGCCGACCGCTGCCAACTCCGTGAACAGGCTCAGGCTTACCAGGCAACCGTCAACCGCTATGGCAGCGAGCGCCCGCTCTTCACGCAGTTAACCCAACACGCCGACCTCATCTTCGAACCGGGCAAGTGTATCAAATGCGGCATATGCCTTACACTGGCCAGAGAAGCAGCTGAACCACTGGGGCTCTCTTTCATCGGTCGAGGCTTTGACGTCCGCGTCGCCCCGCCGTTTGACGAGTCACTCGCTGACGCCTTGACCCAGGCGGCGAAAACGTGCGTCGAACGCTGCCCCACGGGAGCACTCGTCTGGAAAAACCAAACCATATCTGGCTAAGCCCACGCGTGCCAACCGTCAGCCCAGACTGCGACCCGCAAGCTCCTCAATGCTCGCGACGTAAGCATCCGCATTGAACTTACGCTTGAGCCCGGCGTCGTTCATGTAACGCACCGTGCCAAAAACCGGACGCCGCCCCCAAGGCCGATCATGCAACCCAAAGCACCACGCCACACCCGTATACCCATTCGGATCACGACCATCCAGTTCATACTTGTCGTTCAACGCCAGCGCCGTTCGAAAAGCGTGCTCCGCGGTGCGCGACCACTCAAGAATCTTCTTGCCCCAGTACATACGCATATACCCGTGCATCTTGCCCGTAAGAACCATCTGCATCTGCGCCGCATTCCAGTACGCATCATACGTTCGACCTCCTTCAAGCTCACGACGATTATACACCCGCGGCCGCGCATCGCTCTGATGCTCACACAATGCCGCACGTGCCCAGGAAGGAACACCACGCAGCTTGCCGAAAAACTCGCCGTAATGAACAAAATTCATCGCCAGCTCACGCCGCACGATCAACTCTTCCAGGTAGACCTCCGCCCCATCTCCGCCGGCCCGACGTACCTGCAGCGCGATATCCAAAGGCGATATCTGGCCAAAATGCAGATAGGGACTCATGTTCGACAACACACCGGCATTGGGGTCGTTACGCTTCTGATCGTAGTGCGACAAATGCCCCTTGATAAACGCACGCAAATGGCGTTGTGCCTCACTGTAGCCGCCATGATAGTGTGGCGAGGGCAACACCGACGAATCGAGATTGAGACGCTGAACGACTTGTTCGGGACTGCGAACATCCAGACTATCAAAACAGCGGCCGCTCGTCTTGTGTTTGACTTGCCGCGGTGTCAGCGGCGTCAGATACTGCTCCAGTTGCCTGTGAAGCTTCGGCCGAAGCGTGGCCGCGGCGTATTCCTGCTTGCCCGACACCACTTCCACAGGCACCACCACGTCAGTCTCCACCTGTATCAAGGGGCACGTGAGACGTCGCGCCAGGCTCGCTCGCCATTTCTTCTGCCAGGGCATATAGCCGCAATCCGTAACCACCAGCCGCGCCGCCTCGCTCAACGCCAGCGCCGCCTCGGGCGGCGAGCCATGTCTAACCACCAGTGGCACGCCCCGATCAGCCAACTCGCCGGCCAACTCGGCCAGCCCCTCCAGCATGAAATGATAGTGCCTCAGGTTGGCGTTGGGGTAATCGTCCGTCAAACCGAAACACACCACCAGAGGCCGGTGCAGCTCATTGGCCTGCTCGATCGCAAATTCCAACGCGTGGTTGCACTGCGCCCGCTGCGACGCCTGCATCCAGTAGAGTACATAATCACCCGGCGTAACGCCCCTCTCGTTAAGTGCTTGCACTCGTTCAGCCTGAATCATAGCACCTCCTACCGAGCGAACGACACCATCTGCAGTACAGACCGTTAACAGAAGAAGCCCAAGGCACACAGCCAAAATCATTAACTTCTACAGCACACCTTTACCGTTAAAAAACCAGCAAGCGACCAACTCCGGGCTCCCTGAGGGGCAACTCCAAGAACCTGACCGAACCTCACAGGGCCGCCCAGACAATTCTAGTCCGCCCGACTCAGCCAGACCACCTTTGACCTTTACAAATCTCGCCCCGATAAATACCATACGTACAGTGGCAGATGCATACAGCTTTGGGAGGCACCAGGTTACCTACTGCAATCCCAACGCGGTCATCCCTGCAGTGACCTCGCCGGTGCCCTTGCCCACACGAGATAGACTGCGTCCGCCCGTGCGGTGGCCAACCATGACAACGCCATGAACGCTGACGGCCAAAACAATCGGGTGTATTCAAAACTACTTAGTTGTCTTGATGAGAACCATAAATGATTAAAGCCTTCGTATTCGACCTTGACGGCACATTGATCGACTCGGAAGTGGTATGGGTGGATTCGCTACAGCAGTTGCTCAAGAGCAGAGGATACAACATTGCCTACGACCAGGCATTGGACATCGTCTACGGCAAGGCTTGGGCCGCCGTCCACGCCGGCGTCAACGAACGCTTCGAGGGACTCTACCCGGACATCAAGCAAATGGAGAAGGACATGCACGAGGTCTTCAACAGTCTCTGTGGCTCTCGTGACATCCTCATTCACACTTCGGTCGACCTCTTGCACCGCTTGGCTCGCGACTATCCGGTTGCCATCGTCACCGGCGCGCCTCGCAGCGAGCTCGAAGAAGGCCTCCAACGCATGGCAATTGGCCAATCACTCGCCTTTACAATGTCCAACGAAGACTACAACCCGGGAAAACCCGACCCCACCTGCTTCCGCCTGGCCGCCAAAAAATTGAACCTTGCCCCCCATCACTGCCTCGTCTTTGAAGACTCCACCGCGGGCATTGAAGCCGCCAAACGGGCAGGAATGGCCTGTGTCGCCCTGCAGCGACCCGGCCGACCGCCCCAGGATGTCTCATCGGCCGACGAAATACTGGACGACCTGGCCAAGTTCGATATCCCCAAGTGGACCAACGGGCAGGCCTCCGGCAAAAGCACACCCTGACCTCCGCTCATGCCGGCCAGAACGATAGTTATCAGACCGGCTCTACCTGATTGACGACGCCATACTGGCCCCTGGGCACACTGCGCCTAACCCCTGCAAGGCCAACCACGCTCCAAAAACCTCGACAACCACCCTGCCGACCCGACAATGCGTCCATGCCATTTCCTGCTGCTGTTTGAGACCAACCACACAAATGCCGATGATTTCCGTGGCAACGGTCAGACGCCTCAGGGCCAGCGCACAGGCGCTGCGGGCCCGGCCGAACCGACCCAACACGATCTTACCAAAGACGAGGGAGAAGCCGTGAAAGACAGTACAACCGTCGCAACGGATATCGCCAACGAAACAATCGAAATCGCTACGCTGCCGGAAATTACATTGCGTATCGTCCAGGTGGTCCAGGATCCCCGCAGCACCGCACACGACCTGCACAAAATTGTCCGCAACGACCCCGCCTTGTCGGCACGGGTGCTCCGGGTGGTCAACTCAGCTTTCTACGGACTCCCAGGCCAGATCGGCTCCATCGACCGCGCTATCATGTTGCTCGGCCTCAACGCCGTCAAGAACATCGCCATCGCCGCAAGCCTGTCCAAAATGTTCAAACAGCCACCACGCTGCGATGAACTCACCGGCAAAGACCTCTGGACACACTGCGTTGCCGTCGGCGCCGCCAACAAACTCATCACCAGCGCTATCGGACTGGAACTGCCCGACGAGTCCTTTCTCTGCGGCCTCATCCACGATATCGGCCTCGTCGCGGTCATGCAGTCACGCGGTTCCGCAATCCCCGAACTGGTCGCCCAAGCCAAACCAGGCCCCTCCTTTGCCCATGCAGAAGCACAGGTGGTCGGTGCCACCCACCCCCAGATCGGAATGGCCCTGGCGGCATTGTGGAAGTTCCCACGCTCGTTCCAATACGTAGCTGGCTACCACCACACTCCAACCAATTTGGCCCGCGAAAATCGTCTCCTCGCAGTGGTCACCCATGTGGCCGATGTACTCTGCGTACAGAAAAACCTCGGCCTGGGCCTCCATGTCGACTCCGAGGAAGTAAACCCTGCTTTTCTCGACGAAATTGGCCTGACAAACGAGCAGCTCAATGACGTAAGTGACAGAATCGAGGAAGAACTCGAAATTGTCCGCTCGCTGATCGAGTAGCCCCCTACCTCAGACGCCAAGCCCACACAACTTGCCAAGTCTCCCGTGCCGACCCAACCACCCTCTCCAGGGACTAGCCCCGCCTTACGCAAGGTGTTGCACCCGACGAGGAAAACTCTACCTCGCGCAAACGCCAACCCTTCACCCGCATTTTCGGACCTGCCCCCATTAACCCCTCTTAATGAAACAGCGCCAAGGCACACTCCACACCCCTTGTCGGATAAGAACGATTTTTCTGGTTAATCCGTCTGCGCGTTTTGACGACATGTCACCTATCAGGCCAACAAACACTTGGCGCCATAGCGCAAACCCAAGGTACCGCCGCCTTAAAAACAAAGGAGATAAATGACCCATGCATGCCCAAAACGAACGCCGCCGCGAACCCCGTGTCCACTACAGTTGGCCCCTTTGGTTCCGTTACGATAACTGCCGTGAGCTTAATCGGGGAACGGTCTTCGACCTATCCAAAAGCGCGGTGAGCTTCTCCGTGCCGCAAGACCAATGCCCCGCCCCCGGCACGCACCTGGTAACACGTTTTGGCTACCCTTGCCTGGTCGACGAAGCCTTGGACATGGATACCTACCACCACTACAGCGAGGTAAGCAGAGTACAGCCCGACAAGCCAGGATTTTGCCGAGTAGTCTTGCAGTTGCACCAGCCGTTGGAGCATCAACCACATCCTGACGTCCCCGATTACGTCAGCACGGTCGCCCCCGAAAACACCCCCATCAATGTGCAAAGCCCAGAAACCGCCAATGTCTCCCAGGAATACGCCGAAGCATTCGCCTGACCCTTCTTGGGCACGCCACGCCCGATCAGCTTCAACTACTCGCAGCTCATCATGCGCTCGGCAACTTAAGTCCACCCCATTCTAATGATCCTCAGACATACGCTGCTCCGTCGACGCAGACTCATCCTTTCCACACACTGGCTCCGCCGGCACATTCCAGCAATTCTCCAGAAAATCCACAATGATCGCCCCTGCCTGCGGATCCGTCAGCGACGGGTGCTTAGAACTCGGCAATTCCGCCGAAACCGTCCTCGCATGAGAGTACTTGGCCACCAGTTTTGCCGACTCAGCCAGGTCGGCTACCCCCTTGCGCGTCAGAACCAGTAAACCCTGCTGCTGGTCCAGCGATTCAGCCATTTGCGCGCTGCTGACCTGCCGGTCAGACGTGTGAAAGTATCCCTTATAAGCCGCCAGGTAGGCACTTACCGATACCTCCCGCAGTACGCCCAGCCCCGCCAGTCTACGGTCAATCGCCGTGTGTAAATCCGCGTCAATATCACCCACCACCACCGCGTCGATACTATGGTCACGCGCCGCCGCACCAAGGGCCGCCGCACCACCAATATCCTGCCCCACTACCGCGATACGGCTCTTGTCCACACTGGAGCGATCCGCAAGGTAATGCACCGCTGCCAAAACGTCATTACGCTCTCGAAGCCCCAGGCTACGCGTCTCCCCACCCGACAGACCACAGGCCCGAAAGTCAAACAACAACACCTCAAAATCATTCGCGTTGAGATAACCAGCCAAGGCAAGCAACTGGTCTCGACTCGCGCCAAGTCCATGACACAGCACCACACCCGGTTTTTGACGCTTCAAGGCTTGGTCCCCGTCTTCCACCACGTCGTCGGCACTGAGCGAAGGTATAAACCAGGCATGAAGCTCCGTGCCATCCTCGCTGAAAAACTGCACCTTCTCGTAGTAAAGACGCAACGCCTCCGGAAACGTCTGAAGGGGAACCCGCGCCGGACAAAGCGTGCTGTAAAAAATCACACCGACAAACAACAGGAAAAGTACCGGCAGAACAATCAGCCGCGGAATCACCGCATCGACCAATTGACCTAGCAATACCCGCAGCCCTTGTTTCTGCACGCCCTTGCCAGAATCAGCCAGAGCCATCTGGGGATGACGCCGATAACTGTGTGGATCGAACACACGAAACATAGATACTTGCAACGCCGCCCGAATCCCTTGGCGTAACACCTGCCACAACGCCTGCTTGAACTTACCGCTGCTCCGCTGTTTCTTTTTTCGCTTGGCCATCGTTTCCTCCGGTTGGCCCCCGCCCTGTATCGGCCTCATACCCCCTGTCCTTCGTGTTAGTTGTCAACCACGACAGCCTTGCGCTTTCAGATGCGCAGCACTGCGCCGCAGCCGAACCCTGCATCCTCAGCGCCGTCACTTTGCCCCCGCTTACGCACAAACAACGACTTGCTGACGCGATTCAGACTGGCACTCAACTATAAAATACACCCGGCACCCAGTCAAACGACCCCGCCACATTACACGCTACTTGTCCAGAACCGTCACCACAAAATAGTCCTGCCGATAGTCGCCCTGATGCAAATCGTCGCTGTTCAATGCGACCTGCTCGACTCGCAACCGTCCGATATCGTCTTGGGCAACCAGACCAAAGTGGTCTTCCGCTTCACTGCTGTCTACGTACCGCAGCAGAATCTTGTCAATCGCCCCGCTGGCCGCACTATGGGTGCCGTTAAGAAAACTGCCCCCCTCACCAGGCGCCAGACCCACCGCCACGGTGCTATCGGCGTAGTAGCCGCCCACCCGCAACATGCCCAGGTGTGCATCAACCTGCGCCACGGCGGCAGCGGCCCGACTGTCCAGGTTCTCGCCATACCCCACCGCCACCAAAGCTGCCGTCATATCGCCTTTGACGTTGATCTGGTTAATCTGCTTCAATGCAGTAATTTCAGCACCACACACTTCATACGCCACAACGCGATTGATCGCTTCACTCGTCCGCACAGACCCGCTCAACGCGCCCCGACCCACCATGATTGTGTCGATCGCACCGCCCGCGTTGACTGTCCCTCCCAAATCGCCTCGACCAACCACCACTTTGTCCACCGAACCAGCCGTCCCCAACGCCCCCGTAAAGTCGCCACGCTTGACTGTCAGACACCTCAGAACCCCCTGCCCCAGTGAAATCGTCCCCGCCAGGTCGTCATTGATCAACACACGATCAATCGCGTCGACCTCCATTCGCGCCGCACCGAAGTCTTCCGCCATCAATACCTTTAACTGACCCGAAACATCAATGGCCGCATCGGCCCCAATACTGCCTAACCTCACCATCCCCCGCTGGCCCGCCGTAAAGCTCAGACGCGAGCCGCTGCCCAGGTCTCCCATATCAATTCGGCCAACCACGCCGTCAATGTCAATCCCCCCTCCCGTCACATCAACCTTCCGCGCCGATATCATTCCCAGATTCGCTGCGCCCGTTAGCTCCCCTAGCGTCGTCTCCCCCCCTCCTCGAACACCGATCGTAAGCCGGTCCCGCACCGTACCCGCCACTAGCTCAATCGACTCGATGTCTGTCTGTCCGGCCCCGCCCAAAACCACCTTGGCCCGCCCCTGACCGCTCATCGACACCGTCACAACGTCGCCCGAGTGGTCCGTGAACGTGTAACTCTCGTGGTTGGCAACCAGAGCATAGCCATCAGCAGCCAGCCCTAGCGTATATGTTGTCGACTGCGGATCGTCGGCCCTCACTGTCAGCACATCCGTAACACGTCGGGCCACTGTCGGGTTTGTCAATATATCCAGCGTGTATTCCTGGTCGGGAGCCAGCGTTATGCTCTTGAGACCGGGCAGGCGAAAATCCGTCCCGTCCGCCAACGCAAAGGTAACCGTCACCGGCACGTTACCATGATTGCGTATCTCCCAGACCTCCTGACGCGAAAACATGTCTCGCTGCGCCGCACCAAACTCCTTCTGCCCATCCGCCACACCGTCTGACTCCGTCAGCTCCAGCATCGCCGACACCCCCGTCCCCGCCAACCTCACCTCCAACGCCCCAGCTTCAAAATCGTCACTGCTGACAATCACTGACCCCGTCACCGCCCCCAACTCCTCCGACGTCATACTGACATTCACATCAAGCCACCCACCCGGCGACAAAATCACATCGTCAGCCCCGTCATGAACGTCGGTATACATATCCAGAACAAACGGACCCGACACCGTAATACCACTGATCAACAGCGGGCCGTCTCCCTCATTCACCAAGCGTATCAACTCGCTCGAGGTCTCCCCCAGATACACCGAACCAAAGTCCACCCTGTCATCATTATAGACCCCAGAACTCTCCTGTACCCCCAGAACACCACCAAGCACCTGCCCATCCACATCGACCACTGTCGTCGGCTGGTCAGGGTCGTTGCATACGATAACAATCTGCCCGTCCAACTCCCCACGATGCAAAGGCGTCACAGCAACCGTCAACGTCAACCTCTCCCCCGCAGACAACGTCACTGTCTCCCCCTCCGCATACCCCGTCAACGTAAAAGCCTCTCCCGCCGTCACCTCGCTAATCAAAAGATCCGTTACCCCCTCGTTGCTTATCGTAAACGCTTCAGACTTCGTCTGCCCACGCAACACCGCCCCAAAATCGAGACTCGGCGACACGACCACATCTGGCTGGGGCTGGCGTACCGTACCTGAAAGAGCCACCACGGCCATCCCGTGCTCAGGATCGTTGCCTGCAATCACGATCTGCCCGGAATAGTCCGCCACATCCTCCGGTCGATAAGTACACGTAACCACAAAAGTATCACCAGGCGCTATCCGAATATCATCCACCGAAGTATGCGCCGCACTGGTCACATCGAGCTCAAACTCGTCGTCCCCCGCCACTTCCAACTGCGAAATGACCAGATCGGCCGAACCCTCGTTCGTAATAAACAGCTCACCACTGGCCACGTCTCCCAGGTCCAGGCCGCCAAAACTCACCGTGTAATCCCCCCCCGAGCCAACACTGTCCACTATCACCATCTCTGGCGTTGGATTAACCTCTGGTAAATCCATCGTCAGGCTATACGAACCCGAAGACAAGCCGTCCGAACTGGCCACCAAAACCGTATACGTCTCACCCTCTGCCACCTGCACCGTCAAGGCCGAATCGCGATCGCCATTGAAGTCGTCATTCTGACCTACCAAGGCCCCATCGCTCTGACGCACTACACTCAGCAGCGAATCCAGATTACCACAGTATTCAGTATCAATGTCCAGTGTCGCTCGGCCCGATACCGCTGCGGTAAACTGAAAGGCGTCCACATCATCACGCCGTTCCAGCAGACCGCTAACGACCGTGCTCTCACTTACCGTACTTGCTGAGTCCCCGTCATCGCCATAATCGTCCGGCCCATGCCCATACCCCAGATTCCCACCCAACTGCGACTGCGTGTCCTGTGACTGCGAGCTATTGGGTATAGGCCCCGCCCCGAACATCGTCCGCCGCGGATGCAAAGCCAGATAGGGGTTCATCGTCGCCGTGGGGTCATCGACATGGTTCGCTCCAAACGTATGACCAGCTTCATGCGTAATCAAATTCGCTACATACTCACTGAAGTTCTGCAGACTCCCTCCGCAATAACTCTGGTAAATACTCAGCTCATCCGTAAACGCAAAACCGTAGTTGCTCGCATCCCGGTTGCCTATATCGTAAGTAGCCACCCCGATAACCCCGGTGTGCGGCTGAAACCACGAATTGCCCCCCCCCACATAAATGGTTGTGTATTCGCCGCTCGTCGGCTCCGTCGTGGTCACATTCACGTTGTAAGCAGCATAATCCTCTACCACAAAATCCGTGATATACGCAATGGACTCTTGTTCCCGACCGGCCCAGCCAAAACTCCCTAAACTGTACGCAGGCACCGTCACCGACGTACTGCCCAGCCAGAAGTCCCCCGTGCGACTATAAACCGTCGCACCGTCAAAATCCAGAAACAGCGTATACGAACCACTCGCTGATAACGGCGACACATACGATTCCGCCGAATCCGACGGCCCCGCCTCCGGCTCAGACACTGGCTCGCCCGCAATCATGTCGTAAACAGAACTGCTGTCTAACAAAAGGGGGTCCGCAAAGAATAGATCAGGCTCGGAATATCCTCCCCCGTCGAGAAAAACCGGATCAGCACAGCCGCCATCATCGAACAAGACCGACTCACCAGGCCCTGTCCAGTCCGTCGCAACACTCAATAACATTCGACTATCGAGTCGCTCCAGCGACAGGGCCACGCTACGGCGGCGAGAATTGTGTGCACGGTGAAGCCTCTTTCTCATGGATCGCATGGGACCAACCTCAGTGCCAAAGCACTCTTCCCGAAGCGTCCGGGATCCGCCGGCATTTGGCACTGCCGACAGCCCATGCATCCATGTGCTACGCCCGATAAATACTCTATCCAATAACCTGAGCCGCTGCCTGCCCAGAGCCTCTCTACGCTCCGACAACGCACGCCTCGATGGTTCTATCGGCCCTGCACCCCTGCTAATTCACTTCTTTTTCAACCCAACCCGCTTGCCAGTACTGCTGCGCGTCATGACGGCAAACCCAGATCCAAACTCAAACCCCTCCGCAACTGCCGCTCCAGACTATCTCCCCCCCAGCTGCAGTCCATCTCATTGATTATGAGAAACACTCGCCCACTCGGCAAACCACCCCCGGCACAATCGCCCAGTTCCCCTGCCTTTTCCGCCCCGCAAAACCCCTCAATTCCCTACAACCACATGCAACCAGAACAAACCAACCTGCTTTGATCATCCGCCCCCCCCGTCAACAATAGTCGCCGCCGCCCCCACCACCGCGTCCTATAACCCCACACACCACTCCCACGACATACCCCCCCTCCACACACCGCACGCCTCGCCCCCTCGCCTCCACACGCGACTCATCACCCACATAATCCCCCGGCGTCAACCCCGCTCAAGGATCAGCCACCACAACCGACTCGTCAAAGCCCAGCAGACGCAAACCAAACGTCAACCCCGCCCCTTGCACGCCTATGTCCGCGTTACGAATCAGAATACGATACTGACACCGCTCGAAATCAAACTGGGCAAACTGAACCGGCGTAGTGGCCTGAGCCCCTTTCCGGTAAACGTAACGTTGACCATCGCCCATCCGAATCAACGAACCTGCCGGGATATACGTCGCAAAGTCACCCCACGCAATATTGATGCGCTGCTGGTTAAGTGCGTAAAGGCTCTCCTTAACGCTGATCGTACCCATTAGCAACAGTTGGTCCGCGTTGACGCGACTCTCATTGACCGAAAAACGATGCCGGTCAAGACTCAGCGAGTCCGCGTAACCCACAAGAAACTGCCGCGGTACCGCTTTACCCTTATTGACAACCCCGCCACTGACCACCGCTCCGCCTCGATAGTCCCCAACCACGATGACTACCTGAACCGGCGCCACAAGACCCGTCAAATCCAAATTAGACCCGCTCAAAAGAAACTGTCCCCGGTCCAGATCGAACCGCATGCTCCCGATAGCGCCCGCCTCACCCCGCACTAGCCGACGACGGTACGTATAAAGAGGTCGCCGAGAGTTTACTGACACCTGCTCATCGCTCAAGCTGATAGTCTCGTCATAAGGCCCCACCCGAATATATACCCGCTCACCCGCCGCAAAGTCACTGCTGCTTGCGTCAAACTCACCGCCAATAATGAATCGATCCGCATGGTCCGCCCGACACCGCCCCGCCCGCACAGTAAAACGCCTCACCGTCAACGCCCGCTCACTGACCGAAGCCTCATACGCTCCCATGTCCACGACCCCATTCTTCACACGCTCCTCCCCCGACAGATCCTCAACAAGCCCCGCCGCCTCCGCCGCCGACGTATCCCCCCGATCGATAGCCGGCGACTCATTGCCAAGACGGTACTCACCAGCCACCCATAATGCCTCTAACGTTTCCGGCGCCGCTCCTCCCGGCTCCCAATACCCCCCGCTCACAAAACCAGGGGCCACCTCAATGTTGCCCGTCTCATAATTCAACGTACACCCAATCTCGCCAAAAACACCTTCACGCCCCCCCTCCAGATCGCTTGAAGACACCGTCAGCACCGATTGTTCGGACAAGTCAATTTCTGCCCCACCCGAAACATAACCCACACGGTCTCCCCATAAAATACAATTGGTCACCCCCACTACTGCTCCGCCGTAGCACCGCAGGGCCCCGCCATGAACCTCGGCGTAATTGCCATGAAACGTACAATGCGTCATCTCCGCTTGCGAGTTGGTAACGTATACCCCTCCACCATGACTCTCCGCCAGATTGCCGGAAATCACGGTATTGCTCAACACCACCGTGCTGTCTGCCGCAAAAACCGCCCCCCCCAGGCTCACAGCCTTGTTACCATAAACCTCACAACCATCAAAAACCACACTGCTCGACTCCTCTATGCAAAACGCCCCACCCCGCCCACTCGGGTAACCGCCGCTCGCCTCATTCCCGCTGAACTCACAATTGAAAAAGGTAGCACCACTACGGTAAGCATAAAACGCTCCGCCATCCGACGCGACATTCTCGCTGAACCAGCACCCCTCCACTACCGGATCCGCATTGTCACAGGCCAGAGCACCCCCTTTGCTCGCCGCACCGTTCCCGTACAAAACACAATTACGAATCGTCGCCCCACTGCCAAGACAATAGATGCCCCCACCCCACGCGTAACCATTCGTAATACCGAAACCATCGAGCACTGCCGCCGCCGTCTCACCGCTCTGAAACACCACACCCCGATGAGGTGACGTTTCATCACCTTGACAATCGATAATGCACTCCGCCGCACCGTTCGCACTCTGCAGCGTGAGATCCTTGCCTTGGTAGTCCAGGTCGCAGTTGCCCGGCCCCGTATACCGGCCGTCACCAACCGTAATCACATCGCCTGGGGCCGCCGCGTCCAGAGCCGCCTGAATCGTCGCCTTGGGCCCTTCAGTACCCCCCACATAGCTGGCCGCCCTGCCGTCGTAAGAATCATCCCCCGTCGTGCTCACATAATAATCACCCCCAACACCTACCCGCGTAACAACCAGCACCGTCAACATCGTCCAGAAAAATGGAGCTTTCACGTCCCTGCAACCTCCAGCATCTGCGCCTCTATTCATTCCTCCCCCTGCTTGACCAATATGGGCCGACCGAATGGACCGCCCACTGGACCCGCAAAGCCGCCAACCGACCTTCTCCATGTCTTATCGGACGAATTGGCTTCCCCCCTTTACAAGACCACCATTCTTCCACGAACACCCCCCTGCCGGCTAACCCCGCCTAGCCCATGAGTTCTTGACGCCGCAAACCTAAACGCCGCATTCACAGACTTTTACAATCAGCAAAGCAATTCAGAACACCTACAGTCTGTTTCCAACGCACCAAAAGGACCGCTATGAAATAGCCCGCGGCATCCCCCGAGGTTGAAAAACCACAACAGCCCCCAAACCCCTGAAGCGCCAACATTAGAAAAAGCATAACAAACCGCAAATCACCAAACATCCTTGCAGCGCTGCGGCTCTAGAACACCTCAAGAAGCACATCAACGATACGCTGAGCCGCCTGGCCGTCCCAAAACTTCGGACGACGCTGCTGCGCCGGCTCAGCCAAGGCACGCCTGTAACCCTCCAGTATCCGCGACGGCTCACAGCCCACCAACTGGTTGGTCCCCTCCGTTATCGTAATCGGCCTTTCCGTATTCTCCCGAATCGTCAGACAAGGCACCCCCAAAATCGTCGTCTCTTCCTGAATTCCACCCGAATCAGTCAAAACAAGCCGCGCCTCGGCCATCAGCTTGAGAAAGTCCAGGTAACCCAACGGGTCCACCAGCCGCAACTTGCCCATCTGCCGAATGCGATCCATCAGGCCAATACCTTCTATATTCTTGACCGTACGCGGATGCGCCGGAAGCACAATAGTCATATCACGCTGAATCGTCTCAAGCGCGTCCAGAATACCACTGAACGTCTCATGGTGATCGACATTGCTCGGCCGATGCAGCGTCAGCACCCCGTAAGGACCATTATTAAGCCCAAGATCATCCAATATACTCGACCGCAACGCCTTCTCACGATGCCGCTCCAGCGTGTCAATCATAACATTCCCAACGTAATGAATCTTTGACGCGTCCACCCCTTCATGCTCCAGATTGACCTGCGCACTGGGCTCCGTAATAAAAAGAAAATCGCTGATCGCATCCGTCACCAAACGGTTGATCTCCTCCGGCATGGTACGATCAAAACTACGCAACCCCGCCTCCACGTGAGCCACCTTGATACCCAGCTTCACCGCCACCAACGCCGCCGCCGCCGTAGAGTTCACGTCGCCCACCACCAGCACCAACGTCGGCTCATGCTCCAACAATACCGACTCAAAACGCTTGATGATCTCACCCGTCTGCTGGGCGTGCGACCCCGAACCAACCTCCAGATTTATATCCGGATGAGGAATGTCCAACTCATCAAAAAAACTGGCGCTCATATTTGCACTGTAGTGCTGGCCCGTATGAACCAGAACCGATTCGATCCGATCTGCAGCATTGCATGCACGCACAATGTTCGCAATCTTGACAAAATTGGGACGAGCACCAACCACATGGACTACTTTGATCTTGTTATCTGCTCTTACTGTATTCACTCTTGTCAACCCATGCCTTTCTCGTCCGAACCATTCGGTTTCCGTACTCCCGCCGACACTGTAGAAGCATACCCGTGACCATCGAACCATCCCTCCTCGCTAATGGCCAACGCCACGACCAGCCCACACGACCCTATATCTTAACACCTCAGTGCCCCATAAAAAAGACACCACCTGCTCCTCCCGAAAAAAATATACCCCCCTCACTATCGCTTCCCACGTCCGATAAATACACAACAACACCCAAATCCACTCCTCCAACGGCCCGCCCAGACCCCACCTACACCTCCCCCCACCTACACCATTAACACTCGTCAAAAATCAACCGGTCCAATAACGCTTACCCGTCATCAACAAAAAAAGATTCAGCCACCCTCCGATTTGCCCGCCATCTGTTTATTTGTTAACTTAGATAAACAAGTACAACTGGGCAAAACGTCCACCAACGCTTGCCGTGCCCGATAACGAGAATGTTATATGACCACAACCACGCACTGCTCCAATATCCAACCGCACACCCCGCACCACGCCATCATATGGTGCCGACTGGCCACAGTGACCGGCATCACTATCGCCGCTGCCACAGCAATAAACCTGCTTACCCGCTGCACACCCACCCATCTCGACTGGGTGGTCATGCCCTCCGTCCTCGCCGCTTCAACATGCCTCGCCAGCCGCCGCCAGCGATTGACCGCCCACCAAATCGGCCTGAACACCTCCCCACTCGCCAAAGACCTCAGACCCAACCTTTGGGCACTCTGCCTGGCCGCCTCTGCCGCCTTTTCCCTGGTTGGCATGCTCAAATGCTTGGGCCACCAACCCCCATTGGCCATAAACCTTCAGCCAACCGATTGGCTCTCATGGCTACTCTACCAATTCGCCTACGTCGCCGTCGCCGAAGAAATCTTCTTCCGCGGCTACATCTTGGGAACACTGCTCAACCTCACCCCTGCCCTCAACGAAAAGTGGCAAAAGCTCTGGCCCGCCGCCGCCGTCCTCATCGCCGCCATCCTCTTCGCCGCCGCCCACATCCTCGTCATCGGCCAAGCCATCGCCGCCGTCACCGCCCTGCCTGCCATCCTCTTCGGATACCTGCGATTGAGAACCACCGCCGTCTGGGGACCCATCGTCTGCCATGCCACTGCCAACGTCGCCTACGCCGCCGCCTGCGCCATCATCGCCTGAAACGTCCTATAACTCCACATCAACCACCGACCCTGACCAAACACCTTCACCCCACAATACACTGCGCCACCGTTCACCCT
>Ga0180431_10003568_pt1 | contig 19972 bp, 15 predicted proteins | sample SS_ome_11_FD_132459 | JGI IMG/M metagenome (GOLD analysis project Ga0180431, IMG submission 132459) | Hypersaline lake sediment archaeal communities from the Salton Sea, California, USA - SS_1_MS_1 metaG | ecosystem: Environmental > Aquatic > Non-marine Saline and Alkaline > Hypersaline >... | reverse complement strand
CGCCGAACTGGTGGAAATGGTCGGCGCGGGCACGCTGGGCCGGGACGCCGATCCCTCCCTGCGGGTCGAGGCGCCGCTGGTCCCGCTTGCATCGGGCACCCTCGCATGGTGGGTCGGCGGCGAGAACCAGAAGACCCGGGTCGTGGCCTCGGAACCGCCCGAGGACGAGCACCTCGCGCTGCACCGGCTGTCCCAGTGGCCGGGCAGCGGCGCGAACCGGCTGGAAGGCCTCGACAGCTTGCCGGACACCCCCGCTGAGCTGGCCAAGGTGCCCAGCCTGCCGACCCTCGGGTTGGCCGGCGTGCCGGAGAGCGAAGTGCTGCACGACCGGCTCCGCGGGCACTTCCACGATCTGACCGTGGACTCGACCGGCGTGCTGGCCAATGTGCGCGACGGCGGTCTCAAGAAGGACCTCAACCTGTTGCTGGAGTTGGACAACGACGACTGGCCTGCGGAGTTCGGCGACTACCGGAGGGAGCGGGGGCACGGCGAGATCGTCCCGATCCGCCCGAACTTCGACTGGGTGCCGCGGGCCGTCTACCACCCCCACAAGCCGAATTTCTCGTCGTGGTATGAGCTTCGCCAGTATTACTCGCTTTACCGGGGTGCGGATGGTCCGTGCGACGAAATCGAGGTCGCTTGCGCGCCGCTGCCTTACCGTCGCGGCCTGTGGGGCAACCGCAGCCCGAACGTCAATTTCCACTGGCACGAGCAGAACATGGACGAGTTCGGCTACACGCGCACGCCGATGGTCACCCGCCTCCAGATCGTCTTCTCGACGCGCCGGGTGCGCGCGTCCGGAGGCGGCAACCGGTACGACTACAAGCTGGGGGTCAACCCGGTGGTGACGCTTTGGAATCCCTACAACGCGACGCTCCACGTCCCGGTCTCCGCGATCTGGTTGTCGCCCTACAACGTCCAATACAAGGCCTACCGGAACGGCACGCAGCTCTTCAATTGGAGATACATCACCCTCGGCGGGAAGTCCGCGCCGCGAACCCAGCTTGACGTGCGGCTGCTCAACGGCCCCGGGCAGTACAACTCCGCGATTGTCATGGGACCGGGCGAAACCCGGATCTTCTCGGTGCAGAGCGGCGCGGTCGCCGACCACAACCAGGCATGGGTGGAGGCCTACCCGGGATACACCCCGCCCTCGCAGGGCGGCGGAATCGATGTGCCGATCTCGGGCTTGAGCGGAATCGAGGGATCAGTCGAGATCGCGATGCGGCTGAACGCCAGCCGCCACAACTTCCAGTATCTGGGCAGCTCGCACCAGTTCTACTTCATCCTGCGGAAGTTTGCGCGGGCTCAGCAGCGCTACGTCGAGATGGCGGGCAACCCGATCCCCGACGGGATGACCGTCCCGGTCATCCCGGACCAGCCCGGCGAGCGGATGCGCATTGCCTCCTCGACCCGCGTCCCCTTCGCCAGTGTCGAATACCTGCTCAAGAGCGCCGAACAGGTGGCCACCCTGCCCATCATCGACGCCAACGGCAGGGAGCTGCCGCCGGTCGATTACCGCTGCCGCAGCTTCATCCACGCCAACCCGGTCAACCAGCGCCACTGCCATGGCGAGGCCACCGACCGCGCCAAGGACGCGGCCCAATACGTCTTCCAGGTCCAGCAGGGCGTCGGCAACCAGCTCAATCCGGACTTCGACCCGTCGACCGATCGCTCCTACTACGGCAGTGCCGCTTCGCTCAACGGCGGCCGCTGGCCCGGCCAGCCGCAGGTGGTGACCACCGAGTTGCCGTCGGTGGCGCCCACCTCGCTGGCCTCCCTGATGCACTTCAAGCTCGGGCCCGGCCAGACCAGCGGGAGTTCGCGCAACCACCTCTGGGACGTCTCGCCCAACCAGATGCTCGGCATCGGCAGTTCCTTCGCCCATCCGCTGTTGCCGGCCGATGCCCTCTACCAGGATCTTCCCGACCTCCAGGAACGCAGCGGCGGGCGCCAGTTCTACATGGAGCGCGACGCCTACGACCACGCCTTCTTCCTCAACGACGCGCTCTGGGACGGGTGGTTCTGCTCGACGCTTACCCGACAGAACGAGGGGATCCTCGACGACGGCCCCGGGCCTGTGACGCTGGTGCGCGACTTCCTGTCCGGCCGGAAGCGCCTGCCCAACCCGCACCTGCGGTCGTGGGCCGGCGGACTGAGCGAGAGGGCACTCAAGCGGGCCTTCCTGTCGGGCCGCGGGTTTCGCCCCGATGCATGGGAGAAGATCTCCTCCCACCTCGTGCTCGACGGCGCCTTCAACGTCAACTCGACCTCGGTGGGCGCATGGAAGGCTTTGTTCTGGGGATTGCGCGACGAATCGCTGATCTGGCTCGACCCGGACCGGGGGGGCCTCCGCACCACCTCGCTGCCCGAGGATCTGGCGGTCGTCTCGCGCTTCTCGCTGCCCTGCTCGCCCGAGGAGGGCGTCGACGCCGGCGACCCCGCCTCGTGGCTCGGCATCCGCCTGCTCACCGAGAAGCAGATCGACCGCCTCGCCGAGGAATGCGTGCGTCAGGTCCGGCGGCGCGGCCCCTTCATCAACCTCTCCGACTTTGTCAACCGGCGGCTCAGCTACGGCGAGACGGCGATCTGCGGCGCCCTGCAAGCCGCCATCGACTGGGACGAGTTCGACGGCAACTCGTCCTCTCCAGGCAGCGCCGATTCGATCAACGGTCGCTTCAAGGGCGGCGACGACCTGATCGCGAGAAACGCTCCCAATGACGTCGCCTTCCCCCGCAATCCCGGGATCTTCATGGGCAACCCCCCCTGCCCCATCCCGAGGCGGCGGCCGGATCCCGCTTCGCCGGCATCCCGGGCTACCTCACCCAGGCCGACTTGCTCAAGCGCCTCGGCAACATGCTCACCCCGCGGGACGACACCTTCCGGATCCGCGCCTGCGGCGAGGCCCGCGATTCCGCCGGCAACCTCACCGCCCGCGCCTGGTGCGAGGCGGTCGTCCAGCGCGTTCCCGACTACTTCGATCCGGTCGATGATCCGCATGTCGCGGCTGCCAAGCTGAAATCATTCGTGAACCGGGACTTCGGCCGCAGGTTGCGGTTGGTCTCGTTCCGCTGGCTGGCAAACGAGGAGATATGAGCGCGAAGCCGGTCAGTCTCCCGTGCCGGGTTTTCGGTCTTCCGGTCCGGGCCGGCACGGTGGCGCTGGCGCTGGCGGCAGGCAGCGCCATCTCCGCCCGGGAGACCGCCGGCACGATCAAGGCCAAGCTCGGGGTCGCCGCCACCGCCATCGCCGGCGGGCGCCACACCCTGTGGCTGCGCGCCGGCCCCGGGCGCGACCCGGTCGAGATCATCCTGAACACCCGCACCTTCTCCGAGCCCCTCGAATACAAGGGCCCCGCCGAGGCCTTGTTCTTCGCCACCCGCGAAGACGCCGCCGCCGGGGAACCGGAAGTGGAACCCGTCGCCCGCACCCGCCTCGCCGCCGGCGGTTCGCTGCTGGTCTTCGTCCCCGCCGGGGACGAAGCAAACTACCGCATCCTCGCCACCCGCAGCGACGCCTTCCCATACGGCTCATACAACTTCGTCAACTTCTCGGACGACGCGATCCTCGTCCAGGGCGGCGACAAGACCCGGCCGGTGCGCCTCGATCCGGGCAAAACGCACGTCTTCACCTTCGATGACGACCGGCGCGTTGTCACCCTGCGCATCGCCGACACCCCGGAAGGAGAGTCCCCGCGGCTCATCCGCCAGACGAACTTCTCGATCACCCCCGAGTGGCGCGAGATGGTGTTCTTCTTCAACGACCCCCAAGGCGGCCGCATCCGCATGCGCCACCTCGTCGACACCATGCCGGCCCGCGAGGAGTAACCTCGAAAACCTCGCGCGGAGGCGCGGAGGCGCGGAGATTGTTTGTCGTGTCCTGGATGATGTTCGCGACCTGATTGGCGCGTCGGTGAAGGTCGTTCCAATCCCTACCCAAAAAATCTTTGTGCACAGGAAATAGGGGTCAGCCATATCCTCTTGACATTCCAGGCCGGTGGCGCACTGTGCCTTGGGCGCCGCGGGAACGACGTTCAGTACCCGGGGGCGGTTTATCACGCCATGGCGCGGGGGGACCGGCGGGAGGACATCGGGCGTGATGATGTCGGATTGGAAGTCCCTGAAAGCTTGTTCTTCGAGTAGGCGAACCGCAGGAAGACCGTGTCTCCACGCCACAGGCAGTAAACCACCCGGATTCCGCCTCGCTTTCCGCGCCCGGAACCAGCCCAGCGCAACTTCCTCAAACCATCGGATCCCTTGATGAAATCACCACGCTCCGGTTGATCGAGGATGTAGAGCTTTAGCTGGCGATGATCCTCCCCACTCAGCAAGCCGTCGATCTGCTCCGAGCAGACCGGCGATTCGATGAAGCGCGCATTGTACGCGCTGTGGATGCGCCAGGTTGCGCCCGCACCGGTTCTAAGACCGAGACGATTCAGGATGGCTGCAATGGCCTGATCGCTACAGACTCTCGATAGTTCCTCGATCAATTGCAGAGGGGTTTTGTCGATATCATTAGCCTTCTTGCCCGCCGGGTTGCGCGGGACCTGCAGTTCCGTGTGAACGCCTCCTTTCCAGTGGATGGTCAGGAGATGATTCGAGCGCCGTTCGTCATCGGCAATCACGATCTCTTCCAACACCGTCCGCAGGATGCGCTCCTTCAATTGCAGTGAAGCGGCCGGATGGTTCCATAGCGCCGGCAAGTCACGCCCGAGCTCTGACAACCCTCGTTCTTCTTCCTCGGTCAGCCGGGGCCGTTGTTCCTCCCACTGCGAACACTGCTCTTCGAGATCGGCGACGTGCTCCAAGGCGGCGGCCGCAGGCCAAGGCTCCGGCATAGAGGGGGTTTTTGAGAATCTGGTTGACCCGGTATCCGCGGGGCAGGCGCCATTCCACAGACAATCTCACCCCTCTTGCCGGCGGGCGCAACGCCGATCAGCGAACTGGTCGGCGTGGCGAACGATGGGACGGATTGGACCTCCTTACAGAACATGACACCGCCCCGCTTCCTGACACCGAACGGGTGGTCAACCCCGCCTCGCGCGAACTGGTCAAACAACGCAACCGCGTCCGGGGCAAACCAACCCATCGCCGTGCCATGTTCGCCGCCCTGACCCTGCACCCGGAACCGGAAACCCTCCCCCGCCGTTTCCAGAGCTGGCTGCGCAACAAAGCGGAGTTGATCGAGGAAATCCAGTACTATGAAAACCAGATCGAGGAGATCAAAGCCGCCCTGCGCCAGACCTCACGCCACCTGCGTTGGGAGCAACTGCCCGAAGAACACCAGTTCCATCGCCTCGCCCCCACCCGCCGCCGGCTCATCGACACCATCCGCATGATCGCCTACCGCGCCGAAACCGCCATGGCCTCCCTGCGGACCGGCCAACACACCGACTCCTCGGCAGCCAGAACCATCCTTCAGGACCTCTTCCGCACCGCCGCCGACCTCGTGCCCGAGCCCGCCCGACAGCGCTTGCGGGTGCGTGTCCATCACGCCGCCCGCCCGGTCACCAATCGCCGCTTGTGCCGGCTCTTCGACCTCCTCGACGAAGCCGAAATCCCCTACCCCGGCGCCGACCTGCGTCTCCACTTCGAACTGCTCGCCGCCAACTCCGCCCAGCCCCGCATCGGTGTCACTTCCACTTCCGCGAGGTAAGGAGGTCTGAGGCTCCGGAGCGAGTCCGGATTTGCTTCATCCCGCGGCTTTCGCGGGTTGCAAACGGGCCGCGCTTTGCCAAGAATCAGCGGACGCAACTTGGATCAGCCCCATGTTTGAACTGTATCGCAGCGAGGCGGGAGGAACCTATCACTTTCGGCTGAAGGCGCCCAACGGCGAGACCATCCTGGCCAGCGAGGGCTATGTCACCAGAGGCGGTTGCCGGCGCGGGATTGACTCGGTGAAGAGGAACGCGACCCGCGAAACGGCGTTCCGCACCCGAACCGCACAGGACGGACGGAAGTACTTCGCCCTCGTCGCCGCCAATGGCAAGACGGTCGGCCAGAGTCAGATGTACCGGTCCGAAGCCGGAATGCTCAAGGGACTCGCCTCGGTGCGCGAAAACGCCCCGTGCGCGGAGATCCGGGAGCTGAAGTGAGGGTCACTTCTTCTTCCGCAGGAAAGGGGGGATATCAAGATCCTCCCCGCCAAGGAGATTGGGTTCCTCGCCTTCGAATTTTCCCTTCGGACCGCCGTCGAGTTCCAGTTCTCCCTGCGGCCGGCGGGCGCGGGCGGCAGCCTTGATCTCCTCGAGCGATTCGGGGGTGAGTTCGGGGGCGTTCTCCGAGGGTTCCACGGTTTCGTAGCTCACCATTCCGGACTCCTCCCCCTCGTTTTCGGGGGGGGCATCGGACGCCGTGGCTTCGGGGGGCTCGTCCGCCCCGGCCTCCGGCGCGGCGGGCGCTTCGGAGGCCGGAAGCGGCGGCAACTTTTCGGGAGGGTTCTCCTGTTCGACGCCGTCGTCGATTGATTCACCGGTTTCGAACACGTCGTCCAATCCTGTGCCGGGAGTGCGGCGGGCCCGCAGTCTCGGCTTGCCGGGGGTTCGTTTTCCGGAACGTCTCCTGACCGGCGGCAGATTCACGGGCTGCTCCGGCTCGCCCTCCTGAAGCTCGCGAACCGCCCCGTCGCCGGCCTCCGCCCCGGGGGCCGCTTGGCCGGAGGACTCTTCGTTTTCCGGCAGATCGGGCGCCGGGAACTTGTCGGGGAACTTTCCGGCGCTCTGGACGGGTTCGGCGGTCTCCTCGACCTCGGTCAGCGTCGTGGAAGGCCCCTCGTTTCCGGGCTCGGCATCATCAGGTTCGGCGGCATCGCTCCCGGTCTGCTCGTCCGGACGGTCCTCGGCCTCGCCGTGGCTTCCGGGCGGTTCGCCTTCGGCCCGCGTTCCGGCTTCTCCCGCCTCGTCCGCGGGCTTCGGCTGGTCATGGTTCTCCTCCGCTTTGGACTCCTCGGCCTCCGTCTCGCTCGCGGCCGGCTGGCCGCCCGCCCCGGGCGACTCCGGTTCGTCGTCGAGCGGCGGCACTTCGGCATCCGCCGAGGACCGCCTGGCCAGCAAAGCCTCCTCGGGCAGGGAACTCACCACCGTGACGCTCATGGTTTCCTCCATGGTGGGATCCACCGCCATCCCGAAAAGGATCTGAGCTGATTCCGGGACGTGCCGGCTCAGACCCCGCATCAGCAGTTCCAGTTCGTAGAGCGTCATGTCCTCGCCGCCGCAAACGTGGACCAGCACCGTCTCCGCCTCATGAAGGAGGCTGCCGCGATCAAGGAGGGGGCTCACCAGAGCATTCTTCAGGGCCTGCTGCGCGCGGTTCTCACCCTTCGCCAGGCCGGAGCCAAACAGGCACCGCGACTTCGGGGTGTCGAGAGCGGCCATGAGGTCGTCCAGCCCGATGTTGACAAGGCCCGGCCGCATCACGATGCGCGTCACGGCCCGGATGCTCTCCGAAATCATCCGGTCCGCGGCCGCAAACGCCTCGTGAACCCCCTGCTTCGCCAGCACCAGCTCGCCCATCCGCGTGTTGTCAAAGGTGATCAAGGCGTTCGCGATCACCGAAAGTTCCTCGAGCGCGGTCTCCGCCTGCTGCCGCCGCCGGGCGCCCTCGAAATCAAACGGCGTGGTCGCAAAGACCACCGTGAACGCCCCCGCTTCCCTCGCGGCACGGGCCACCAGCGGCGCCGCCCCGGAACTCGTCCCTCCGCCCAGACCAACACATATGAAGACAATGCGCCGCTCGCGAAGGGCATCACGAATCTCGAGTTCCGCCTCGGACGCCGCCTGCCGACCCAACTCCGGATCGCCGCCCGCGCCCAGCCCCTTGGTCAGGTTGCGCCCCATCTGGATCTTCTCGGGAGCCACCGAGCTTGACAGGACGCGCACGTCGGTATTGGCGGCGAGCAGCTCCGCGCCCTCCATGCCGTCCAGGGCCACGCGGTCGAGCATGTTGGCGCCCGCGCCTCCGACGCCGATGATCTTGACCGCCGAGTGGGGAAGGGTCTGCTGCCGGGTCCGTTCGAAGGAAATCATGATGATCTGCTGTTGCCGCAGTAATAAGTCTCACGCGCCAAATGGCCAGAGCGAACGCAAAAATCCGCCCATTTTCCGGCCCCCGCGCCCCCCCGGGCGCTCCTCGTCAAGAATCTGCGCATACCGGATCAGCCCCAGGGCGGCCGAATACTGGGGATCCTTGAAATAGGCGTGCACCCCGCTGACATCCGGCTGTTCGGGCCGGTAAACCGGCAGATCGAAAACCTCGCAGGCCAGCTCGCCGATCCCGCGCATCAGGCTCGTCCCCCCCGTCAGGAAGACGCCCGTCCCGACTCGTTCGAGGGTCCCGTCCGGCAACCGTCCCTTCACCAGTTCGAAGGTCTCCCGCAGGCGCCACCGGATGACATCGTTCAGGATTTGTCTCTTGATCTCGATCTCCGGGAACCCCGCCTCGTCCTGGATCTTCACGGCGCCGATCCCCTTCGCCGGATCTCCCGAGGCGTCGCCCTCCGTCTTCTTGACCTGTTCGGCCTTCGAGAGCGGAATATGGGTGACGAGGTGAACATCGTTCGTGACGTGATCCCCGCCGACCGGGATGCACCCCGAGGCCGAGATTGCGCCGTCGATGTAGAGAACGTAATCGGTGGTCCCTCCGCCGATGTCGATCACGAGTGCTCCCGCCTCCTTTCGTTTGCGAGTCAGGGCGATCTGGGCCGAGGCGATCGGGGCGAACACCACGTCGTCGACGTCCAAGGGGATCTCGCGCACGCACTTGATGCTGTTCTGAATGCGGGTCTTCACCCCGTGGACGATGTGGAACTCCGCTTCGAGGGTCCGCCCGAGGAGGCCCAGCGGCATCGAGACGTGGGGCTGCCCGTCCACCGCATAGTGCCGGATCAGGCTGTGCAGGTAGACGTGCTCGCTGGGAATCGCGATATCGCTCGCGATTTCCTTGGCCTCTTCGACGTGTCCCTCCCGGATCTCGGGCTCGCCCTCCGGGAGCCGGAACATCCCGCGGTTGTTGACCCCCTTGATATGCGATCCGGTGACCGCGAGGAAGACGCTGTTGATATCGACGTCGCTGACATCCTCCGCTTCGATCAGGGCGGCCTTCACGCAGGCTCGCACCTGGGGGTAGTCCGCGATCTCCCCTTTCCGCACCCCCGCCGAGCGGGTCTCTCCCAGTCCCAGGATCTTCACCGATCCGTCGGGCTTCACCTCCGCCACGACCAACACGGTCTTGGTGGTCCCGATCTCAAGGCCAACATGAATTCGCGATTTCGCCATCGATTTGAGTGCCCTCTCTAACCCCCGCCTGCCATCAGGCTGATGTCGCGCTCGAGACGGGTGTCCGGCGCGAGCCACATCAACTGTTTCCTGGCCGCCCCCTTCGCGACGAATCGCGCCGGCGTATTGCGCTCCGGAATGAGATTGGCGGCCGCAAGAACCCGATCGGTTTGCAGCAAGTGGCGGCGCAGAACGAGGAGGTCCCGCAACTGGCGCTCGTGATCGTACATCCCGAACGTCACCCATGTCCCCTCGCTGGTGGCGGCAAGGAGGGAGTATTCATTGCGGACGGCCACCACCTCGAGGCCCCATTCTTCCTCTGCAAGAAGCTCCTCGCTCAGCAAAACCAAGTGCAGGGCCCGGCGTCCTTCCCGGCAGCGCAACGGCCGGCCTCCCCCCAACTCTCCATCGTGCCCTTCGTTCAGCATGATCACCGGCAGTTCCCGAGCCTTCTCCGCCCACCATGGATCGCAACGGAAACACACCCCCTCGGCATCCAGCAGCAACCCGTTCTCGGGGTCCCGCCCCGCGGCGCCCAACGGGCGACACTCGATCCACGCCACCGGAACCCGCTCCTCGACCCTGATCCGCAACGTTCCCGGAAGCCGGCGGCTCACCCCGGCCCGCACCACTCCCGGCCGGGCCTCGATCCGTTCCCGGATCTCCGCCAGATTGAAAGCAAAGACGCTGGCACGCGGATCGAGCCCCGCCAATTCCGCCACGTGCGTCTCCGTGATGCGCCCGTCGGTCTCCAACTCGATCTCCCGCAGCCGGAACTCCTCGTTCTCCATGAAAAATGCCTGCAAGCCTTCCATCGCTCCCCAACCGGCGCCCGCCAGCAGCCCCGCCACCAACGCCAACTTCACACCCGCCCGAATCAGACGCAGCAACCCAAAGCCGACGATCCGCGGCGAAGTGACCCGAATCTCCACCTGCTGCTGCGGCCTCGCAGCCCGAAATCTCGATGTCCTACGACGACCCATGACGCAATTCCATGGAAAGCTCCGCAATCCGCACGCACAGCGCTCCAAATCCATACCCCGCCGCCGCCGCCGCCGCCGCCTTCGGCAGCAGGCTGCTCGCCGTCATTCCAGGGATGGTATTCGCTTCCAAAATGTAAGGTTTCCTTAAGGAATTTAGCAGAATATCCACCCGTGAGTAAACCTCAATTCCGAGAGCTTTGTGTGCTTGTTGTGCCGCCGTCTGGACGCAGGCGGTGGTTTCGGCGTCCAGATCGGCCGGGCAATAGTAGTCCGTCCCCCCTTTTCCGGTCATCCATGGGTATTTGTTGGTCAGGTCGTAAAACCCGCTGCGGGGCACGATATGGACCACCGGCAGGACCTCCTCGCCGACGATTCCGACCGTGAGTTCCTTCCCCTCGACGAACTCCTCGACCATGATCTCGTCGCCGAAGCGGGCTGCGTCCCGCATCGCGGCCTCGGCCTCCGCCGCATTTCTCACGATGTGCACCCCCACGCTCGATCCCTCGCAGGGAGGTTTCACCACGAAGGGCGGCGGCATTTCCGGCAACCGCATCCCTCCCGAAACATCAACCACTTCGAACGCCGGCACCGGCACCCCCGCCTCCGCAAAGCAGGCCTTGCTGGCCAGCTTGTCGAAGGCCCGCCGGCTGCTCTCCACCCCTGCTCCGGTATAGGGAACCCCCAGTTCCTCGAGGTATTCCTGCACGCCGCCATCTTCCCCGTAGGTCCCGTGAATGACGTTGAAAGCAAGGCCGGTCCCCTCCGGCAGCGTCGGCCTGCGATCACGCACATCCACTTCGACCGCCTCGTGGCCCTCCTCCCGCAGGGCCTTCGCCACCGCCCGGCCCGACGCCAGCGAGATCTCCCGCTCCGAGCCCGGCCCGCCCATCAGCACCGCAATCAGGATCGACCTCTCCATCGCACGAGAAGACTAAGAACCGGCGTTCCCGCCGTCGAGTGATTAGACCTCCTGGACCTCTCCTTGCGGATGGCGCGGCCTGCCACGGCAAAGACGGATCCCCCGCGCCACCGGGCCGCCGCCACGCCCTTGGATCAAATCCCATGCCGCAGATCACGGATCTTGATGCGCGGCAGCACAAGCTGCCTCGCCGCCCCGAGGGCTCAATGCATTCCCACCTGCTGCCACTCTTTCCAACCGCCTTCGTAGATCGTGGTCGAGTAGCCTTCCACTGAAAGCCTCTTCCCGACCGCGTAGGCGTCGGGGCAATTCTCGTCGGCGCAGTAGAGCACCAACACCTTGCCGTCCGCAACGGCCCGGTCCAAGGCGGCCTTCGTCGCCGGGTAAGCCTTGGAAAAGGACTTCCGCGGCAGACTGATCGCTCCCTCGATGTGTCCCAGAGCGTAGAAAAGCCCCGGCCGCACGTCCACCACCATGGCCCGCCTCTCATCGTGCAACTCAAAGAACCGCTGCAGGTCGATTCGCGTGATCTCACCCGCCTCGGGGGTGGATTCCCGCGGAACAGCCGTCCTTTTCCCGTCCCCGGCCGCCGGCGAGGCCGCGACCGGAGCCCCGCCCCCTCCGCTCGTCCGCGCCACGGAATCCTCCCCCGCCGGGCCGCCGCACCCCGCAAGAAGGAGCGCGAACCCCGCAACGACCATCAGCGATCCCATACTCTTCATGCCCCCCCGACTCTCCTCAGTCTTCGAAACAGTAAAGATGCTCGCTGCCCCGGATCAAGAGTTTCCCATCCGTCGCCACCGGCGAGGCAATCACCGTCTCGCGTAATTCGTTGGCCTTCACATCAACCAGCCCGTCGTCCGTGACCCGGCCGCAGAACACCGTGCCGTCCTCGCGCGCGCAGTAAAGCTTGTCTCCCACCAGCAACGGTGACGCATAGTAGATCTGAGCGCCCTTCGGAAGGCGGGACTTCCAGAGCGTCCTGCCCGTTGCGGCTTCCAGACAGTGCACCGTCCCCCGCAGCTTGCCCTGGTCGATCAGCAGATAGACCCGGCCGCCATGGACCGCGGGCGTCGATGAATCCGCGCCAATCCCCTCCCGCTTCCAAAGCCACGCCTCGCTCGTCACATCGCCGCTGCCCCCCATGCGGATCCCGGCCAGATGTTCCCCGCGTCCATACGGCGCCACCGCGATGCCCTTCGTCGAAACGGCCGAGGCAATCACCCGCCACATCCCCTTTTTGCCGGGATTGAATCCGCCGCACGACCACAACAAGCGCCCGGTGCGCGGGTCGTGCCCGGTGAGATGATCCGCTCCCCAGCATACAATCGTCTCCTTCCCGTCCACTTCGCACACGAGGGGCGTCGTGTACGCATCCCCCGATTCCTTGCCCGTCTCGAACACCCGCGATACCCGCCATACTTCCTTTCCCGTCGGCTTGTCGAAGGCCACAAGGTACGATTCCCCTTCCGTCTGCATGACCGCCACCACCACTTTGCCGTCCACCAACACCGGCGAGGTCCCCTGGTCCCACCACAGCTTGTCCTCCCCGTACCTCTCGATCAGGTTCGTCTTCCAGACCACTTTCCCCTCCATCGTGAGCGCCGCCACGCACCCCGACTTGAAATACACAAAGACGTGCTTCCCGTCGGTGACCGGCGAGGAGTTCGCCCCGCTCCCGACCCGCTGGCCGCGCCCCGGCCGCAACTTGCCGAACGTCGCCCTCCACAGCTCCCGTCCTCGCAGGTCGTAGCACAACACCCCGTCCCGGTCGCCGATGGCGCCGGTCACCACGATCCGCTCCCCCCACACCACCGGCGTCGAACACCCGTAGCCCGGCAGCGCCACCTTCCACGCCAGATTCTTGTCCGCGGAGAACTCCATCGGTGTCTCCTGCGCTTCGACAAACCCGTCAAACTCCGGACCGCTCCGCCACGCCGGAAAATCTCCGGCCACCACCGCCCATTCCCCCCCGCCGGCCGCGGCGCCCCACATCATCAGCAAACTCAACCGTTTCATCCGCCCATCTACGTCCGCTTCCCGCCACTTTCTCACTAAAAAAAACCAGCGTCCTTTGGCATTGCCTCGCCCCGGACAATTTGTTAACCTCCATGTAATTTCAACGTGGCTGACCAACAATCCAGCGGATGTCTGAAGGCAGTGGTGATCGTGGCGATCATCGGGGTGGCCGGCATGGTGGTGGTGGCCGGCGCGGGGGCCTTGGTATATTTCAACCGTGACAAGCTGGGCCTTCCGGAGCTTGGCTCGCTGAAGGACGGGATCGAGAAGGGACTCGAGGAGGCTTCCGAGGATGCCGGCGAACGGCCGCGGGTTGCGTCCGCGCCCATCAAGACGGACGAACGGATCTACAATAAATATGTCGGGCGGGACGACGTGCTTGTGATGGTGGACTACTATGCCGACTGGTGCGGGCCGTGCCGGATGATCGCCCCGCACCTTTCCACGCTTGCGGCGCGCCACGGCGACAAGGTGGTGGTGCTGAAGGTCAACGTCGATCACCAGCGGGCCCTCGCAGGGCGGGCGGGAGTGCGCGGCATTCCCGATGTCCGCCTCCTCCACGCCGGACGCTCCCTCGAACACATCGTGGGCGGGCGGCCATACGAGCACTACGAGGCGCTCGTCCTCAAGCACGCCTCGAAACTCCCGGCGCCCTCCGGCTCCAACCCGGCCCGGCCTGCCGCCGCGTCAAACGACGGAGGCTCGATCACTCCCATGAAGCAGGATTGGGCCCCGCCGGGCGTCACCCCGGTCAAGTAACGACCCAGCCTGCAGATCCCGGGAAGCACAAACTGCCGGCCCTTGCGGAGTGCGGTGGGAAGCGGGGAACAAGCAACCTGCCCGTCGTGGCCCGAAGGGCAAAGTCGGGCCACCCCGCTTCGGCGGATGGCGGGTGCCCTCTCCGGTTCCCGGGCCAGTCCGCTCTCCAGCCGGTTCTTGTGATCCGGCTTGCGGCCCCCTATCGTCGCCGGCATGGACGTCGTGCTCTTCACCAATCCGCTCTCCGACCGGCACCGCATGACACAAGGGCATCCGGAGCGCCCGGCCCGCGCCCGCGCCATCCTCGAGCACCTCGAAACCACCGGACTGCTCGCGGAGGTCGAGGCCCGCCATCCGGAGAAGGCCGTCACCCCCGAGGCCCTCGCACGCGTCCATCACGACGACTACATCGGAAGTATCGAGGCGGCCTCACCGGAGTCCGGCCTCGAGATGCTGGACCCGGACACATGGCTGTCGCCCGGTTCGCTCGGAGCGGCCCGCCTCGCGGCGGGCGCCGTCGAGGAAGCGGCAAACCTCGTTCTCGGCGGATCATGCCGGCGCGTGTTCTGCGCCGTGCGTCCCCCGGGGCACCACGCCGAGCGCAATCTCGCCATGGGATTCTGCTTCTTCAACAATGTCGCCCTCGCCGCGGCCGCCGCCCTCGATCACCCTTCCGTCGAGCGCGTCGCCATCCTCGATTTCGACGTTCACCACGGCAACGGCACCGTCGACATCTTCAAGGACACCCCGGCCGTCATGGTGTGTTCGAGCTTCCAGCACCCGTTCTATCCGTACCGCTACTTCGACCTCGTTCGCGACAACCTCGTCCACACCCCCCTGCCCGCCGGCACCGGCAGCAGGGAGTTCCGCCACGCCATCGAACGCGACTGGCTGCCCGCCATCGCGCGCCACCGCCCGCAACTCCTCCTCGTCTCGGCCGGCTTCGACGCCCACGCCCACGACCCGCTCGGCGGCCTCATGCTCACCGAGGACGACTTCCGCTGGGTCACCTCCCTGATCGTCGATCTCGCCAACCAACATACCAACGGCCGCCTGATCTCGACCCTCGAGGGGGGCTACAACCTCAAGGCCCTCGCCCGCTCGACCGCCGCACACCTCGAAGCAATCCTCGGCTGAAACCGGCGCCTCGCAGGCTTCAAACGCGTAGCCCCCGCAGCCCCCGGTGAATCAGTAATCTCCCCGCAGCGCCTGGTCGCGCCGACAACTGAAAAGCAGGAACAGAAACGCTCACCGAGAGGGACTCCGAAAAGTCAAAAAGACCTGCCCAACCCCTTTCACGCATCGGGTTTGACGTCCCGCCGCCGGCCTCCATAATCGGGTCGTGCGCAATTTCCTGAGCCTCCTCCTGGCGCTTCTCATCGTCGGCCTGTTCGGCGGCGTGGCCTTTTTCCTCGCCAACATCAGCGCCGGCGCAAGGTTCGAGCGGGTCGATCGGCCCCGAAGCCGCCTGAGCGAATGACCGCAGAAGGACCCCGGCCCTCGAACCGGCATGTGTTTGGCGACTCACGACGGCCTCCGGCGGCCTTTTGTCGCAGGAAGCAAGGATTGGTGAGCTATCATCATCCGCTCAAGGAACCAGCCCGTGAGTGGAGCATTCGCGCCTCCCACGGGCTGAAGCCGGTTGTAACCTCGCTGGCTGACCAATCGTTCGCTCCGGCGGGACAAGCCCGCCGGGGACTTCTCACCGCTGCAAGACCGCCGGGGGGCCGGGCTTTCTGGTCGCTAAACACATCCCCGATCCGGGACGCTTAAAGAAACGGGCCGCCGAATCCGGCCGGAATCAGTCTTCGGTCAGCGAGAAGGTTTCCTCTTCCACCGGCACATCGGCCGGCTTCGGGCGCTTCTTTTCGCCGCCCTTCTTTTCCTCGCGGGTGGCGGCGCGCATGCTCATCTTGACGCGGCCCTTCTCGTCCACGCCGATGCACTTGGCGGTGACGATGTCGCCGACTTTCACGACGTCTTCGGTCTTGTTCACCCGGCCTTCGGCCAGCTCCGAGATATGGACCAGGCCGTCCTTGCCCGGCAGCACCTCCATGAAGGCGCCGAAGGCCATCGTGTTCACGATCCGGCCGGTGTAGATCTTGCCCACCTCGATCTCGGCGAACATGTCTTCGACCATCTGCTTGGCGCGCTCGAGCGACTCGGCCTTGGCGGCGTAGATGTGCACCGTCCCGTCGTCCTCGATGTTGATTTCCGCCCCGGACTCGGCCTGGATTCCCTTGATGATCTTGCCGCCCGGGCCGATCAATTCGCCGATCCGGTCCGGATCGATCTTGATCGTCTCGATTCGCGGCGCGTGCTCGCTGAGTTCGCCGGGCACCGCGATGGCGTCGTGCATCACCTCGAGCACCTTCCCCCGCCCATCGCGGGCGAGCCGCACCGCCTCCTCGAAGATGTCGAGCGACAGTCCCGGCAGCTTCAGATCGAGCTGAAAGCCCGTGACGCCTTCGGTGGTCCCGCAGAGCTTGAAGTCCATGTCGCCGTAGAAATCCTCGCTGCCGATGATGTCCAGCAGCAGGGTGTGGCGGCGCAGGCGCCCCTCGTCGTCGAAATCCGTCACAAGCCCGACCGAAATCCCGCCGACCGCGCGGCGCAACGGAACCCCCGCCTGCATCAGCGCCATCGTTCCGGAGCAAACCGTGGCCATCGAGGTCGATCCGTTCGACTCCATCACCTCCGAGGTGACCCGAATCGCATACGGAAACTCCTCTTCACTCGGAACCACCGGCTCGAGGGAACGCTCCGCAAGGGCCCCATGCCCGATCTCGCGACGGTTCAACCCGCCGAAACGCCCCGTCTCCCCCACCGAGAACGGCGGGAAATGATAGTGCAGCAGAAACCGCTTGCTGTCCTCCCCGCCCGCGTAGTTGTCGAAATACTGCCGCTCTTCCGAGGGAGCAAGGGTCGTGATGGCAAGGGCCTGGGTCTCACCGCGCGCAAAGAGCGCCGACCCGTGCACCCGCGGCAGCAGACCGACCTCCGCCGTCAGGGGCCGCAGATCGCGCGCCTGCCGGCCGTCCGCACGAAGCCCCTTGTCAAGGATGCTGATCCGGAAGGCTTTCTTCTGCAAATACTCGAAGGCCTGCTCGATCGCGAAGTCCGTGGCCTCCGGATCCTGCTCGCGAATCGCGGCTTCCACTTCCTGCTGCAAGGCGTCCACCGCCTTCTGACGCTCGGTCTTGCCCGGCTTGTAAATGGCCTCCTCGATGCGGTCTCCCGCCACCCGGTATGCAATCTCAAGCAAATCAGGCTTGGCTTCCGAAATCTCGTACTCGCGGGTCGGCTTGCCGCATTGCGCCACCAATTCCTCCTGGATCGCCACGAGGCTGGTCACCGCTTCCTGCGCAAATCGCAGCGCCTTGATAAACTCCTCCTCCGGCACCTCGTCGGCCGAACCCTCGATCATGATCACGTTCGTCTTGTTGCCGACATACACCAGATCAAGATCGCTCTCTTCGCGCTCCGCAAAGGTGGGATTGATGACGAACTCGCCTTCAATCCGGCCCACCCGCACCGCCCCGATGGGGCCCGCAAACGGGATGTCGGATATCGAAAGCGCCGCCGACGCGCCGTTCATGCTCAGGATGTCGGCGTCGTTCTCGCCATCCGCCGCCAACAGAAGGGCCACCACCTGCGTGTCATACAGATACCCCTTCGGAAAGAGCGGACGCAACGGCCGGTCCGTCATCCGGCACGTCAGGATCTCCTTTTCCGTCGGCCGGCCTTCCCGCTTGAAATACCCGCCCGGGAACACCCCGGCGGCGGCCGCCTTCTCCTTGTATTCCACCGACATCGGAAACCATGTCTGCCCTTCCCGAATCCTTGTCTGCGACACGGCCGTCACGAGAACCACCGTCTCGCCGCAGCGGACCGTCACCGCCCCATCTGCCAGCTTCGCCAATTTCCCGGTCTCAATCGTGATCGGGTTCGAGCCGACTTGGCTCGATACTGAATATGCACTCATTTTGTGTTGGATACGTGTGTCTATCATCATCGCCGCTCCCTCCTTCGCGAAGGAAGCGCCTTGTCCCGGGACACCGCCCGCCGCATTTCGGCGTCCGGCGACCCGCGCTGTGATGTGAGAGACAACAAAGGCGAGAAAACAAACCAGCCGCGGAACGTGCCGCGGCCGCCGGGATCATCTCCGAAGTCCGAGCCCTTTGATCACCTTTTCGTAGCGCTCCGCAGAGTCCTTCTGGAGGAAATCGAGGAGCTTTCTCCGCCGGGCCACGAGCCGAAGCAGTCCGCGCCGCGAGGAAAAATCCTTCCGATGGCTCTCCAAGTGCTTGGTCAGGTGCCTGATTCGCTGCGTGAGCAGCGCCACCTGGTAATCCGCACTCCCCGTATCATTCTCGTGGATGCGGTATTCGCTCAGATCAATCGTTGATTCACTCATTGCTTTCGCACGCCTCAGGCCAGTCTTCCGACCAGCCTGCCCTTTTTGCGGGGCGGCGGCAACAAAACAGGTTTCCAGCCATTTGCAACTGAATTCTGCTTACACTTCGAGCGCCGTGCCCTGCTCGAACAGGAGTTTTCCGGCTTCGATGTCGTCCCGGATCTGGGCGCGCAACGCCTCGAGGTCGCGGAACTTCCGTTCCGCCCGCAGGCGGCGGCCGAACCGGACCTCCACTTCCCGGCCATAGAGGTCGCCCTCGAAGTAGAACACGTGCACTTCGAGCAATCGCTCCCGCCCATGGACGGTGGGGCGCACCCCGAGGTTGGCCACTCCGGGACGCCATTCGCCCCCGGTCAGCAACGCGGCCGCGTAAACGCCGTCCGGCGGCAGTTGTTCGTCTCCCGCCTTGATGTTGGCGGTGGGCGCGCCAAGTTTGCTTCCCAGCCGGTCTCCCTCGCTCACCACCCCGAGGACCGTGTAGGGCCGGCCCAACATGGCGGCGGCGGCGGCGAGATTTCCATCGCGCAGAGCCTGCCGGACGCGGGTGCTGCTGACGCGCTCGCCCTGCAACATGACAGGAGACGCCGAGGCAACCTCCACCCCGTGCCTGCGCCCGTGCCATTCGAGCGTCCGGACGGTTCCCAGCCGGTTCTTCCCGAATTTCCAGTCCTCCCCCACCGAGATCATCCGCAGGCCCGGGACGCTCGCGAGTTCCTCCGCGAACTCGCCGGCCGGACGCCGCGCCAGCTCCTTCGTGAACGGCAGAACCACCAGCACCCCCACCCCCAGTTCCGCCAGAAGCCGCTCCTTGTGCCGCAGCGAGGCCAGAATCCGCCGCGGCGCCTTCTCCGGCGCAAGAACCTGAATCGGATGCGGATCAAACGTCAGAACACCGGACAAACCGCCCCCCGCCCGGGCCCCTTCCACCGCCGCTCCGATCACGGCCTGATGCCCCGCATGCACCCCGTCGAAAACCCCCGCCGCCACATACAGCGGCCGCCCGAGTTCTCCCAGCCCCGCAATGGATTCCAAACGCTCCATGCCGGCTCCTACGCCCCCCGCATCAGCGAAATCTCCGCAAGGCTCAGCATCGCCTCGATCAGTTCCGGCGCGCTCGCCGTCCGGAGAGTCTCCATCCCGATAGCCCGCTCGATGCTGAAACGCCCCGACCGCGTGCGCCGCAACGAGGAGAGATGCCCGCCGCACCCGAGTTCCCCGCCCACGTCGTGGGCGTAAGTCCGCACATAGAAGCCTTTCGAGCAATTCACCCGGAAATCCACTTCCGGCGGCGCGATGCGGAGCAGCTCGTAGTCCGTGACGTAGACCGGCCGCGGTTCGCGCTTCACTTCCTTGCCCTTGCGGGCGAGCTTGTAGAGCGGAACCCCGTCCTTCTTGATCGCCGACACCATCGGAGGCATCTGTTCGAACTCCCCGGTGAACTTCTCGAAGGCGGCCCGCACCTCCTCGGCGCCCAGCTCCGGAACCTCGCGCTCCTCGACCACCTCCCCGTCCGCGTCCTGCGTGTTCGTGATCACCCCGAGACGAATCGTCCCGACATACTCCTTGTCTTCACTCATGAGGAGATCCTGGATCTTGGTGGCTCT
>Ga0180431_10003565_pt1 | contig 19979 bp, 33 predicted proteins | sample SS_ome_11_FD_132459 | JGI IMG/M metagenome (GOLD analysis project Ga0180431, IMG submission 132459) | Hypersaline lake sediment archaeal communities from the Salton Sea, California, USA - SS_1_MS_1 metaG | ecosystem: Environmental > Aquatic > Non-marine Saline and Alkaline > Hypersaline >... | reverse complement strand
CTTTTACAGCTGTAGCTACAGGATCATCAGCATCTGCATTTAGAAGTTTAGATCTAACATTTGGCAACACAACAAATAATAACGATGTTTCAAGTTGGTCTTATTTAGAAGGAATAAGCAATAGTGACTGTAGTGGGGGCGATTGTTATAAAAAGTATTGGGAAATTTCAGGGGCTACTAAAAACTATGCGGGAGATAATGGAATTTCAGATGAAACTGGATTAGATAAGACAGGTGATGAGGTTAATAATCCATCTACATCAAAATTATATCATGGTTGGCAATGGAGTGGAACTTATTCTCAACCTAGAATGAGAGATGATATGAGAGTAGTAATTCTCTCTAAGGGGGAAATATCAAATGCTTACTCTAATGGGGGATCTCACCCGGGGACTACAGTCCATTCTGAAATATTAGACGTTACAGACTTTCTTTTAGATGAAAGTTTTCCCGAGTTTGAATCTAAGCCGGTTGTAGTGCTAAACTCACCAGAGGATGAATTATCAATCCTTCCAACGAGTATTACTTTTAATTTTTCTTCTTCTATCCCATCAGGAAGTTTGATTAATGCTTCTCTTTATCTTAATGGAATTTTAAACGAAACAAAGTCTTTATCAGGATCGGAAGACACACAAACTTTCACAAAATCTATTTCAACATTAGGAGATTATAACTGGTCTGTGAAAGTTTGTGGGGATAATTCGGTTTGTGTAGATTCTGAGACGAGGAGTTTTTCTATCGAGAAATATGAAATAACCTCCAACAATTACGAAAGTGAAACCACAGAGGGAAGCGTAGAGTCTTATTCGTTGAACATTTCGATAATAGATGGTCTGCAAATCTCAGTCGCTAATTTAGTTTATGATGGCGTAACTTATCCTGCAACATTACAGAGAAGTGGTCAAGATTATTATATTTATAAAACCCTTTCAATTCTTCCAGTATCTTCAGATGTAAACAAGACTTTCTATTGGTATATAACTCTTAATGATGCTACGGAAATAACCACAGATCAGACAAACCAAACGATCTCTAATATTAACATTGATGATTGCTCGGTTTATTCTACAGTGATTTTAAATTATACCTTGTGGGATGAAGAGTTAAGAACTTCGCTTAATGGAAGTATCGGTTTAGATGTTGATATTTATTCGCCTTCTCTTCCGGATCCAATTATAGAATTCTCTAATGATTATGGAACGGATGTTCATCAAGCTCTAGTTTGTATGGATAATGAGCTTTTGAATTCCGATTATGTGATGAGCGTTTCTGCGGAATACTCTGCGACTGATTATGTTCATGAATTTAATTATATCCAGGATTACGAATTAGATTCCACAACTATCCCAAAAAACATTAAGCTCTATGATCTAAAAACTATTGATAGTCAGAGTTTCAAGATAACTTTCAAAGATAATTATTTCTTGCCAGTTGAAAACGCTATTATAGAAGTTTTGAGAAAATATACTGGGAATGGAGAATATGAAGTTGTAGAGGATGGTTTAACAGATGCACAAGGGCAAACGGTTTTACATCTGGTTACTGAAGATGTGACCTATGGCTTTATTGTAAAGAAGGATGGGGAGACTTTGTATACTGTAGAAGATCGTTTGGCGATTTGTTCGGAAGATCCTTGCCAAGTTAATCTTAATCAGTTTGAGAGTATGTTGTCTATCGGGGACTTCGAAGACTTTGACAATTTAGATTATACAATAGATTTTAATGAGACCTCAAAAGAAGTCTATGTCATCTTTTCTGTTTTGGATAGTTCGACAGCCTCGATGGTTTTGAATGTTACTAAGTTTGACAATTGGAATAATGTGACGATTTGTTCTGATAGTTTGGTTTCAAGTTCCGGAGTTCTGAGTTGCACGATTCCAATCAGCTATCTCAATTCTTCAATTTTGGCAGAGTTATATATGGACAATGAATTTGTAACTTATCGACAATATCCCCTAGGAACTAAAGCGAGTGATTTTCTAGGAGAGACAGGAATATTAATGGGTGCATTTGCTTACCTAATGCTAGTTTTTATGGCAGTTTCTTCAGGAGGAGTGGCGGTAGTTATCTTTGCAATCTTAGGAGTTATTTTCGTTGGGCTTCTTGGAATAATCTCTCTGGGGTCTTTTGTCGGAGTAGGATCTATAGTAATCTGGTTTATTGTAGCAGGAGGAATAATAATATGGAAAGCAGCGCAGAGGTAATAAAATGGATTTGAAAGATTATATTGCAGGGTTTTTATTAGGTGCCCTTTTCCTAGTTGCGCTTTTCACTTTTGCGTTTGGAATTGCCGGAGAAAATGATTTAGAAGGAGTTTATAATACCGATAAGATAGATTTGACTTCATTAGAAAATAGGCTGGAAAGCTCTAGGGTAGATGCGAATTCATATATGGAAAGTTTCTCAAGTGAGAATCCTCTAGAAAGTTTTGGAGCGTTGGTTTTCTTCTCAATAGTTGGAATAGCGAAGCTGGTTAGTAATTCAGTAATCACGATTTTTACAATACTATTTGGAGGTATTAGTAATGTCCTAGGAATTCCGCCCCTGGTTACTGGAACTATCTCGGCGATATTATTGATCGGCTTGATAATGGCTGCTTGGAAATTACATAAAACAGGAATATAAAAATGGCATATGAATCAATATACAACAGAAATTTAAGCGAAGGGTTACATGTTCCCTTTTGCTATGTAAATGATGTGACCGGAGGTCTTTTTATGAATCTTTTAATTTTTGTGACTTACATAGTTTTGCTTATGGGGATCTATTTTACGCAGAAGAAACTTACTGGTAAAGGGGACGCTCCGGTTGCTGCAGCTGCTTCGGGTTATGCTATGGCAGGCTTCGCAATTTTCCTAGGAATGATTCCATGTCTTCTGGATGGATGGGTTGTTGTCCAGGTAATAGTTATGGCAGCCGTAGGGACTCTGTGGCTAATCTTTGATAAAAAAAGTAATTATTAGCATTGTTACGGCGTTTACGTTATTCTATAGGGTGTCTTTATCTCTAATTTTTAGATAATCCAAAAATAAACGGGGAATCTCGTTTCTTTGAAAGGAGGGATAAAAGATGTTAGATAAAAAAGCTAAAAACAAATTGAGGAGATTAGATAAGCGAGGAGTAGGAGGTCTTGACTTTCTAAAGTATTTCGCAATCTCCCTATTTGTTGTTGTTATGGTGTTCTTTGTTCTTGCAGTTGCCGGAGATAATCTGATGCAGACTGTGGACAATGATTCAACTGCTTACGGGCTTATCAGTAACTTTACTACTGCTATTGCTTCAATAGGAGATAGTATCCCTACTTGGTTAATGCTTGTTGGACTTGTTGTTATCGTTTCGATCTTGGTTGTAGTTATTGTAGTAATACAGAAGGCTAGTCAAGCGAGCGGTGGTAATGGAGGTCAGTTGTAAATATCAAAAATTATTTTTTATTTTTTTAATTTGAGGGAGGGTTAAGCTATCAAATGCTCGACCCACTCTCTTCGATTTTCTTTTGTTGCGATTATTTTTTTGACTGCTTCTGGGTGTTTTTGAAATTCTTTTATTTTCTCAATTCCTTTTCTATAATTTGAGGATTTGACTTGCACTAGCAAAACTTCAAATTCATTCATACAGATTAAATCAAACAATCCGAAGATATCTTGTTGTTTCACGAATCGATTTGATTTGATTGGCTTAAAGCAAACATATCCCTCAGCTTCTTTTTTCTTTTTATATTGGAGTTCTCTTTCTCTTCCTTTTCTAACTGAGTTTACCATTACACTAGGAGGTTCAGAGCCTCCGCCTGTTTCTGTTGAAATTGTTTTGTGTTGAAAAGATATTTTTTTACAGTCCTAAGATCCCCATGCCCCAAAACTTGAGCGACTAGCCAGGGATTATTTGTTTTATCTAAGAGTTGTGTTGCGCCGCTTTGCCGAAATAAATAAGATCTAGTTCGGGGCATTTTGTTTCCATCTTTTTTTTCATATAGTCCTGATGGCTTTAACACCTTCTCTCTAAACGTTGTTTTCCATCTCTCCGGAGACATCTTTTCGTTTTCTGCGCTTGGGAATAAAAATTCAGATCCCTTCCACATCCATCTAGGAAAAGACATATAATAAGCGAGATATTCCCTAAGTTTATCTGAGACACTTAAGATACGATCTTTCTTTTCCTTGTTGTTTTCTCCTCTGATTTTTACTTTGCCATGTTTGAAGTCTGAAAATTTCAACCAACAAGCTTCACGAGGTCTTAATAATAAATACCTCAGAAAAGCCATAACGCACAAATCCCTAGCTTTCATCCATTCCCCCCAAATTGTCTTAAGATAATCTTGAGAATTTTGGAGAGTCGCAAACATCAATTTAATTTCTTCTTCGTTCCAGTCTTCTTCAAAATTTTTACAATCACTATCATAAAGTAGGTTTGCATTCATATATGATTTGTTTACCATCTTGTTATTATTTTTAAGTGATTATATAACTTTATAAAGTTATTCTTTGTATGTATATTAAGTTAAAATGGTAGAAGTTATAGAAAAAAGAAGGGTGCATTTCAGAATCCAGATTTACGACTTAGCAAAAAAAGAGAAGACTGGGAAGGGAGAGTCTAAGGTTATCAATCTTGAGAATGAAAAAGACTATGATGTTTCAGATATAAAAATATTTATCGAGGCTTGTTTCAAAGACAAGTCGATTACGGATAAATATTTAAAGAAGAGTTAGGTTAGATTAGAATAGTTTTAGGCAACCTCGGCGCCCGAAAAGGGTTACTATTGGTTGTCGAATTCTATGAGCGGTTACCTTGCCGTTTTGAGCTTCCATGCTCAGAGAAAAGGTTTGAGGCTTAAAAAGCTTCTGAAAAGAAAAATGATAGGGGAAAATAAAAAGGGGTGTAGGGAAAGGGGAAAAATAATCCTAGAAGAAAAGCTTACTTTAAAGCCATTGACTTCTAATAGAGTTAAGCTTACAAATTTTTATATTCAGCCAGCTGGAAGGAGAGAGGACGATGCAGGTTTTCCTACTTGTTCTTGTTCTCTCTCCGCTGAGGCTTTGGTTGAGGAGGCTTTGAGATGAACGCTAAAGACCTCTCTCTTCCAGACTTAGGATTATCATATAAGGATTTGAACCCAGAATATAATTTTGATCTAATGAGGAAAACTTCTTCTGAGGAGAGAGATGTGATTGAGGCTTGTCTTGAGCGAGCCAGGAGAAGAGCAAGAAGATGAGAAACTTCATTAAAACATATTTAGATTTTAAGGAAATTTGGAGAGAGGAAAATCTAAAGAGAAATAGTCAGAGTGATAATAATGATGAGATTATTTTGAAGGCATTTGAAATATATTTTGGGGGTAGAAAATGATTTCTGAAGAGTGCTCCCAAGTCCTAAGAACCATGGAGCAAGGATTAAGAGATCTAGAGGTCAAACGAGATAAGGAAAAAGATTATTCTCCGAGACTTAGACTAAAAAATAAAATAGAAGTTCAGGAGACAAAAATAAGATTTTTCAAGAAAGGTTATAATTTTTGTCAGAGAGAAAGTAGCGAGCAAAGGAGATTGGGAGAATGAAAATTTTTGTTGATGGGCAACACACTCCAACAGAATCTCTTATTTGTATCGTGGTCGAAAATGGTGGGAAGAGAAGGGTAGAAAATCTGGGGAAATTAAAAAATCATCAGGATGTAGAAAAGGCTGCTATTTTAAGGGGAATAAAAATAGCGTTAGAAAATGGGAGCGAGAAGAATCAGAATGTTGTCATAAACGATTCTACAAATGCTATAAGATGGCTTTATTCCTCGGAGGATGCAAAAGAAATTAGAGAATTAATAGAAAACTCTGGGAGAAAAATATTAGTTTGTTGGCTTCCTCGAGAAGAGAACTTAGCAGGGATATATTTAGAGCAAAGATTAGAGAAGGTTAATTATTCGACGAGAAGCGTGTTGGGATTAAGGAAGAGAAAAAGAGAAAGGATTTTTGAAAGAAAGTCTTGCCGGAGGGAGGAGATGAAGGGGGATAAATATCACTGCTCTAAACATGGGGATATCGGTTGCCTGGACTGCGAAGAATGTAAAGAAAATTTAAGAAAATTATGCAAGGATAACAATGCTTATCTTTGTGGGGATGTGCGAGATGCCTAAAAAAGCGCCTAAAAAAAGGGTTTACAAACAAGGAGGGGGTTCGGCAAAAGGGTTTACATCTACGGTTGAATTTGCTAGGTTTGAGGTTCTAAAATTAATTCAACAAGGGCTCTCAATTACAGAAATATCAAAGTATAGGCACGTTTCTAGAACAGCGATATACGGCGTTTTATCGACGCTAGTTAAGAAGGGGTTTGTTAGGAAGCCAGGAAGATCAATGTATGAGCTCACAACCAAAGGAGTAGAGGGTTTACATTCGCTCGTGGGGTTCCGATACAAACTGAGACAACACAATCTTCACTTCAAAATTAACATCTTAGAATCTTCTAGAAATTGGGCGTTGAAAAGAAACGAATTAAGACAGATGCCTTATTTCAACAAAACAATCAAGCTCAAAAATAATGAGCAGGATTTATTCAATTATGGAAAGCTTCAGATAAAATCCACAACAAAATCATTAATAGTAAAAATGCCGACAATCTACTCGGCAAACTGGGAAGAGGCGATTATTCAGGCTATCGGAATTTTAGAAGATTCGATCCCTAAATTAGAAAATATGTTTAAGGTTCGATTAGTGAAAGATTACAAATCAAACATCACGATAATCTCACAAGAATACGCAAAGATCCAGGACGCTCTGGCAAAATTATATCGTTCAGAAGGAAGTCGTCTTTATCTAACCGGAGATGATGGAAAGATTTGGATGATTACAGACTTCTCTTTCTCTACAGACGAAACCGAGTTCATACATTCAACAAAGGCGAGCGATGATGTTGATGCAATCGCACCATTTCTAAACGATATTAGAAAGAACCCAACAACAATGAGCGAAACGAATGATATGATTAAGAGAGTTGCGGCAACACAGCAAGCGGAAGCTCAGAATGTAGTAAAGCATCAAAGAGTTTTAGATAATATTTTATCAAAATCCCAAAACTTAGATCAGATTCCGGCATTATTCGATGCCATAACAAAACTAAATTCAAGATTAGACAAGGCAGGTTTTTAACGTGGAGCTTAAAGAGTGTCCATTTTGCAAAAGAGGATATCGAAAAGTCCACAGCGTTCCTATGAAGATTAATGGTGTTTTGAAGTGGGTTTGGTGTTGCTATCGTTGTAAGTGCAAATTCAATAATGGAGAGCTGGAGGTTCGGAAATGAACATTACCCCAATAAAAGAAGTGATTAATCAGAATTTCGATTTTTTAGATAAGAATTTCTCTGGAGCAATTCTAAAACTTCATATTGAAGAAACAAGGAAAAATATCATTAAGGATATTCAATTCCTATATAAGAAAGAAGAAATAATTAGGAAAGCAAATTTTCCACCAACAAAAGAACAATTAGAAGTAGCAAGAGGATTAGCAATTCCAAACCCAGAGAATCGAACTAGGTTGGAGTTATCAGTTTTGATTAGAGAAAATAAGAATGGGGGCTTGATATGAGCAAAGAATTCAAAGACATCCGAGGCAATAAAGCCGGAACTGAATACATAGTTTTGAGAATCCCAAAAGCAGATCTAAAAGAAATTCCAGACAAGTTCTACATCGATTTTGAAATCAAAGACATTCGTGACGGAAAACTAAATTTAAAAAAGAGAAGATGGAAGGGTTAAGAATTATTTTGGTGTCGATTGGTTTGCTTTGCATTGCCGTAGCCTCTGCGATCGCAGCAGTCTTCTATAATTACCGAACTGGAAAATGGGAATAAATATTCGAGTTTCAAATATTGTAATGTCTGGGAGGCTACCTCTTAAAAAAAGACTTAGCTCTGAAGATGTAGAAAGATTGATTATGAAGGGAGATTGGATGTCGATAAATGAAAAAGCCCCATGTTTGAAGAGATATGTCGAGCTTGAAGATAGCAGTAGGAATATTTGTGTTCTTCTTCAAGTTTCCGGAGGGATGAATATTACAGGATTAAAAAAAATTGTTGAAGGAGGCAGAGTATACGATTTAGTTTTTAAGGAGATCCATAAACTTCTTCCTAAAATACTATAGTATAGAAAAGTTACTAAGTTACTAAGATGAAAAACATTAATGAGAGTTTTGATGATAAAGAGTTCGAAGATTTGAAGAAAACGAAAAAAGAGCGAGGAGATAGTAGTTGGAGAGAATATATTTTGGGATTGACTAAATTTTATAAGGAGAATTGTTAGATGGGAGTTGTTCTTGGGTTAGTATTAACATTGGGAGCAGGTTTGCTTTTCTTAATTCTAATTATTGGAGGATTAATTGGAGTGGCTTTCTGGGCTTCGAACAAGCTTTCATACACAAGAAAAGTTATTATTTGGACAGAAGTTGGAGATCATTACGAGCCAAATGGGAAAGATGTAGCTAAAGAAATTCGTATTGGAGACGGGGGAGAGATGTGTTTATTTCTTAAGAAGAGAAAAGTTTGGAGAGTTGCTAATAAACAAACAGGAAGAAATACGTATCACTTTTTTATAGGAAGGGATGGATATTGGTATAATGATACAGTCCAATTCGACGACGGACAGCTTAGAACAAAGGGAATTAATCCAGAACTTCATAAGGTTATGCGTTATCAAAATTCAGCATTGAGAAAAAATCTTCATGAGAATTTAAAGAATAAAATAACGTGGTGGGATAAAAATGGCGGATGGCTGAAGGGTTTGATTTTCGTCATGGTTACAGGTATATTCTTTATGATGATAGGTAAGTATTTCTTCGCAGAGCTACCGAGGACTCTTGATTTGTTAAATCAGATTCTAGAGAGAATGAACACGATTATGACGAGATTGGAGGTAGTTGAAGGGACTGCAGCATCTTCCGGATTAGTCCCTGCTGTCGTTGGGATATTCGGGAGGATTAAGAGATAAGATGGGATTTTGGGGAACGATGACTTTGTTTGGAGTTGCAGGGTTATTTATAGGAATCATCATAGTTATTTTTATTTTTCTTAAGAGATCTTCAAATTTAAAAAAAGAAACGGAAGAACTTGAAAGGAGGATCAAAGAACCAAATGGAAAAAAAGAATATTTCAAGCAAGGAGAATCAAAAACCTCTGAGCAAGGAAGAATTGAAAGAGAGAGAGAATCTCCAGTTAAGAAACCAACTAAATCTTCTAACAGAAAGAAAAGCCCTAGAAGACAACGGGTTGTTCAGGCAAGTTCTAGTAGCATCTCTGGGGGAGATAGCGGAGACAAATCGGATAGTAGCGGAGCAATTGAACTCCCTCGCCCAACAGATCTACCAACAAAATCAATTAGTGAATAAAGTTTTGGAGAAGCCTAAAAAATGAAGAAAGAAACTAAAAGAAAAATAGGTTTAGCCTTTGTCTGGAGGGAAGGATTCTACTTCGGTTATGGCTGGAATGTTGGCTTCTTACGGGGCGACAATACATGCGCTCTTAGTATTCATCCTGTTTCAGCTTGTCCAACTTAAAATAATCGCAGCATTATTTTTCTTCAGATCTAGAAGGGAAGAGAGGCGCCAAGATGTTTAAATGTAAGAAATGCAAGAAGACTTCTAGGCCGGGAGAAACTCAATTTAAGAAGATGAAGTCTAGAATTTATCTTACTGAGGATGGGAAGAAGGCTAAGCAATTTTCAGAGGAAAAGATAGTCTGTTGTAAATGTTTTAAGAAGGAGGAGAAATGAATACTCAGCAAAAGATTTTTTTATTTTTAGAAGTTATCGTTATTATTTTACTGCTTTTTGTATCGGGCGTAATGTTTTATATTGGGCTAGAGATTCGGACTAACGGAGGTCAATGCACGGCGAATCCCCTAGGATATGCGCAGCTTAAATTCTTTGAGAAGAACGGATTTGAAACTTATTGTAGTTGTAGTGCAGGTAGTTTCCCCGGAGTAAATCCAAACATAGATATGAATTTCGATTTATCAAAGATGAATTTTTCTAAGTAGAAATATTTAAATAAGAGTGGTTAATAATATTCTTATGGTTAAAAAAATATATTGTGATTATTGTGGAGATGAGATTGGAACAAAAGACCATCCATTAGAACTTTTTATCAATGGAGATGATAAAGATATTTGTGATAAGTGTGGGGAAAAGGTTGGGGAAACTTTGTCTAGCTTATCTAAATCTTAATCTTGGAACAAAGAATTATATTTCTCTTCAACTTGCTTGTCTCTAATATGAGTATAGATTTGAGTCGTTGCTATTGAAGCATGCCTAAGGTATTTCTGAACTTCTTCAATCTTAAAGCCGTTGTCTAGTAGCCATGTAGCGCAGGAGTGCCTTAGAGCGTGTGGGTTGATAGATCTCCCCAAAGCCTTTAGACTTGCCCTGCCGAATAGTTGTTGCCATCTACGAACCCCTATCCTAAAGATTGGAGCGATGGATCCATCAGGTAGTTTCTTCAATCCTTCTTTCATCAACCAAGCGTAGAGCCTTGTCATAATGAAAGCCGGGACTTCGATAATAGCCCACTTCTTTCTTTTGGCGTTATCTTTGATTTTTAGTTTTCCATTCTTTGTAGGATCCTCTCTCCAAACATCCCAATTCAAATCGTCGTATTTGATTCCAACAAGTTCGGAGATCCTAAGTCCGCAATAAAAGTTGAGTAGTCCCATGAGCTTATTTTTTTCAGAAGAAAGAGCCTGTATAATTTTCTTAATCTCAATTTCAGATAGGCACTCCGGAAGCTTCTTTTCTTTAGAGCCGGTCTGTCGTAGTATTTCAATATCTCTAATAGCCTTCTCCTCAATCCCATCAAGCCCTAGGTCTTCTTTGTGCCGGAGGAGAAAGGCTCGGTAGTTTGTTATGAAAGCTTTGACTGGGGATGATTGGTTTTTCTTAGAGAGGAATTTGTCTACTCCATCCTGGTGCATATTTTTATGATCTCCGAACTTATCGTAGTAGTAGAGATACTCTTTGATAGATCTCTCACTCAATCCTTTCATTCCTCTCAGCCAGTCTTCGAATTTATTTCTTTGTTCCATTTTAAGTGGGCTCGGGGAAAATTTAAACCTGTTCGCCTAATTCTAATTAGACGAAACCAACGCCTAGGCTACAGGGAATTTAACATTTTCTCCAATAGTATTAATATAGTTTTTATCTTCAGGTTGTCGTAAAAAGTGTTTCAGCGTGTTCTTCTCTCCCATATCTTTTAGCTTACGATTGAGGACGCTTGTTACTGTTGAATATTTCAACCCATTAGCAAGACAAATAGATTGAAGTCCATTTTGATCAACTTTTCCTTCTTTTAGGAGTGGGATTAAATTGACATAGATATCAGTTTCTTCAGAGTCCTCACCCCTCATTTCTTTATCATAGACCTTTTTTCGCTTGGTTCTCTTAATGTCTTTGTATAAATCTTCTTGCTTCTTTCCTAGTTTGCCATAAGTTAGATAGCCTGCAAATGTTGAAAGCTTGTGATATGGGGGTCTAAAATTTGGGTTCTTCTTCTTAATCTCAGCCCACTTCTCTTCAATCTTAGCATTATAAGCAACATCCCAGATATCATTCTTGTAAAGACTTTCGTTAGGTAGGTGCACAACAGCTAATCCTCTCTCTATTACATGGATGTGAATGGTGCATAGTCCCCTGAGGTCTTTGTCCAAATCATAGAAATTAGGGATTAATCCGGAGTAGATATTAAAGTTATCCCGATACATGTTAATCATTGCGATTAGTGTCTTTTGGTCTGGATCCTGAAAGTTTCTTTTATACCCTGATCTAACCGCTTCATCATCCATGATGTTTTTTTTGATCCTTCCTTCCATGAGTTTCATTACATCTTTTCTACAATAAACAATATCATCCCATGGTCTAAAACAATCGAACCTAGAGTTGAATTTATAAGCCCCAGTAGATTTTCCGTTTCCTCTTCTACCACTCCAAAAGATTATTACATCAAATTCATTGTCTTGTCTCTTCTTTGCAATATCGACAAGATCTTTAATAGTCCAAAAAATAATCTTTGCCATTATCCTCGGCTTGTAAGTTTAGCCATATACATCTCTTTTAATTTCCCCGGGTCTGTTTCGTCCGGAGAAGTGTAAAGCATATCTGAGTTGTTGATGATGTCATAAGTTTCTTCTTTTAATTTAATTAGAGCTTCAAGGCATTTTTCAAAAGATTCCTCGTCGATATCATAATATCTAATGTTCTCTTTATGATTCATCTTTTCAGATCCTGATTTGATAAGTGATAAAATTATTTTCACTTTTTTAATTCTGGGAGTTAGTGCCTCTAGTCGAGTCTTGTCTGCTGCTTTTTTAACTCCGAACCGGCTTGAGGAAACTAACATCGATAAATGTTTTAACATCATTTCGGCGCCCTCTAATCGTGCAATTGCTTTTTCGCTATCATTCATGAAGCCAGATTGTCCTGGTTCGATTGATCCGAATTCTGCTGCAAGTTCGCACCTATCAATATAATAAATATGATACATAATAACGTCGAGAGAGAAGACTCCGGCAACGTTCCAGTTTCCAGTATCAGAAGCTTCTTGTGTGCTAGATTTCGCCATATTAAAATTAGACGAAACCTTACTATAGAATCTTTCTTGGGAGAAATTACTATAGTATAGCCAGCCCTTTTATATTTAGAAACTTGGGGTTCCCAATTCCTTGTTCCTATCATTTGCACCGGGGGGAAACCTAACGGCATCCCGGGCGTTAAATCAACATGGTAAAAAAGAAAAAAAGAAATATGGCTGGAAAAATATTTCGTAGTCTTGGAAGTGGTATGGTTGCGGTTGGCAGAGGAGTGGGGGCAACTGCACAAGCAATAAATAATTATTCTGAAGAAAGCAAACAAAAAGCTCTATTGAAAATGGATATGGAAGAAAAAATCTTAGAGAGAAAAGTTAGAATAGCAAGACTCCAAAAATCGATTAGGGATGCACAATCTAAACCTAATCGATCTGGGTCAAATAATGCTGGCGTAGATATCGATATTTTTTAAATGCCAAAACTAGGAGTTTCTTCAGAAGAGAAAGCTATTGAAAAATTTGAGGGCTCTTATTCTAAATTAAACGAAACTTCTTTTGTTGATATCCCTCAAAGAAAATTAGGCTCCGGAGTTACAAAGGATCAACAAAAACAATTTCTAGAAACGAGAGAAACATTAAAGACAGAAAGAAAGGCTGTCGCTAAGCAGGTTGAAGACGAGTATTTAAGTAAGGTTGCGACGTTGGATGATTATCAACAAGGTTTCAATGCTCAGCAAAATATAATTAGAGAATTTTTAAAGACTCCAGAGAAAAGAGCTACTGAACATTACGGAGAAATAAAAATAGTTCAGGATAAAATAAAAAATGCCCAGGAACAATTAATAAGGTGGCAACAAAAAGAAAGGGATGCGACAACTCAGGAAAAAGAAAATGAGGCAGAGGAAGAGCAAACCTATTATCAAGAACTAATATTAAGGTTGCAGGAGGGCTTAGTAAAGCAACAATCAGGACAACTACTTAATTCTGGAGATGTTTACAATTATGCTTCGGGTTATGCAGAATACGAAAAGAGCAAAGAAGAACAACAGAACTCCCTACAAGAAGATGGATATGTTAAGGTTGTGGACTCGGGGCAGACATTAGGATATATTCAAATGGACGATATCCCGGCGGAGATTAGTTCTGGGTTTACATCTTACTCTAGAATTCAAAAAAAAGATTTAGATAAGGCTTATTCTAATTATGAAGAAAAAAAATATCAGGAGCAACTTCAGAACCAGGGAATAAAAAATCTTTACTCAGAACCATTAGACGCTTACTACGATCCGAAAACTGGGGAGGTTGTTAAAATGTCTATGATTCCGGAGATTGCAGAGAAGCAAGGGTTAGTTAAGGTTCAGCTTAAGGGAGAAACGATGTCAGGAGGCGATATAATCTATTCCGAGACGGGATTATTAACCCCAACACAATTAGCTGGGAAAAAGTTTTATGATTCGTTAGGGAGAGTCTCTGAGGCTCTTCCAACTGATTTTATAGTAGGGGGATCCTCAATAGAGAAACTTGATTCTAAAGATTTCATTGCTCAACTTACGAAACCCTCTTCATATAATTTAGCGAGATCTTCTAATCCTTATGGTTTGAGTGATGCTTATGGGAAAGAGCAAATTAAACATTATAGTGATCTTGGGTATACCGAGACAGAGTCTAAAGCTCTTGCTAAAAATTTTCTAAAGACTGGACAAAAATTGGATGGAGGAAACGCAGAGCATTATTTAAGGATGGAGGCGGACATTGCGCCGGAAGGATTTTTTGGGAGGTATAAATACAAGGTTGGGAAAGCCTTGCAGTTTGGGGAAGAGAGAATTTTCCAACCTCTCTTAGATGTCGTCGAGGATATCGGAGGAGATATAGATTTGACTTTTAGCACTTCAGGAAATCCATTGATGCCGGTTAGGGTTTCTAAAATTAATGGAAATAAGGTTCTTGGATTTTCGGAGACTATGGATTACACTAATTTCTTTTTGAACCAGAAAAATACATCTCTAAATGGAGAAGATTTATTTTTTACTGCAAAAAAGGTTAATCCTAGAAGTATGATTATGCCTGTTGCGATCCCTAGTATACTTGCCCAATCTACCATTAACAATAAAAAGAATTCTCAATATTTAAGCCTTTTGTTCGAAGAAAGGGAAATAGGAACCACAACATCAGGAAAGGCTTTAAGGGGGGTAGCGGATATTGGAAGTTATTTTGTTCCGATCTTAGGGGAAGTAAGATCTGCAAGTTTTGCCTCTAATGTTGGAGGAAAGACCATGGTAGGAGGTCTTGAATATATTAAACGAAATCCTGTAGAGTTTGGGGCTGGGATATTGGTAGGAGGAGGGATTGTTCTAAAAGAACTAAAGAGTCTCAAATTAGCTAAGTTTGAAAAAGAATTAGCATCAGCTAAAACAAAGTTTGGTTCTGAGGTTATTGTTTCTGGAGAGTTGGCGAGTGTTGGTGTTCTATCGACGACAACAGTAGGAGCTAAAGAATTTACTGGAGTTGGAGAACAGCTTTTAAAACTTGGAGATGATGCCGCTGCAGGAGTTGGGAAGGGATTTATTATTAACAAATTAGGAAAGGGGACTCAATACTCGAAATATAATATGGTAGGTTACTCTAAGAATGTTGGGAAGGCTACTCAATATATGGACGATATCGCGCTTGCAGGCGGAGAAAGTCTTTTAGATGATGTAATGAGAGTCAGTTATAAAACTGGCGAGGGGACGGGTGTTTCATCTAAGGCAATCTCTAAGATTCAATACTCAAAGCAGGTTAAAGATTACTGGAGACTTGAGACTGGGGGGTATGTTCAAAAGATTAAGAATCTAGATATAACTGACGACATTCTAAAGAATTCAGTTGCAGGGAAGTTCACGAAAGTTAGTGATGATATTTCTGTGATGACTACAGATATCCTAGATGTTGCAATTGAGGGCAAAACATTCCACTTCAAAGGAGGAGCTCCGAAATTAAGGATTTATGGGAAGCAAGGACGAAGCAGTCTTATTATTGATACTCCAAATATTGAAGGGTTGGTTGCGGTTAGGAACGTCGGAAATTCAAAGGATGTTTTTACAATAACCGGGGGAGGAACTCAATTAGAAGCAAGTTTACAGAAATCTGTTTTAAGTCAGTTGGCAGCCCAAAAGAATCTAATTAGAAATATTGCAGCTCCATCAGTTAAGGTTATGCCAGAGAGTGCAATGAAAATCGCCATGAGTTTTTCTGCTGCATCTCAAGTTCCAAAGAGAGTTTCTGCAAAAACAAACTCTCAAAAGCAAACCCAACAACCAAAACAATCACAACAGACCTCTAGCCTTATTGAAAGAGAGATTGGTGTTAATATGAAAACCCCAGAGGTCTTAATGAGGAGTATAATTAAAGCTAAGCTTCAAAAGAAGATGAAGCAAAGGCAAACGAATAATCAAAGAGCACAGCAAAAGTTTAACCAGAATCAAGATAGTTTTATGAAATCCTTAATTTCGCAGGATGTTCTCCAGGATCTTCAAGCAAAACAAAAGCAGAGGCAGAGGACTAAGCAAACTCAAAAGATGAAGAACTTATTGAAGCAGTCTCCAAATCTAAAAGAATTTATGGCACCTGTTGTTAATCCAATTAATGCAAGTAGAATTTTATTACCATTGCTTGCAAGAGCGAAAAAATCAGTTTCGATAAGAAAGAAAAAAAGAGACCAGGGCTTTTCAGATGATTTAGTTTATACTGAAGATTTTACTTCGAAGATTATGGGGATGTCTGAAGTTATGAATAAGAAAGATTTTGAAAAATTTGTTAGAGAGAAAACCTTTACGGGATTCGAGACTAGAAGAAGAATTATAATTAACAATCAAGGGAGATCGCCTAAGCGAAGAGGGGCTGTTCAGGTTGATATATTTTAGGATTTCTCAAATAAATTCAATTTTTCAAAACTATTGATTATGTTAGAAATACCTCTTCCTTCTTTCGTTCTCATAGAGTAATTTTTAGGATTTGAAACTTGATCCAATATTTCTTTTCCTTCCTCAAATAGAGCTTCTGCCTTTTTATTTTTCTCATTATTAATCAATGCTTTTTTATACTTTTTTTTCGAAAATATCTTTAGAAGTTTTAGTTTTATTTCCCCAGTGTTTTTTATTGTAACTTGATCAACTATTTTAACATTACATGATTCTTTCATGCCCTTTCTACATAGAATTAATATAAAAAGCCTTGGATTGAGCCTTTCTAAATTACTATAGTATAGCTTTTCGTTACGTTGTTACATGGCAGAAGGGGATTTTAATGATGCGGAGCTTGCAGCAATGGAGGCAGAGTTAAGAAGAATTCAAGGAGCAAATAAAAAAGCATCAGGGGTAAGTTCTGCTTTTAGTGGATCTAGCGAGGAAAATCTTGTTAAGTGGCAATTAGAATTAGATAGCTTTTTAGAAAGAATGGATCATCTTTTGAGATGTCATATATTGAAATTTGAAGATGGTCATGTAGTTTGGAAGCCTGCAGATAAACCAGAAGATGTAGTTTTTAATGATTCTGGAGCCAACGAGATTCTAAAAAACATTTCAATGTATATTAATCGAAATACGATTCTTTCTAATTACGATGAGGACACAATTAATCAAAAGGTTTTCGATTTTGGAATTGAACTAGCAGATCTAATTGAAGGGAAATATGAAGAGATGGGTATTAATACAGTCGATAAAGCCATGCTTTACCCTATAATTTGGAGAGAAATTGTTGATGCAGTTCATTCAACATATCTAAGAGCTTTGAATGGAGGGGAAAGGGAGAGCCTAACTAAGAGAACACAGATTAATCAGAGTCTTGATGGATATGGAGGGGGGATGTCTCAACCTATGCAGTATCCTAGAGAAACAAGATCCCCATTAAATCCAGCGAGGCTTTTTCTTGGTAAGTATAAATAAGTATTCTAGAGGTGTTTAGATGGGCTCTGGTGCTAGGATAACTCAAAGCATAAAGCATATGGAACGGTTAGAGAGTGATCCAAATTATAGAGAGCAACACAAGAAGAATCAAAAAAATATTTATGAAAAACAAAAGAAAAGACTCAATAGGAAATGCGCTGATTGTAAAACTATTTTAGCTCCAAGAACTAAGGGAGAATTTTGCCGAAGTTGTTTTATGAAGAAATTATGGGAAAAGAGACGTGAAAAAGGAGGAGGGACATTTGGTTTTGTCAAATTTCGAGAATGAAGAGAAAATATTATTTAATGATTATAGGTATTACATTTTTATTAACAATATCTTCGTCATTAGCTTCTGCATCTACCAAATCAGAAAATTACGAAGCTGATATTGTTATGGGATCTGGTGGTGGGCACTTAGAGTCTGAAGGTTTAGGGATGGAAGTAATAACGGGGATAATTTCTGGGGAAACAATGTCATTAAATTATCAAGTAGAATTAGGATTTTATTTCGGAGTAGAAAATACAACAATAGAACCAGGGGTATCAATCAATTATTCAGTTCTCCCCTCTGAAGAAAATCCTCATTTAGTAGAAAATCAATCTAAAGATTTTAGAGATTTTAAAGAGGCCCCAAATATTCAAATGAATCAAACAAAGAATTTCACTCCGATAACTTACATTAAACTAAATTCCCTGTTGCCATTGATTATGGCAACAATGTCGATGATATGAAACTCAGGAATCCACCGGAAATAGTAGATAAAATAGCCACTTATTTTTTTAAGAAAGGCTTTGTTAAGAAACTTTATTTTATATTCGATGAGCCATTGAAGATTGGGGAGAGAAATTTTATCGGAGTTATAGTCTTTGTTTTTATTGGAATATCTTTGATTTCTTTTTCTTCGGCAAATACTGTAGAGGCTCATGTCTATGTTACGGTTCTAAGCGATCCAGCTCATGCAGAGACGATAAGTTATTCAGAAGGGGAATTCATTTGTAGAGGTTGGCAGTTTCAGGGAAGCCATGTAGATAATATGACTCTAAAAATTTATAATTCCTCTGGGAGTTTAATCTATAGCGAGACTGATCCAACAGATTCAAATCAAGAATGTGTCGGAGTGGGGAAGTATGGGGATGAATATAATTACTCATGTCTAAACTATTCTTTTGAATATGCCTTGCCGTATGAAGATAATTTCGAATGGAGTTGTGAAGCTTGTAATGATTATGTTGGAGAGTTTGATTCTAATGGAAGTTGCAGAACAACAGAGAACGAATCAATTCTACAAATAACAACTTTTAATTATTCAGTCTTCCCATCTGAAGAAATTCCTTACTTGGTTGGGAATGATTCAAAAGACTTCAGAGAAATAAAAGGAGCTCCAAATATTCAAATGAATCAAACAAAGAATTTCACTCCGATAACTTACATTAAACTAAATTCCCTGTTGCCATTGATTATGACGGCAATAACGATGATATGAAGAAAATAATTTTAATTAGCTTTTGTTTTGTTTTCTTACTGAGTTTAGCTACAGCATGTAACGAAATCTCATATAGTTTTACGCAAGGAGAGCCAGTAAATATTAAGCTTCCTTGTGTGGATTCAAATAATGATGTTTGTCCGGATACTATTAGTTGCCAAATAACTTCTACTCATTTGTTGAGCGGTTTAGATGTTGTGAAAAATCAATCAATGGATTATAACTACAACTATGTAAATTATACCTTTAATTCTTCTCAGATGGATTTAGTCGGAAATTATCAGGCTACCGTGAATTGTCGTGGAGATTCTAATTCCTTTTCTACATTCTGCTATAGGGTAACTCAAACAGGGGAAATTCCAACGTCTTCGGAAGGAATGATTTATTTAGTTTTGATAGTGATTAGCTGTGCTACCTTAGCGCTGGTTTTATTCATAGGTTTTGGTATTGATGGAAGCAATTATAAAAGTGACGTCATGGGAGTTCTTGAGGGAGTTAATTGGAGAAAATATTATAAATTTGGATTGTGGTTTATCGCTTATGCTTTGGCTGTTTGGGTTTCTTTCTTATGTTATTCAACTGCAGAGAGTTTCCTTACAAGTAATCCAATCATAACTTTTTTTGAAATGATTTTCTATATTTTACTTAGCTTAGGAGTTCCTTTTGCCATAGGGTTTACTTGGATGTTTTTCGCAAGTCTTGTTAAGGATGTTGCAGATCAGAAATTATTTGATAGGGGGCTGTCGCCAAGATGAGAGATGTAATAATGAGAGCTGATAAGAAGTTTGAAGCAGAACTAAAAGATATTCTGAGACAGAGGATAGCTCTAGGGAGAGAGAATCTAAGAAGACTTAATGGAACCAGGAGACTTACCGCTGCAATTAGAAGACATAAAGCATGGAATGAAATTAAGAAGGATATTATAAATGCTGAGCTGGGGGATGTATGCGATTGAGACCGATTAATAAGCGAGGGAATTCAGCTACGGACTTAATTGTTTATATGGTTTCGGGCTTAGTTATGGCGATAGT
>Ga0180431_10003562_pt1 | contig 19995 bp, 24 predicted proteins | sample SS_ome_11_FD_132459 | JGI IMG/M metagenome (GOLD analysis project Ga0180431, IMG submission 132459) | Hypersaline lake sediment archaeal communities from the Salton Sea, California, USA - SS_1_MS_1 metaG | ecosystem: Environmental > Aquatic > Non-marine Saline and Alkaline > Hypersaline >... | reverse complement strand
ATCGAGATGGGAATTTTCATTCGGGAAGGAGCAATCGGAGTGAAGATTATCGAGGGTGGAGGCGACCGGGATGGCGACGAGCGGCTCGCGCTCGGTGACGGTAACGGGGAAAGCACGGAAGGGAAATACGTCGAACTGAAACTCAAGCCTCCGGAATTCGATGACGAACCGGAGCCGGAAAATCCAAACGAAGGAGATGAGAGCGATGAAGGATGAGCACGGCTATGACATGGCTGATGGGGATACTCGCGGTCGGATGCCGGGAGGTCGTGGAGAAGGTCCGGGCGGACAGTGCACCTGTCCCGAATGCGGCTATACCATGGCGCATGAGACCGGGCAACCATGCTACGAGATAACCTGTCCGAAGTGCGGGGCGAAGATGGGGCGATGACTATGGAATTCGGCATCAATGAGATTTTCTACAGCATCCAAGGCGAGGGATTTCATGCCGGACGGTCGGCGCTTTTCATCCGCTTCGCCGGGTGCAATCTCAACTGCGACTTCTGCGATACCGATTTTTCGGAAGCGGTCCGGCTCAGCGCGGAAGGAATCATCGAGATGGGGAGAGCCGCTCTCGGGGAACGGGGAGCGGGTAGACCGTCTATCATCGTGCTGACCGGAGGAGAGCCAGCTCTTCAGGCTACCGGGCCGCTCCTGACTCTGCTTCGTAAACGGCTCTGCCCGTACATCGCTATCGAAACGAACGGTACGGTCCCCATCAAATGCGCTCCCGACTGGATAACCCTCAGTCCGAAGTCGGAAGATGGCCTCGTCCTCACTACCTGCGATGAACTGAAGGTCGTTTATCCGGCTGGGGTGGACCCGCTTGCATTCGAGCGCTTCGGGACGGGTAAGCGATACATCCAGCCGCTGTGGGTCGCGGACCGATACATCCGGGAGGTCTATCTTCGTGACGCAATCAATTTCGTATTGGAGAATTACCGGTGGAAATTATCAATCCAAACTCATAAACTAATCGGGGTGAAATGATGATTATCTGTAAGACCTACGGCTTCGATGCCGCACACCATCTGACGGAAGTACCGGAGCATCACCCATGCTCCTTCGTTCACGGTCATAGTTATCGAGTTGATATCGCTCTGGAATCAGATGCACTGGAAAAGGGTATGGTCCTCGACTTCCACCAGCTCGATGATATCATGCGACCTATCCTCGCACAGTTCGACCACTCCGACCTGAACGACACACTCGAGAATCCTACCGCTGAGCTGATATCAATCTGGATTGCTCAGAACATCGTGATGTTAATCCCGCAAGGCATCCGGCTGCTTTTCGTCCGGGTGTGGGAGACGGAGAAAGCTTATGCCGAGTACCGACCCACTGGCTGACCTATACCGAGCAATCGTCGAGGAGTTTGATGACCCGAAGCGTGAAGGGGTCCGCGAGACACCGGAACGAGCGGCGAGGGCAATGCGCGAACTTCTGACCCCGGTCGAGTTCCGCTTTACCACGTTCGAGTCGCAGGGCTACGACCAGATGATTGTAGACCGGGATATCAAGTTTTTTTCGCTCTGCGAACATCACATGATTCCCTTCTTCGGCACATGCTCCATCGGATATATCCCGAAGGACCGCATCGTCGGTTTATCGAAGCTGACCCGCTGCGTGAATTATTTCGCCCACAGGCTCAACACTCAGGAGTACATGACTCAGAATATAGCCGACTTCATCGAAGAGAAACTAAAACCGAAGGGTGTAGGTGTGATAATCAAAGCGCGACACCTCTGCCGGGAGATGCGCGGGGTTCAGGGTCATGGCGAGATGATTACGTCATGCCTGAAAGGAATTTTTCTTCACAATCCCGAAGTGCGAGAGGAGTTCATGAAGTTATGAAAGCAGTCATCCTTCTGAGCGGTGGTATGGATTCGGCTATCTGCATTGCGCTCGCAATCGAGCAGGGATTTGAACCATATCTATTCCACATGAGCTATGGACAACGGACCGAAAAACGCGAATTGAAGTCGGTCATCAATCTCGCGAAGCATTACGGGCTCAATCATCCGGAGCGGGTATTGATAGTGACTGACCGGACAATCTCATATATCGGCGGGAACGCCATCACGGACAGAAATATTCCGGTGCCCACGGATGGGGAAATAATCGGCGTTCCCGCTACCTTCGTTCCTTTCCGGAACGCAATCCTTCTCTCCTACGCCGTAACATGGGCTCAGGTTATCGAAGCGGAAGCGATTTATTTCGGCGTGGTCGATGGGGAGAGGAGCAGATATCCCGACTGTCATAAAGAATTTATCGAGTCGTATCAGTTAGCCGTGGATGCGGGGATTCCCGATAATCGAATTCAGATAATTACCCCGCTCTATTACGACACGAAGAGGGAAGCTTATGAATGCGCTTTACGACTCAACGTACCGCTTGAACTGACGTGGAGCTGTTACCAGAATGAAAACGAACCATGCGGGAAATGCGAATCATGTATGGCGCGAGCGAAAGCGATGGATTTATGATTATCTACCACGTCGAACCCCTTCACTGGGTAGGGTATACGGAAAAGATGGGTGCGGAAAAATACGACGCGCTCTATTCTTTCGTAAACAAAACCACCATCGAGAATCAGGTATTCCCGAGCACGAACATCAATCGCCTCTTTATTGACTCTGGAGCATTCAGCGCTTTCACCCGAGGAGTGGAGATTAACCTCGATGAGTATTGCGAATGGCTCCGTGCTCATGAAAAGCGGATTACATCATACGCCGCACTTGACGTTATCCGGAACTGGCGGGGTAGTAGAACCAATCTTGACCGGATGCTTTCATACGGACTGAATCCGATTCCCGTTTTCCACGCGCAAAGCCCGATGGAGGAATTGCGTCGGCTCTGCAAGGAACATGACTATATCGGCCTTGGCGGTATAGCGGACGACGTGAAGCGCCGCCGCCAGCTCCTTACCACTTGGCTTGATTCCTGCTTTTCAATCATCCGGGATTACTGGCCTATTAAGGTACATGGCTTCGGTATCACTATGCTTTCCGCGCTGACGAGGTATCCTTTTTATAGCGTGGACTCATCAAGCGTTACATACGCCATGAAGATGGGATTGATAATTACGTTCACCGGGTCAAGCATCCGCCAGAAAACCTATAACGAGATTGTGAAGTCGGGGAAAGGGGTAGACCTCCAGCCGCACTGCATCGATAACCCAGATGAAGAAAAATCGCGATACAAGAAACGCATCGCTCGCGCTTACAACGAATACAGGAAAGCGGAAAAATACATTACCGACCTCTGGAAGCTAAGGGGAATATCATGGGATTAAAGCGTTTTAAGGAAATTCCACTGAAGCAGCTCGATAAAGCCCCGTGGAATTACAAGACCGATAATGATGAACTGAAAGAGAAGCTGAAAGAAAACCTTCGCCGGAACGGGCAGGTGGAAAATATCGTAGTGCGCGAGATGAAAGGTGGAAGGTACGAAATCGTAAATGGTAATCATCGCTTCGATGCTCTGGAGGAGCTGAGCTTTGAAAAAGTCATCTGCTATAACCTCGGTGAAGTCAGCGATAAGGCGGCGCGGCGGCTCGCCATCGAGCTCAATGAGACCCGATTCGAGACGGACCGGATAAAGCTCGCCGTGACCATCAAGGATATCGCCGATGAATTCGACCTCAGTGACATATCACTTACGACCCCGTATGAACTGGAAGAACTGGAAGCGATGGTCGACCTGCTTGATTTCGATTTCGATAAGTTCGAGGAAAAAGAACTCCCTCCCATCGATGACGGGATGATAGAATGTCCCGAGTGTGGACATAAGTTCAAGCCATGACCTATGAGCTTGCAGAGGACCGATATATAATCGAGCCATGGCGCGCGGCGATTTTCCGGGCTACCGGATTCGAGCTGCACCCGGGACAGGCCCGGCTACTCAACAGTTTTCTCAATTATGATTTCACATGGTCTTGCGGAGGTCGTCGAGGGGGAAAGAGCGAGGTAGTGGCGAGGATTGTTTTCAGCGAGTTCGTCCGATACAAGGATACGATTCCATCGACGGAACGCTGGCCGAAAAAAATCCTCATCCTTGCCCCGGAATATAAGCAGGCCCGTATCATCTTCGGAAAGGTCCACCGACTGGTAAAGAAATTCGGAGTGCCGCTGGTCACCGACCGCTTCAGTGCGGGTGAGATGGAGCTTGAGAGCGCATGGGGCTCGCTCATCATGTGCATGACCGGGCGGAATAAGGATGCATGGCCCGGGTTCGACTGGGATTTAGTCGTCGTCGACGAGGCTCCGATTTTCAAAGATGGGGCGGCTTTCGAGGAATTGCTATTCCCGACCCTGCTCGATGCGAAAGGAAAATTCCTTGCCATCGGGACCCCGGATTATCCCGGCTCATTCTCCCATCGCTGGATGCTCGACGGACTCGACCCCGATAACGAGCAATGGGGCTTCGCGCACTGGACGACAACTGATAACTGGTACATCCCACATGCCGCCGAGTGGATAGAGCGCCAGCGGAAAAGTATCCCCGATGATATCATCCAGCGGCAGTACATGGCCCGGTATGTCAGCCGCTCCGGTCTGGTCTATAACGAGTACCTCGAATGTATCGGGGAGTTCGATACGTCGGAAATCGAGCATGGACGCTGGCATCGGGCTGGTGACTTCGGCTTCGTCAATCCGTTCGCCTGTGCGGTCGTCTGCCAGATTGGTGAAATGACTTATATCGTCGACGAGTACTATGAAACTCAGCGGAATAATTCGGAGCACGCTCCCCATCTCCGTGCGCTCGACCATAAATACCCTTTCCATAATCGGAAAACTTTCAATGTGTGGGACCCGGAAAATCCCGAAGGAATCGACTTTCTATCGAAGTGGCGCGACTCTCAGGGTGGACGGATAAAAGGTCACTGGGTAAAAGATTACTCGAAAGGCGGAATCATCGACCGTATCGACATGATACGCCGTCGCATGATTTCCGGCCACATACGGATTCATCCTCGATGTAAAAACTTCATCCGGGAGCTATCGCTTTACGCCTACCCGGATAAGAAGCCGGATAAGGCGGCGAGCGAGAAACCGATGGACAAAGATAATCACCTAATCAAAGCCGTCGAGTATTTGACCGAGCATCTATACGGTGATACATTTATTCCGTTAGACCCGGAGCAGTTGAAAGCGCGGTCGAGTAAGCGCAAGAGTGAAAAAATCCTGCGAGGGTATAAGTCGTGACAGATACTCAGGCCACCGACAAAGTAGTAGCAGAGAAGGAGCGAGTCGCAGTCTGGAAACCCCGCGAATATCGGCAGTACATCCATCTCGCGAGCCAAGTCAAAAAGAATATTAAGGCGCTTCTGAATGTTCAATCGGACCCTCAGACGGCGCACGATATTTGGGCGTCCATCTACCAGTACATGCCGAATCCCGATAACATCCTCGCCATCGCCGGACAGACATCAATCGAGTTCTATGACTCAATGATGGATAGCGATTCATACCTCACCGGATTAATCGGCATCAGGAAGGATGCGGTCACCGGGCTACCTTGGACTATCGTCCCGGTAAGTGATGACCCCGCCGATGAAGAGCTCGCGGAGTGGGTCGATGAGCAGCTAAGAAATATCGAGGAGTTCGAGGATGACATGGAGGAGTTGCTCGGTGCGATAACTACCGGGTATGCAGTCAGCGAAATAATGTGGGCGATGAAAGAAAACCGAATCGTCCCGGTCGAACTCCTGTCACGTCGACCTTCGCGATTCGTGTTCGGTTATGATTACGAGTTGCGCCTCATCACGAAAGAGAACTGGTTCGGGGAGGAAGTGCCGCCGAATAAATTCATCGTGCATCGGAATCGGAAGCGGTATGAGAATCCCTACGGTATCAGTGCCTGCCGCTCCGTTTACTGGCCTTGGCATTTCAAGCACCACGGCTTCCAGTGGTGGATAATCGCCGCCGAGCGGAACGCTGTGCCTACCCCGCATGGGAAGTATCCCGCTGACTGGGACAATGACCAGCAGGATGATTTATTCGAAGCTCTGCTCGGCTTCCAGAACGATAATGCAATCATCACAGCGGAAGGGACGGAGCTTGATTTCTTCCAGACGAAAACCGACCCGCAACTCAACGAGAAGCTACGGGATGCCTGTAATGAAGAGCTCGCGTGGGGAATCATCGGGTCTACTCACTCGACCGGGACAGGCTCCAAAGGTGGTGGCTCTTACGCCCTCGCTTATGAGCACGGCACGGTCCGGCAGGATATACTCGAGCGGGACTGCCGCCGATTGATGTCGACTATTAATAAGCAGCTCGTCGAACCGATGATAATCCTTAACTTCGGCGAACAGCGCGAGTATCCAAGATTCAAGCTGGAATACGAGCCGCCGGGTGACCGCGAGCTGGAAATGAAAATCACGAGCGAAGCGGTGAAGATAGGGATGCAGGTCGATGAGATTGATGCCGCCGAGCGGACCGGAGTAAAGCTCGCAGAGCAAGAGAGCGATGCAATCAAGATGCCGAGCCCCGCGGGATTATTTGGTAGTGGGAATAGTCAGGAGGAGGAAGAGGAAGAAGAGGAAGAGGAAGTTCCCGAGCTCAGAAATAAATACTGGGACTGGCCTTTGAAGATGCGATGAGGCAGGAACGGACCCGCATACAGGATAATATGGCGCGGTTGGAGGATGCCGCGCTGAACTTCGGCGAGGAACCGATGAAGGAAACGCTCGCTCCTTACCTCGCATGGATTCGGGAGCAGACGAGTTTCGATGCAATTATAAGGGATGCCAGAACCCGCGCACTCGACCGGAAGCCGCTCGCTGAAGCGCTTACCACTATTTTATTTTGGGGTTACCTTTGGGGATACCATGACCTATTTTCCGACCGGAGAGCTCCGACGGATTTGAAGCGGAAACGGACGGTACTCGGAGTTTTCAATATCGAAAAACGCCTCGCGACCCAAACCATTACCGCTCAATATAAACCTCTCCCGCCAGAGGAAGCCATCCAGATATTTTATATGCGGGAAATTATGACCCGCGAGCAGTTCGATGAACTCCTCGATAAGTACGCTCGGCGGGAAGCGTTCTTCGCGACCAATGTAACGCTCGATAATATCGAACGCGTCCTGTATCCGGCAGCACTTGAAGCGCTACAGAGCGGCACTACCCTTCGTGACTTCCAGCGGGAAGCGGGAGATTTTTTGATGAGCCGGGCGCATACCGAAACGGTATTCCGGACGAACATCATGAATGCTTATAACTCGGGTCACATGGATGGGATGTATGACCCATTGGTGGAGGATTTGATTCCCGCCGTTCAGTTCGTGGCAATCATCGATGGTCGCACTACCGAAATATGCCGGATGCTACATGGTCAGGTTATCATGAAATATGAAGCGGCGAGCGCGGACCTCATTCCTCCGCTCCATTATAATTGCCGTTCGACGGTGATACCCGTATGGGTAGATGAGTATAAAGGCCTGACGAAAGGCGATATCTTCGACCCGGGCGTTATCTATGCTGACGCTAACGCCCCGCTCCCGATGGAGGGCTTCGGCGCTTGGCGACCACTGATTAATCGTAATCCCGGCTATACGATTTGGCCTCCGCTTCCCACCACTCCCACTCCGGCTCCAGCGCCTGAACCCGCTCCGACCCCTGCAACAGCACCTGAACCAGCACCGACTCCCGCACCAAGGCCAGCGAATGCTATCGCTGAAAATCTTCCGCTCAATACTGATGAAGCGGTGTTCGATGTATTACCGGGATACAGTAGGGAAATGCAGAGCGACATGAATCGGATGCTCAAACGAATTGCGGAGCATGATAAGGAAGCCGGAAGATGGTATAACGCGGAAGGATTACCGATAACGAAATATAAGAATGGTGAGAAAGGTGTCGTCAATATGCCTCGACCGGAACATTATAATTTTATCAATTCGAATTCATGTATCAGGGTTCATTCGCATCCCAGCGGAGGTAGTTTTTCAGGTAGGGATGTCAATCTATGCTGCTGGGAAAGAATCGAAGGCACATCCGTCGTCGTCGGTGAAAGGAATGTTTACGTGCTTGAGTTCCTCGAAAGGCCGGAAGGATTCCCGGCAAATATGGAGAAATATTATGACAGTATCGAAAAGGCGGTAGATGGGATATTGCATGACCCGGAATTCATAGCGAGAAGCAAGGCGCATGGTCTTGATTTCATTGAACATACCATCGCGGTTCTGGAGAAGTATGTAGAAGAAAATCCCGGCTGCTTCAGATATACTTATTTCCCGAAGGAGGCGTTTGGACTATGAAAGAGCCGCCAGCGATTCCCATCGATGATAGTAAGCTCGAAGAGCTGAAGAAGATTTATGAGTCCGGAGAGTCGGAAGAAGAAAAAGAAAAGCCGGAATAATCATCACGCAAATGGACAGCGATTCGTATAAAAAGCTTGAGGAAGCGAAGAAGCTTTTACTCGAAAAAAATCTGTCAGAGCTTGACAAGATGCGAGTCCGAGTAGTATCTTGCAAAGTAGAAACACATCCGAAGTACGGTCCGCAATGCTCGATAATCCTGCAAGCGGACCGAAATAAAAAGTAGCCAGTCCCGGTAGCTCCGGGTGGAATAGCGAAAAGACCCACGTAGGCACTCTTATCAGGGTGTCTTTCGTCATTTAGGAGAAACCAATGCGACAAGTCTGGATGGAAATTCTACGACCCGGACATTGGAACGACTGGGATTTTCCAGCCGATTATCTCCGCGAGCTTCAGGCTTCATACGACCCCGATGTGAGGGAAGCCCCGATAACTCAGGGACACCCGCATCCGCTCGGTGAAGAAAAACCCGCTTACGGCTGGGTGAAGAAACTTGAGCTCCGTCCTTTCGGCGATGACCCTGATGTGGATGACATCAGCGTGTGGGCTCTGGTCGAACTCGGTGAGGAAGCCGAAGGATGGATTGAGGAGCGGAAGTTTCCGAAGCGGTCTGTAGGTATCTCCGAAGATTCCCCATACCCCGGCATCCCTTATCTGAGTCATGTCGCCTTGCTCGGCGCATCGAATCCGGCGGTATCTTCGCTGACCGAAGTCGAGCTCGCTCAGGGATTCATAAGCGACGGGATGCTCTGTCTCGCTCAGGTGAGCGGAGCGGATAAGACACTGGTATGGGAAAGCAAAGATAAAGAGTACTGGTATCGGGTGAAGGACCCGAGTCGATTCAAGGATGATTCATTCCGGAGCAAGAGTATCACGTCTGGAGTCCGCGCAGTAATGGGGAAGCTGAAGCCGGAGTATGTCCCGGAAGGTTCCAGCGCTGACTCGATGCATATACAATCGCTCCGATTCGATAAGGAAAAATTTGACCTCGCCAAAGCGAAGGCGTGGGTCAAGGACCATAAAGGAGAGTTATCCCAAATGGCTGATGAAAAGACGTTGCAAGCAGTCGAAGGGGAAAACAAGACTCTCAAAGCCGAAGTAGATGAGCTCCGAAAGCAGCTTAACGAGAATCACGATAAGCTGGCTACGGAGAAGGAACGGGCTGAGAAAGCCGAGCGTGAACTGCGGGAGCAGGAACTTATCCGACTGGAGAGCAAGTACGAGCATGAGCTCAAGCAGCTCACCGAGAACGGTAACGGCGCTCCCGCTTACATCGAACTCGGAGTGCACAAAGCTCTCCGGGCGATGGACGCATCGGATATCTCAGTCGAGCTCAACGGGAAAAGTACCCCGGCGAGCGAAATCATCATGTCGGCGCTGAAGTCTGTTCCCAAATTCATTGAGCGTCGAGAAGTCGCGGGTGACACGACTATTAAGTCGGGAGAAGATGGCCAGCCTGACCCTCCCGGCAATGACCGTTTTGCCCTCGCCATGAAGAAGTACTCGGATGAAGGCGGCAAAGTCGATGGACTCGACGTGAAAGCCCTCACCGATAAACTCATGGCTGAGGACAAGACGCTCGATATCAAGTCGGCTACCCTCAAGGCTTCCAAGATGCTCGCCGGAGGTGCACGATGACCGATTACGAAAGCCCTTATATGAAAGACCGAGGGCATAAGTGCAAGAAGTCCGCACAGGGCATGGGGAAAGAGTTCGTAGCCGGAGGAACTATCGTCGCTGGAACTTTCGTGAAGTTCTCAGGAGCTGACGATATCACCGTCGTCACCTGCGGAGCGAAAGGTGCGCTCATCGGAGTAGCGATGAATGACGCTACGGTCGGTCAGGACGTGATGGTCCAGATGGACGGATATCATTGGATTATCGTCGGGACAGCGGCAGATCTCGCTCCCGGCGACTGGGTCGAATCCGATGCGAACGGCATGGCTGTCGAAATGGATTGCGGAGCCGGAGATTCATTCCTCGGCGGATACGTATTATCTACGCCGATGGATGACGAAGATTGCGTCTGCATGAAGATTCAGCCTTGCCCGCTGTGCGAGACACAGAGAGGATAAGGAGTGATAATCGATGAGTAGCGGACAAAGCAATCCTACCGTCGTCACCGTTCACATCAACGCGGCGCTGACCAATTTCATGGTCCAGCTTATGAGCGGCGGTCCGTTCATGGTCAACGAAGCATGGCCCGTCATTCCTGTAAAAAAGGAATCGGACTATTACTTCGTCGACAACGACCGCGGCTACCTCAACCCGAAGGGTCCGGATACCTTCCGGGCTCCCGGCATGGTCGCTCAGAACTATGACTTCGACGTTACTCGTGGCTCATACGAGTGCGTTGAACATGCGCTGAAGCGACCCGTCGCCGACCGTATTCGGGAGAACGCCGATGACCCGCTCAAGGGCGAGCTTGACGCGGTGGAAAAGATGTGTCATGCAATCAATCTCAAGTTCGAGATGGAGTTCCATGATGCGGCCTTCACCATCGCAAACTACGCAGCGAGCCAGATAGTCGTTGCGACCGCGCCGTGGTCGAACACGGTAACCTCAACTCCCGAGCAGGATATCGACCTTGCTAAGCTCGCTGTCGCAGAAGGCAGCGGAGTAGCTCCGACGGATATGATTATTCCCGAGCATATCTATCGCGAGCTCAAGGTCCATCCGGATGTCGTCCAGTACATGACGGCTCATGCTCAGGCCGTGAATCGGCTCCAGACCGGACAGCTCCCGCTCTATCTCTACGGGCTCCGGGTCCATGTACCCGGCGTTATATGGGATGAGGCGAACCCCTGTCAGGACGCGGAAATCTCTCAGCTTTACGATGATTGCGCCGTCGTCGTTTTCTATAAGGACCCGAGTCCGGGCTTGCAGACCGCGACGTGGGGCGCTCAGTTCCGTCATATCAGGAACGGCGAAGGTCCGTGCCGTGTCAGGACATGGCGCGACGAACCCGCCGAAGCTACCGTTACGGAAGCATCGGTGATGAATCATCCGAAGGTCGTAAACGCTTACGGCGCGGCTATCATCACCGGACTCTGCGATACCGGAACTTCTTAATCCATCTGAAAAGGAGCGGATAGTTATGACTCGATTACAGAAATGCCAAGCAGTTACAAGAATCGGAATGACGAAAATAGCCGGGATGCGGAATATCAGGAACCCGAGGACCGTCTGAGAGATTTTCGAGATGGACCTCGATAATCCGAGGGAGAAGCAGGCTTACTATCATCTCCTCGCTCACGGCGCAATCAAACCGATTGGTGAACCTGTAACGAACGCTGTCATAAAAGACAAGGATGCCGGAGAGGTTAATGCTTTTCCGGCATCCTCTGTCTCCCCTATACCGGAGGAAGCCGAGTATGTCGAGGAGATTTCCGAAGCGCCAGAATCTGAAACGACTGAACCCGTCGGCGGTCCACTCGAGGAATCGCCGGATGAATCAGAAGTAGAAGAGCGGGTGATTGGTCCCGGAACCGCGCTTAGTGAACTCATGGACCTCGAAGAGATGCGGTCTTTCACCGAAGAGGAAATCGACACCCTCAAGCGAATCGGCATCGCGACGATTTTCGACGTGAGTAACAGGACCGATGCCGAGATTAAATCGGTGCGCGGTGTCGGAGCGAAGAAGGTCCAGATACTCCGGACTCTTAACGAGATGTACGGAGGTTAACATGGCAAGATATCTGACCCTTCAAGACCTCCATACCGGGTGCAGCCGAAAGCCGAGATACCTTCATCCGAAAGGTGTCGTGCTCGACTTCGACCCCGAAAATCGACGAGTGATAACATGGGTTAAGCAGGAGAAAATCCGGCGTGTGCCGGATAGTACTCCTTTGACTGACCCGGCTGAAGTGAGAAAGAAGATGATGAGGTTAATTAGGGGATGACCCGAAACATCGACAATCGATACACGACTATCGAGCGGCTTATCCTGACGGCTGGCGAGCAGCAGCTTTCCGATGTCTGCGACCCGACCGGAGCGAGCGATATCGATGCGGCGAATGTCCAGCAGAAATTGCTCGATATGATTTTTCAAGCGAGCCGCGAAGTCGATGCTTATCTCATCAAGTATATGACCTGCCCGATTGCTGAAGTAATAACGGAGCTGACAGTCGGGACGAGTATCACCATGACGAACGGCTCTCCGGCGGTTGTGGGAGTCGGCACACTTTTCCTGACTGAGCTCGAAGAGGGCGACGAGATATTCCTTCCCGATGACGAGGATTACTGGTTCGGTGTAGTGGATTCCGTAACCGATAACCTCAATCTCATTCTGAAGTACGATTACAATGGCGATACGGTAGCGGCGGCGACAGTGGCGAGCAGGAGGCGAATCACTGTCCCGCCGTGGCTCGAAATCCATACCCGGAATTACACGCTCTATAATCTCTGGCGGCGGCGTGGTCGGATGAATGAGAATAATCCGTACTACGAAGATAAAGAGGACAGCCGTCGAGCGTTAAAGGACTTCCAGAGCTCGAAGCAGAAATTCGATGATAGCGGGACGAAGCGAAAACATAATCCGGTCCAGAGCGAGAAAACTTTCGATGACCGGGTGATGACCTCGACGACGCTGACGAAGTATGTCAGTCCCGACTTGGATTATCCACCGTAAACGATGGGCGTAAGATTAAAATGGGAAGATAAAGATGGACTCCAGCTCGCAATTAAAAAGGCGAGCGCTCCACCTAACTCCCGGATACTCGCGGCAATCGCGCTCCGGATGCGGGGAATGCAGATACAGCATTTTCTCAACGAGGAAGATTCATCCGGTAAGAGATGGGCTCCGCTGAAGTCATCGACTATCAGGCGGAGACGCGCCGGAGGGAAGGGAGTCAGAATCCTTCAGGATACCGGACGGCTCCGCGCTTCTATCGTCAGATTCAGCGACAGGAGTAACGCCATCGTCGGGACCAATGTTATCTATGCACCTACCCATCAATTCGGGCGGGGAAGCATTCCCGCTCGGGAGTTTTTGTATCTTACGGATTCCGAACGGGTTGAGCTCGTCGAATTCGTCACAAATGAAATACTGAAACCGTTCTCCGGTAAAAATTAATGGCAACGCCAGCGGAAATACGCTCTCGCAATAACCTGATTATCGACCAGCTCGATGACCTTTGCCAGACGCTCGTATCCGACGTTCAGGGTACGGAGCGGGATGGTCGAATCACTATGACCAATGGCTCGAACGTCGTTACGGGAATCGATACCGGATTTACCGGGCTGACCGAAGGGGATTACATCGCTTTCAAGGCTGACCGTTCCGGCTATGATGCTTTCGGGCTCATCGATACAATCGTCAACGATACGACATTGAACCTCGATGCAAACTACGATGGAGAGACCCGCGCTAATGTGAACTTCGTCACTTTCACGAAGGATGAATACCTTCATGCGGTCGAGTATCCTTCGGTAATCGACTTACGGGTTTATGATTCGATGACGGAGTTCGAGCCGAATACACCTAACATGGAGTGGTGGTTTTATTCCGAGGAGATAACGGACCATGCCGAGAATGCAATCGGGATGGTAGCTTGTACCGTTGAAGTGCATCGCCCATCCTTCCGGCTGATGCAGCGGGAATCATCGGAATTGATTTTCGATATCGAGCGCTGGCTGAATGTGCATCGGACGCACGGCATCCTTTGGGACTATATCCAGTATGCGGGATTCAATGAGCCGAAAATATTCCGCGATGCCGACCAGCAATCGGAGCGGCTCGTTACCACTTACTATTTCAATATCGCTTTTCTACGTCAGGCTTACTAAGGTGAAGAGATGAACGATTACACACCAATGCGGATACTCAAAGATATTCAAGTTCCGGTGAGGACGAAGGTTCAGGCGGAGCTATATTATCCGCATGGAGAAGTGAATTCCGTCCAGATAAAAAATGCGACCGTTCGCGCTCCCGGGTATACCGTCATCTACCGGGCTCCGATGAGGATTAATGTCCCGTCGGAGAAGGAGCTCGCTTTCGTCAAGGCCGGGTATGCCAAGCTCATACCGCAAGACCCTCGCGGAGTCGATGACCCGACATCCGAAGTATCGGGTAGCGCATCGAAAGCGGAAGAGCACCAGCGGAAAGCGAGGAAGTATATCAAGAAGAGGGTCAAGCGCGAACCGGTACTGAGGGAGCTCGAAGAGCTTGAGGCTGAAAAGGAATCCGAATCGGCCCCGGCTTCTGATATACCATCTGAACTTCCGGATAAAAAATCTATAAAGGAGAAATCGGATGTCTGATACCAAGCAGTTCACATTGAGCCAGTGGCAGATGACTCATCCCGGCATTCTGTGTGCTTACGATGATGTTCATGACTGGTTCATCCCGCTGGGCTTTCTCGATAATATCAGGCTCCGTCGCGAGACAGATAACGTCTACCAGTCAGAAATCCATAAAGGCCGGAGCGTCGCAATCGATGGGTATACCGTTGCCGAGCGGCTATTCGTCAGTTTCGACATGTTGGAGCGGCTCAATCCTGACTGGCTCAGGCTTATCATGAAGAACTGTGGCACTCCGGAAGTTTTCGGAGCGTGCAGCCTGCTCAGCGTGACGGAAGTCCATCGGCTGTATCGAAATAATGCTCAGGTGCTCAATCATAACTCCGGCTTCTACGGAGATGGAGCACTCCCGGCCCCGACCAACGCCACGGCTACACCTGTCGCTGGTGGAACGGTCCCGGATGGTACATATACCATCGTGGTCGAAGCGGTCTATACCGACGCTCAGGGCTTGAACCCGACCCGGAGCCTTTATGATGACGCGGCGGGAACGGTATGCGCTGTCGGAAATAACACCATCGAGTTCGAATGGGATGCTCCGGCTGGCGGCTACGTTCCGGCTTACTACAATATCTATGAGTACGATACCGCGCTCGGCGAGACGATTGCCGATGCGGACCTCATCGCTGTTGTATCCGGCCTCAGCCCGACCGCCGTCATCTTCGATTCATTCACCGACCTTGGTGACTGGCCCGGAGCTACAGGCGGAGGAGCCTTCCTCGTCGAGAATCTCGTCGGCGATACCGAGTATACCGCTGGCGATGATTACACAATCGATACAACCTGCGCTCGTATCGCTCTGGTCGATGACGGTGATATCGATGACGGTCAGCCCGTCCAGATTACCTACACCTACATCGCGAACCCCTTCTATACTCAGACTCTCGGACCGGGCTCGCGGAATCCGCGCATCCTTCATCTCGTCGTTTTGTGGTTTAAGGATGACGAGAGGGCTACTCCGGTCGGACGCGGAGCTGAGATTCATCTCTATCACGTCCATGCCGAGAGTGGGTGGGAGTGGCTCTTCGACCAGCGTGACTTCGAATCGGGCTTTGCTCAGGAGTATCGCGTACTGATGGACCGCGCTTATGGTAAGTACGGTCTGATTTACGTGTTCCATAAGGTCATTGAGGAGTTCCCGCTCATCGACCTTGAGGACTTGAGCAAGTATACTCAGGATGACGAGTGCTCAGTCATAAGCACTTAATCCATCAAAGGAGCGGATAGATGACTGACGAAGTAAAAGAAACGCCGCGAGAGCGTCTCGAGTTCGAGATATCCAATGCGGCTCCTCTCATCGGTTCAATCAACGGGCAGCTCGTAAAAATCGAGCGAATCAAGCTGAGCAAAATTCGCGACGCTTGGATTGAAGTCATTAACATTTTTCAGGCTTATCAGGTTCTTGCTAGTCAGGCTATCCGTTCAGATGGCGGGGGTGCTCGTAAGGGCACCTCTGCCTCTGACGGGGAACCTACGGAAGCGGAGCCTGCGGAAGCGGAGCGTATCGGAGCCGATATTTTCCTTGAGCAATTGAAGGAGCTCGGTCCGGACGTGGTGAACATCCTCCATAAGTTTCTACAGACCGCGAGCAATATCGATGACGAAACCCTGAACGGTCTCGATTTCTGGTCGCTCATCGAGTTCACCATTACCGTGCTTGAGCATAATGTCGGACCGGAGCTTCGTTCTTTTTTCAGGCGCGGAGGAAGCGCGCTGAGAAGCTTAGGCTTCTTGAGCGGGGAACCCGATTCGAGCGGGACCAAATCCTCCGCGACAACGGATGGCGAGCAGAAGACATCACCGATTTCAGACCCGGCGAATTAGAAGCTCGGCTCGATGTTATCAGGTTTCGCGAGTTCATTCGGAGGAATGAGCGCGAGCAGGATATAGTCCTTCAGGGCATGATGACATGGGGCGATAAGGAAGGGCACTATCGACGGCAGCTTGATAATCTGAAGTCGGAATTAATGAAGGAGCATAAGCGCTTTCACAATTTAGAGTATTGAGATGGGGGTTCCCGGCTCAAATAAATATCGCGTACAGGTCGCTTTCAATCTGGAGAATTCCGCCTTCAGTAAAGGGCTGCGCGATATCAATAGCCAACTCGATAAAACGCGGAAATCAATCCATGAAAATTATCAGGCGCTCGACCAAGAACTCACCCGCATCAATCGTAATATCCTTCTCACTCTCGGCGGTATAGCGGCTGCGTTTACCGCTATCGCCGTTCCCGCTGTGAAGATGTCGGGTGAATTCGAACGCTTGGCCGTCACATTTGAAACACTCGCGGGTAGCGTGGAACGAGCGCAAAAACTCATCGAGGATATAAAAACTTTTGCCGCAACCACACCCTTACAGGTCGGAGATATCCAGCAAGCAGCCACCATGATGCTTGGATTCGGGATGTCGATTGACCAAGTAATACCTAAGTTGAAAATATTAGGTGAGGCGTCAGCGGCTTTACGTGTTCCACTTGAACAAATAATCAGAGTGAGGATGTTTCTTGAGTCGGGACAGTTCCGCTCAACAATGCTTGCCCCCATCGGTATTACCCGTCAGGCACTTGAAGCCTACGGCGCGGAATTCGGTTCGGCAGGACAATTATTATCGACCGGGGAAGATGCAGTTGAAGCGTTCGATACCCTGCTAACGGAGCGATTCGGTGGTCTTTTCGATAAAGTCTTAATGACGATTACTGGTCGCCTTTCAAATATAAAAGACCAAGTGGATTTAACTTTCGCTTCAATCGGTGATTCGGTACATTCGATTGCGATGGAGGTGTTTAACTGGCTCGTCGATGAGCTTACCCGGCTTAGGGAATGGATTGATGAAAATCAGGAGGTGGTTAAACGGGCGTGGGAAGAAATACTAAGCACTATCCGACCGCTCACTGAAGGCATCGCTAATGCATGGGACCGTTTCATGTCAGCGCTCGAAAAAAATCCAGAACTGCTCGTCGATATCGCGAGAAAAATAAAAGATGTGATTAACGCTCTCGTTGGCCTTCTCATCCTGAATTCTATTATTTTACTGGCCGTCAAATTTGCCGAAGCGATGTTTTTCGTAAGCGGAGCGCTCGGCGCGGTCGGTGGCTCACTCGGAGGATTAACCGCTTTCCTCGTTAATCCGTGGACGCTCGCAGTTCTCGGCGTAATTGCCGGACTCTATCTCTGGTACAAAAATCAGAAAGATGTCAACGAAGCGATTGAGAGAGCGACGGATGAAGTAACGGATAATATCAATGCGCTGCGAGATGAAGCGGCGGAAATAAAATCTGTCGCTGGCGAAACCCTTCAACTCTCACGAGCAAACGATACTTCCGAGGAATCTTTCAATCGCGTCAAGCAGCTCGTACTCGAATTGCTTGATAAGTATCCCGAGTATGCAGAGAAAGTGGGAATCACATCTGACGAAACTGGTCAGCTCTTCGATGCAAACGGCGATTTAATAACAAGCATCGATGACTTGAGCGGTAGATTGAATTCCTTTTCGACCGATGCTTTCTGCGATGAACTATACGATGCAACGACGGAAGCGGTCAGTCTTCGTGATGCGATTGCCGATGCGATAAGAATGAGAGATAGCTGGATGGGTCGGGCTTCCTCAGCGGTGAGCAGAGCGTTCGGTATGGAAGGGACGACTCAAGTTCTTCAGCGGGGAGCTGGCGGCGAGTATGAAGCGAGAGATATCAATCAGCGCCAACTCGAAGAAATGGAACGGGCGGGGAGTTTTCTCGAATCTATACTCGGTACCGCTGAAGATGCAACCGAAGAGCTTGAAGACCAAGGTGTAGAGCAGGAGCAAGAAAGAGAGCGCTCGGGTGGTGGTGGCGTAAGCGCGGCGGAGAGAGGTGGTTTGGATTTCAGCCGCCTCGTCGAAGGTATCGCGACGGTCGGTGATGCTTTCAAAGCTCTCACGAGCGGGGATTATTCCGGACTTACCGATATCGGAGAAGAGATAGTCGAGGCTTTCCGTTTACCGTGGGAAAAATATATCGCTCTCTTGATGAGCCAGCGAAAGGATAAGCCAGAACTGGGCTGGTGGTTACTGAGCAAGGAAGAGCGGTATGGGAAAAAACCCGGAGCTATGGGTCCGGAGGAGCGGCAGGACTGGGAGGGTAGAAAGAAGCAGGCGGGTCGTGATTATCTCGACGAAATCAATGAGCCCGTGAATGAAATATTCCGAAGCTTACGCGAAAGCATCGTATCGTCAGCGGAGATGCTCGGCGCATCTATCCTCACCGGAGATATAGCCGGAGCGCTCCAGAAAGTATTTTCATCGCTCGGGAATCAAATCGGTAATTACGTCAATCGGATGATAGCGCCGAAGGGTTCGAGCATGGGGCTTCAGCTCCTCGGTGGTCTCGCTGGTGGATTGGTCGGCGCTGGTATCGGTCTCCTCGGCGGATTATTCAGTAAGAAAAAAAGTAATGATGGCTCATCTGTAACGACTCCCATCTACGCCCATGTAACGAATTTCCCGGAGGACCGACTCGGTGGGTATCTACCGTTCTCATTCCTTTTCTCCGGTCGCTCCGGCCTGTATGATGTAGATTATAGAGGAGCGAGCCTCGACAGGATGCGGAGCAGTCGAAGGCTCGGTATGCATTACGGACAATAATGCTTAGGCTCTGGACATACGTTAACGTCGACGCTGACGGTGACCCGTCCGCTTCAGGCACTTACTTTGAAATCCCCATCTACACGCTTCGGGTTCAGATGGGGCAGAATACATACATCCAGCCTGTGAGAGACGGTACTGAGATTTTCGTAGATGACCCTCAACCGATGCATCCGGTCAGGATTAATCTTCAGCTCCTCATGGCTGATATTGATTTGAAAAGCGAGAGCGCTTACATGGGCTTACATCGATACCTTGGTCCCGTCCTCTACTTTCATAAGATGGAGCACATGTGGGTCGCTCTCTTCACTCAAAGCGACCAAGAGACTTCGAGGAAATGTTATCTATGCCGATTGCTCGAAGTCGACCAAGTACTTGCCGGATGCTCGACCATCAATACCGATGAAATGACGTATGGGCCGCAGGAAGAAGTCGGCGGAGCTCCGATGCTTTTCACGTTATACGTTGACAGGAGCGGAGTTTTCACTGACTATGATGACGTAACAAGTGGAACCTATATCAGAAGGGAGCCAACGTCATGAGGTATTTTTTCATCGCTCTGCTTTGTGTCCTGCTCATCGGATGCAGTAACTCTCCGACTCTACCGGGCATTCACGTCGGTCCTTATATCGGGAGCGTACCCAGCGATGGCAATCTAACCGGAACGAAGGCGCTCGGGCATAAAAACAAGGATATCTATAATCCGACTAAAGAGGATATCCAGTATTATTGCTCGATGTGCCATTT
>Ga0180431_10003561_pt1 | contig 19997 bp, 15 predicted proteins | sample SS_ome_11_FD_132459 | JGI IMG/M metagenome (GOLD analysis project Ga0180431, IMG submission 132459) | Hypersaline lake sediment archaeal communities from the Salton Sea, California, USA - SS_1_MS_1 metaG | ecosystem: Environmental > Aquatic > Non-marine Saline and Alkaline > Hypersaline >... | reverse complement strand
GCCGAAGGTGAGTTCCTCCGCCACGCGCCCGCCCATGGTGACGATGAGGTCCTCGAGGCCCTCCTTCCTCCGGAAGTGGTATTTGTCCTCGACCGGCAGGTGGAAGGCCGCCCCGAGGTACGGCCCGCGTGGTATGATGGTGACCTTGTGGAGAGGGTCGGTGTTGGGGAGGGTGGCAAGGAGGAGGGCGTGACCGGCCTCATGGTAGGCGGTGACCTTCTTCTCCTCCTCGCTCAGGGCGAGACTGCGCCGCTCGCGCCCCCAGCGCACCTTGTCGCGCGCCTCCTCGAGTTCCTCGAGGGTGACGGCCTTGAGGTCCTTGCGCGCCGCCAACAGGGCCGCCTCATTGATGATGTTGGCGAGTTCGGCGCCCGAGAACCCCGGGGTGCCGCGCGCCACGGTGGCCAGCTCGGTGCCCGCCGCCAGCTTGATCCGCTTGGCGTGCACCTTCAGGATCTGCTCGCGCCCCTTGACGTCGGGCAGCGAGACCGTCACCTGCCGGTCGAAACGGCCGGGTCGCAACAGGGCCGGATCGAGCACGTCGGGCCGGTTGGTGGCGGCAATGATGATGACCCCCTCCTGGGTGTCGAAGCCGTCCATCTCGACGAGCAGCGCGTTGAGGGTCTGCTCCCGCTCGTCGTGGCCGCCGCCCAGTCCGTGGCCGCGGTGGCGGCCGACGGCGTCGATCTCGTCGATGAAGATCAGGCAGGGGGCGTGTTTCTTTCCCTGCTCGAACATGTCGCGCACCCGGCTGGCGCCCACCCCCACGAACATCTCCACGAAGTCGGAACCGCTGATCGAGAAGAAGGGGACGTTGGCCTCGCCGGCGATGGCGCGGGCAAGAAGGGTCTTGCCGGTGCCGGGGGGACCGACCATCAGGACCCCCTTCGGGATGTTTCCGCCGAGTTTCTGGAACTTCCGGGGGTCCTTCAGGAAGTCCACGATCTCCCAGAGTTCCTCCTTCGCCTCCTGGATTCCGGCCACGTCCCTGAAGGTCACCTTGTCGCGATCCATGCTCAGGAGGCGGGCCTTGCTCTTGCCGAAGCTCATGGCCCCCCGGCCCGCCGCCTTCATCTGGTGCCGGAAAAGCAGGAAGAGCAGAACAATCAGGACCAGGATCGGCAGAAAGCTGATCAGGATGGTCCGCATGTAATTACTATCTTCCCGGTAGGGAACGTCGTTCTTGAAGAGGGCGTTCAGCTCGCCGGCCATGGTAAGGGTGTTCACCGGGACGCGGAACTTGTATTTCGACTTCAGGTTCCGGATGGCCTCCGGTCCGATCGAGGATTTCGGCTGGCGGTATCCGATGAGGACGGCCTCCCGGTTTTTCGTCGAGGCGGGGGCGATCTTGAGGCGCTTGTCGCCCTCGAGGATCACCTCGTTGCGCAGCACCCACGATTCGAATTCCGCGAAGGAGGCCGTCTCCTCGCCCGGTCCGGCGGGGGTCTGGTCGCCTCCGATGTAATGGGCGTTAACGCCGACGAGTTCGTTGAGGCGTTCGCCGTGCAGGTCGAGGTTGACGCGCGTCCGGAACGGCCGGGGGTCGCCGTCCGGCACCATCACGGGCTTCTCGCTGGCATGTCCCACGATCTCGGCGTTGAACGAGGACTCCCTCGTGACCACCTCGAGCGGGAATTCGCTCATGTTCTGGATCACCTTCCCCTGTGCCATCAGTTGTTCAAACCTGCTGTAGGAAATCGAACGGCCCTTCCCGTCCCCGATGCCCACATAGGCAAGGGTCAACAGGCCGATCGCGATGGCAAAAAGAATGAGAACCCGCCAGTTGAACGACCCGGGAGGCTCACTGCCCGGCTTCCGCGGCTCGTTCGGGCTCGGAGGTTGTTGGTCTGACATGGGTATTTGGAATCACTCGGGATGTCCGCCGGCCATACGCCGGGGTGCCACGGTAAACCACTGAATCCAAAAGAAAATTGAAATTTTCGCTCACTGCCGGGCATCGAGGACCCGCTGCATGGCGATCGCGAGGGTTTCGGCGCTTTCGGGCGGCAGGGGGCGGGGAACGATCACTCCGAGCACCAGCGGCCCGAAACGGGTGTTGATCGGGACGACTTCCATCGTCTGCTCGGGGCCGATCCTGACGCGCAGACCGGTGACGGCGGACCCTCCCGCCTGCCGCGTGGCGGTCCGCGATGCCCGGGCGAGCGTGCCGGCCACCTGATGCAGCTTCGCCGAATGCACCTCGTCGGCAAGCACCCTGCCCTCGCGGTCCAACAGGAACCAGGTGGCCGTGGAGATCCCTTCCCGCAGCCATGACCCGAACGTCTGGAGCCGCTCGACAAACGGAACACGAGCCGGACGGGACGACGGCGCCGCCGCAGCGGGGGCGGGCCCGGAGGTTGAATCCCCGTCGGCGAGCAATCCTCCCCGGGCGGCGATGGCGCGGGCGGCCGACAAGGCTTCCCGGGCCTGTGCTTCGCCGCCGGAGGCAGCCGTGGTCTGCTCGGGCGCCGGCCCGGTCTCGTCCGGTTCGGACGGTTTGGCATCGGCCTCGGCAAACCCCTCGAAGCTGTCGCCGTAGGTCTCGGGCGCCCGGGGGTCATCCCCCTCCGGCGGCTGCGCGATGAGGGCCTCCGCGAGGCGCCGCAATTCGTCTCGGTCAAGCCAGGGAGCGATCGGGTCCATCGTCACTCTGTCAGGACGCCCTCGAGTTTCGCATCGATCTCTGCCCGGAGACTGTCGAAAACCGAGAGAACCATTTTGCCTTCGGGGAGGACACCCACCGGCACACCCTTGGCGCTGGCCCGAATGAAGAGGTCGTCCCTCGGCACCGCGGTTCGCATCACGAGTTCCGGCGGAAGGATGTTGCGGAGCGACTGAACCGCTTCGCGGCTTTCGGACAGCTTGGCCTGCATCATGGTGAGGACGACCCCAAGGATGCGGAGCCGGGGGTTCACGATCCGCATGCGGGTGAGTGCCTCGAGCATCTTCGGAACGGAGCGAATGCCAAGCGGTTCGGCCTGCTGCGGCACCATCACGGCCGTAGCCGCCGTCAGGACATCCGCCGTGGCCCCGAACAACCCCGCCGCGGTGTCCACCACGCACACCTCGAAGCCCAATCGGCGGGCGTCCCGCAGGAACCTCCGCACCCGGTGCAGACTCACGCCCATCGACCCCCCGCCCAACTCGTAGGCGCTGGCCTGTCCCGCCGCCACCAGACTCAACGTGTCGAGACGCGTCGGCACCACCAGATCGGCGGTCTTGATCGACGGATCGTCGATCATGTCGTAGAAGCCGGAGAGGAGGCGGCTCTGCCGGGTCAGCGAGAGTCCCACCGAGCCCTGCGGGTCGGCGTCGACAAGGAGGGTGGGACGTCCGTTCCTCGCGAAGGCATGGGCGAGGTTGATCGCGACGGTGGTTTTGCCGACCCCGCCTTTTTGGCTCGAAATTGCGATCGTTCTCACCGGGTGTTCCTCTGGTCGGGGGACTTTAACCGGCCGTCCATCGAGCAAAAGCCTTTTCTTGCCTGCCTCGGGGCGGCGCAACGCCGGGGGGGCGTTTCCGAACGGGAGGCGTTCCGGTGGTCTGCGGCGGGGGAATTCTGTGGCCAAACGCCCCGTGCGTGTTGCACTATCGCGCCGGAACAAGGACCGAATCGTCATGAAATCGTCACTCATCACCGCGCTGATCGCCCTCACCGTCACAACCTGCCTGACTGCCGACACGATCCGGATGAAGGACGGCACGCAGTATGAAGGCACGATCGTCTCCGAGGATGCCGAAAGCTACACGATCCGGATCGAGGTTTCGGCCGGGATCAGGGACGAGAAGCGTCTCCCGAAGCCGGAGGTGGCGGCGGTCAAACGCAGCGGACCGGACGATGTCGCCTTCGAGGAGATCGCAAAGCTTGTCCCGGCGCCCGACCGGATGGCGGCCGAAGAGTATCAGGAGCGCATCGCCAAGGTGAACGCGTTCCTCGACGCTTACCCGCAATCCACTCATCTCAAGGAAGCCCGAAAAATCCTCGAGACCCTCGAAAAGGAGCGTGAACTCGCCGCAGACGGCGCGCTGAAGCTGACAGGCCGATGGATTACCGGCAATGAACGCGCCGCCAATGCCTACGAGATCGATGCCCGGCTCCTCGCCAATGACTTCAAGGCGGATGCAAGGGCGGGACGGTTTCGCGACGCCCTGCGCCACTTCGAGGTGTTGCGGCAGGAATTCCGGAATTCCTCACATTTCCAACCGGCGGCGGAATTGGCAAAGCAGGTCCTCGTGACCTACCAGCGAGCGGTCGCCGACGACCTCGAGGCGGTCGACGACCGGAAAAAACAACGCGAGGAGGAAATCCAGCGCATCGCCTCCGACGAACGCGAGACCGAACGGGCTGCCATCGCCCGCCGCGATGCCGCATACGAGCGCCTCGTCAAATCGGAAAAGCAGGACCTGAAGACGAATTGGCCGACCCTCGACCCCTACCACCCGAAACCGATGGAGGAGACCCTGCGGGCGATTACGAAGACGCTCGCCGAGATCGAGCGCGACTTGCAGGAGGACGTCACTCCTGCCTGCCCGGTCTACCGCGCCGCATGGATGGCCGCCGCTGCCGGAAACAAGGAAGAGGCCTCCGATCTCATCAGGGAGTTGCAGTCCCTCGACGTCCCGGAGCGCTACATCGTGATGTTGGAGAAGAAGCTCGAAGACGCCGGAAAGACGGATCCCACCGGTGAACCGCCGGCCGGACCCGACGGCGAACCCCGACCCGGATCCGCCACCGCGGATGATGATCCGGAAAACGAGCCGGAGGGAACAAGGACCGCCACCGGCGAAGATCAGCCCGGGAAAACCGAGACCGCCAGCCCGCGCTCCCCCGCCTCGCCGTCAGCGGATCGCCAACCGGACAAGGCGGAGAAGGGCTTCCCGATGAGGTCGATTCTCCTCGTCGTCATGATCGTGGTCATCATCGTGGCCCTCGTGGCGGCCTTCGGCGGCAAGAAAAAATAAAAACTCTCATGGCTCCATCCCATCGTCGCGCCAGCCGGTCACGAAAAACGAGCGAGACCGACGTGGCGCTGAGTGTCGACCTCGACGGCTCGGGGCGTTCCGGGATCTCCACCGGCATCGCCTTCTTCGATCACATGCTGGACCTCTTCTCCCGGCACGCCTTGGTGGATCTCGAGGTGCGCGTCGCCGGAGACCTCTCCGTCGACTACCATCACACCGTCGAGGACACCGGCATCGTGCTCGGCGAGTGCCTGCGGGAGGCCCTCGGCGGCAAGGAGGGACTCAACCGCTACGGCCACGCATACGTCCCGATGGATGAAGCGCTCAGCCGCGTCGTGATCGATCTCAGCGACCGGCCATGGCTCGAGTTCCACGCCCCCGGCGACACCCCTTCGGCTCAGAATCTCCCCTTCAGTCTCGTCGAGGAGTTCTGCCGGGCCATGGCGTCCAATCTCAGGGCCAATCTGCACGTCGAGGTGCTCCGCGGACGCGATGGCCACCACATCACGGAAAGCGTCTTCAAGGGCCTCGCCCGCGCTTTCCGCATGGCCGCCAGCCTCGATCCGCGCGTCCGTGGCGTCCCCAGCACCAAGGATGTCCTGTAACGCCATGCAGGCCGGCGTGATCGACTACGGCGGAGGAAACATCCGCAGCCTCGTCAAGGCGCTCGAAGCGTTGGGGGCCGCCCCCGCCATGGTAACCTCCCCCGAAACGCTCGCCCCGGTCGACGTGCTCTTCTTCCCCGGGCAGGGCGCCTTCGGCGATTGCATGAAAAAACTGGAACGCCTCGGACTGAGCGATCCCCTGCGCGACTGGGTGCGCGAGGATCGTCCCTTCTTCGGCATCTGTATCGGATATCAGTTGCTCTTCGAGCAGAGCGAGGAGTCCCCCGGATGCCGGGGCCTCGGCGTGTTGGAAGGCCGCGTCAAGCGCCTCCCGTCCCGGGATCTCAAGATCCCCCACATGGGATGGAACAGCGCCGAACTCCGGGAGCCCGAGACAACTCCATGGCAGGGGCTCGGTTCCGAACCATACTTCTACTTCGTCCACTCCTACCACCCCGTCCCCGCCGACCGCACCCTGGTCGCCGCCGAGACCGACTACGACGGGCGCTTCGCCTCCGCCGTCCAGCGGGGTGGCCTCGTCGCCACCCAGTTCCATCCCGAAAAAAGCCAGAAAGCCGGCCTGCGCCTCCTCGAAAACTTCCTCCAGACCCACGCCTCGCCAGCGCCCTCGAAATCCCGCCCCTGAGGCCGCCGGTCCGGGGTGTGCCCCGGTTCCGCCCGCACCCTCCGGCCAACACGCCCCGTGCCCATGCCGGCCTTCATGGACCGGCAACGTCCCTTCAGCACACCCCCGTGTCGGGGCCGGTCCCCGCCAGCCGGCCTCACGCCGTGACCCGCATCGGCATCAGGACGTAAAGAAAGGCGCCCGTGGCCCGCAGCACCCCGGGACTCATCTCGTCGATCAGGTCCAGTTGCACGTTTTCGTCGTCGAGGTTCCGAAGCGGCGCCATCAGGAACTCGGGATTGAACGCGATCGAGATTTCCTTCCCGTCGTAGTTCACCGCCACGGACTCCCTTGCTTCCCCGATGTCGGGCGAGTTGGCGGTCACGTCAAGATTCCCATCCTTGAGAACCAGTTTCACGGAACTCGATTTCTCGGACGACAGGAGTGAAACGCGGCGCGCCGTCTCGAGCAACGCCTCGCGGCCGATCGTCAGCCGCTCGCGCGTCTCCCCGGGAATCACCTGCCGGTAGTTCGGGTAGTTCCCCTCGATAAGCTTCGAGACGATCAGTCCGCTGCCGATTTCGAAGCAGATCTGGTTCTCGGTGAGCCGCGCCACCACTTCCCCCTCCTCGCCCAGCAACCGCTGCAGTTCCTGCACCGCCTTCGTCGGAATGATGAAGTCGGTTTCGTGACTGGCCGGGAATTCGAGATCGTTCTCCACCATCGCCAGGCGGCGCCCGTCGGTCGCCACAAAGGTCAGCTTCCCCTCCGCGAAGGCCGTGAAGATCCCGTTCAACACATAGCGAGTCTCGTCATTGGATATCGCATACGAGGTCTTGCGCAGACTATCGCGCAACAAGGACTGCGGAATCTTGTACTCCTTCGAGTCTGCAAAGTCCGGTAGAGGAGGGAACTCCCCTCGCGGCAGCCCGATGATCTTGAAGAAGCTCGGCCCGCAGGTGATGCTCGCCACGTCCTTCGAGTCCACCGAGATCTCCACCTCCGCCGCCGGCAACTCGCGAATGATGCTCACAAGCCGCTTCACCGGCAGGGTCGTCGACCCCTCCTTGGGAACCTCCGCCTCCACCGTGCCGCTCACCCCGACATCAAGATCGGTCGTCGTCAGACGAAGCTCGCCCTCCGCCGCCTCAATCAGGACATTCGACAAAATCGGCAGGGTGGTCCGCGTGCTCACAACGTGCTGGACCTGCTGAAGCCCGTCCAAAAAGGCATCCCTCGCGATTCGGAATTTCATGTCTCAACCACTCCCAAGCCGGGAACGATGCGAGTTTGCGACGAAATGACTGATTGGCAAGCATTCTTTAAGAAACTGAAACAATGACCGCGGGCGCGCCGGAACCCCCCACGCCCCGCTCCAGAGCCGCCCCCGTGTGGAGTGCGGTGGCAAGCGACGCAGGAGCAGCTTGCCCGTCGTAGCCCGCAGGGCGAAGCCGGGCGACACCGCTTTGGTGGGTAGCGGTCCGACCCCCAAAAAACGCCCTCACCGCTCGTCGGCGCTCCTGCTGGCGAGGCGCGTGCTGCCAAGGCCACAGTCCCCCGGAACACCAGACTACCGTTTCAGCCGGGCCGCCAAGGCGCCGATCGTCTGCCGGACGTGCTCGTCGGTCTGCATCATCCCCTCGACCTTCCTGCAGGCATGGATAACGGTTCCGTGGTCCCGCCCGCCAAAGGCCTCGCCAATCTCGACCAACGACCCGCCCGTCAGCTTGCGGCTGAGATACATCGCGATCTGCCGTGGGAAGGCGATGTTGGCGGGGCGGCGCCGGCTCGACATGTCCGCCAGCCGGATATCGTAGTGCTCCGCCACGGTCTTCTGGATGGCATCGATCGACACCTTCGTGGCCGCCTCCTCCCGCAGGATGTCCCGGAGGAGTTCCTCGATCCGCTCGTTCGACAATTCTCCCTGGCCCAGCGAGGTGAACGTCGCGACGCGGACAAGGGCCCCCTCGAGGCGGCGGACGTTGCTGCGGATCCGCTCCGCGATGAAGCGGACCCACGACTCCGGCAACTGCACATCCCATTCCTCCATCTTGCGCTGGAGGATGGCAATGCGGGTCTCAAGCTCCGGAGGCTGCAGCGCCACCGTCAATCCGCACTCGAATCGCGACACCAGCCGCGGCTCGAGGGTCTGAATCTCGGAGGCCGGCCGGTCACTCGACAACACCACCTGCGCCTGCCCGTCAAGAAGCGTGTTGAAGGTGTGAAAAAACTCCTCCTGCGATTTCTCCTTGCCCGCCAGAAACTGCACGTCGTCCACCAGAAGCACGTTCGCGCGACGATAGCGCCGCCGAAACCGGTCCAGATCTCCGCGCCGAACCGACTTGATGAACTCGTTCGTGAACTGCTCGCAGGTCAAATACAGGATCTTCACCCCCGAAAGCCCCCGCAGGGCGCGCCGCCCGACGGCCTGCATCAAATGCGTCTTGCCCAATCCCGAGTCGCCGTGGATGAACAGTGGATTATAGGCCCTTCGCTCCCCGGCCGCCACCGCCATGCAGGCGGCGTGCGCAAAGCGGTTGTTCTCGCCCACCACAAATCGCTCGAACGTGTAGAGGGGGTTCAACCCCGCCGCTTTCGTCAGGTTGTCGAGGCTTTCCGCCCCCTCCCCCCGGTCCGGCCGGCGCTCTTCGAGCAGCGTCAACTGCTTCGTTCCTCCTCCGTTCATGGTCAACACCCTCGGTTGCCCGCCGCAACCCACCACCTGGCCCAGGGCCTCCGTCAAATCCGGAAGAAAGTTCTCCTGGATCCACAAGACGTGCGTCTCCGTCGGAACCAGCACCATCACCTGATTCCGGTCTTCGACCCGCAGTTGCATCTGCTTGAACCAGCGTTCGGTGGTGTCGGCACTCAGTCGGACGCGAAGGCTTTCCAGCACCCGCCTTGTGGCCTCCTCGTTGCTTAGCGGCGCGCGTGGCGCCTCCACCCTCCTCGTCGTGCCGTCCCCTACCGATGTTCCTGCTCCTCGTTCAGCCGTTCTGGTCATTTTTCTATTCCACTTTTCCTTGTTACCAAGTTGACAGTATTTTATACACCCCCCGCGCGGGGTCTGACCGTTTTGTCACAAACCTCAAACCCACGCGGCAATCTCCGGCTTACCTCTCCGCGGCCAATGTGACAAAATGTTTTCGCAAGCCGAACGCAAGATGCGTGGAACGCTTGTGGAAAAGTCCCCCCGAACACCCCCTCATGTTAGACGGCCCGCCTCGCTGCTTAACTTGCCTGTATCTTACATGCCGCCCGGAACTTCGCCTCACCCGCCCGGCCTTCCGCCCCCCCCCGCAACCCGCCGGCCGCCAAGGAGACCGCCCAGCACCCCGCACCCAACCGTCAGGAAGGTGTTGATCGGGTAAAACCACATCGAACTCAGCTCTGGCATGACACGCTCCGCCGTCCCGGCGTCGATCCAGCCGAGGATCTGCGCAAGGCGGTAAATGTCGGGCTGGGCCCATGCCGCAACCGCAATCGAGAGAATCGTTCCCGCCACCAGCCCCCCCGTGCTTCGCGGCCACGGCGCAATCGCCAGAATCAGAATCCCGAGAAGCGGCCCGTAGACATACGCCACCATGCGGAACGCAAGACCAATCAGATCCCGGTCGCCCTCCGCCTCGTAATTGAGACTCAACAAGAGAGCCGCCATCACGAGCAAGGCCGCCCACAGGACCACAAGGCCCCGCGACAGCCGCACCATGCGCCTCTCGTGCGCGGTCTCCGAGAGCCGCTCCTTGCCGAAAATCATCGAAAGGGTGGTCTGGGAAAGCGCCGCAAGGATTGAATCGAGGCTGCTCACCGCCGCCGCGAAGGCGCCCGCGATGATGAGCCCCTTGATTCCCGCCGGCAGAACGGTCGTGATCCAGACCGGGAAGACGAAGTTCGGGTCCTCCGCGAAGAGGGCCGCGGCCGCCTCTCCCGGCGGGCGCTCGCGATACCACGCAAACAACCCCGCCCCCACCAGCAGCATCATCAGCGTGATGACCTGCGAGACGCTGCTCCAGACCACCGCCTTCCGCGCCTCCCGCGCATTCCGGCAGCAGAACATCCGCTGCGTGTTCAGTTGGTCCGTCCCGAAGGCCGCCACGTTCTGGAACGGCATCGCGAGGATCGCCACCCAGATCGTGTAGCGCAGGGCGGGGTCCTCGAACGGGGAGGTGGCGTCGAACCAGCGCATCTTGTTGATGACGCCCCCGGGCGTTTCCACCGCGGCATTGAGCGCCACGATGGTGTCCCATCCAAGGGCGGTCAGCAACCAGCCGAGCGCAAGGATCCCCCCGAAGATGAAGACCCCGAACTGAATGACGTCGGTCCAGATCACGGTCCGCATGCCCCCCATCAGCGTCCAGATCATGGCGAACACGCCGATCACCGCGATGCACCCCCACATCGGCATGCCCGTCACCGTTTTCAGGATGATCGCCGTCACAAGCACCCGCACGCTCTGTCCGAGGACCGCTCCCAGCGAGAAGAGAACCGTCACCAGCTTCTTCACCCCTTCCCCGAGGCGCTGCCCCATGTAGTCATAGGGACTGAAAACCTCGCGCTCGTAATAAAGCGGAATCAGGAAGTAGCCCACGATGAAGCGGGCCAGAATCGAGCCGATCCCCCATTGCAGATACGTAAAGTCGCCCTGCAGCGCGTAAACCGTGCCGGGAACCCCGATGAACGTCAGGGCGCTGATCTCCGTGGCGATGATCGACCCCGACACCGCGGGCCACGGCAGCGACCGCCCCGCCAGAAAAAAATCCTTCACCGTGGCCTGCCGCCCCCGCAAGGCATGACCGATGACCGTCGTCAGCACAAGGTAGCCCGCCACCACCCCCCAATCCCAGTTCGTGAACTCCTCGTGAACCCCTTCCATCCGCGCCGCGAGGCTAGCAGGACCCCCGCACGCTCCGCAACCCATCGTCACGGATTCTTGCCCGCGGGCCGCGGGAGATCGCCCTCTCCCGCCCTCCCCGGAGAAAAATCAAGCCTCGCATGGTTAAATTCTTGTCGCTCGGGGACCGGCCGCTATGCTGGCCGTCAGATATTTGCATGTTGCCTGCCGAGGGAAGCTCCGCCTGTGTTGCTGGAATCATCCCCGCCCGATGGGGCTCCTCCCGCTTCCCCGGAAAACCCCTCCATTTGCTCGCGGGGCGGCCTCTCCTCCAGCACGTGTTCGAGCGCGTCAGGCGTTGCGGCGCCCTCGATTTCCTCCTGATCGCCACCGACGACGCCCGCATCATGGAGGCCGCGGCCGCCTTCGGCGCGGAAGCCGTCCTCACCTCCCCCGGCCACCCGAGCGGAACCGACCGCATTGCGGAGGCGGTGCGCGGCCGGCCCGATGCGACGCATGTCATCAACATCCAGGGCGACGAACCGCTGATCGATCCCGCCCTCGTGGATTCGCTGGCCGAAGCCCTCGTGGCCGATCCGGAGCTGCCGATGATCACCGCCGCCGCCCCGTTCTCCGATGCGGAGGCCGTCCGCGACCCCTCGCAGGTCAAGGTCGTGCTGGACCGCAACGGCGAGGCGCTCTACTTCTCGCGGAGCGCCATCCCGTACCGGCGCGCCTCGCCGCCCGGGTTGCGGACCCTCCGGCACATCGGGCTCTACGGGTACCGCCGCGACTTCCTCGAACGCTTCGTGCATTGGCCGCCCGGCCTGCTCGAACAGGCCGAGCAACTCGAACAACTGCGGGCCCTCGAAAACGGAGCCCGCATTCGCGTCCTTCCCGCCGATGACCACGCCCCCGGACTCGACACTCCCGAGCAGGCGCCCGGCCTCGAGGCGCTTCTCGCCGCCGGCCAGCCGCCCATGAACCGATAACTCGAACCCACCTACCAGACTTGAAGTACATCTTCGTCACCGGCGGCGTCGTCTCCTCGCTGGGCAAAGGGCTGGCCACCGCCTCCATCGGAACCCTTCTCGAACACCGCGGCCTCGAAGTCACCATCCAGAAATTCGACCCGTATCTCAACGTCGACCCGGGCACCATGTCGCCCTTCCAGCACGGCGAAGTCTATGTCCTCAACGACGGCGCGGAGACCGACCTCGACCTCGGCCACTACGAGCGCTTCACCAACTGCGTCCTGACCCGCTTCAACAACCTCACCTCCGGCCAGGTCTTCGAGAGCGTCATCCGCAAGGAACGCCGCGGCGACTACCTCGGCAAGACGGTCCAGTACATCCCCCACGTCACCGACGAGATCAAGGCGCGCATCCACGAGCTGGCCGCCCTCAACTCGGAGGTCGACGTCATCCTGACCGAGATCGGCGGCACCGTCGGGGACATCGAGGGCACCCTCTTCCTCGAGGCCCTCCGCCAGTTCTCCCTCGAAGTCGGCCGCGAAAACGTCTGTTTCATCCACGTCACCCTCCTCCCGCTCATCCGCGCCGCCGGCGAAATCAAGACCAAGCCCACCCAGCAGTCGGTCGCCAAACTGCGCGAAATCGGCATCCAGCCCGACATCATCATCTGCCGCACCGAACACGAACTCGACGAGGACAACCGGCGCAAGATCGCCATGTTCTGCAACGTCGACCGCAAACACGTCGTCGCCTTCCGCGACGTCAAACACACCATCTACGAGTGCCCGCTCGACCTGCGCCGCGACAAGATCGACCGCCTCGTCGTCGACCACCTCGGCATCGGCTCCCCCACCCCCGACCTCGAAGACTGGGAGTCCTTCGTCGAGCGCGTCGTCAACCCCGCCCACCGCCTCGATGTCGCCGTGGTCGGCAAATACATCGAACTCCAGGACGCCTACAAGTACATCTACGAATCCCTCACCCACGCCGGCGCCGCCCATGACGCCAAGATCAACGTCGTCCGCGTCGACGCCGAGTCCATCGAACAAAACGGCGTCGAACGCGTCGTCGGCCAGGTCGACGGCATCCTCATCCCGGGCGGCTTCGGAGACCGCGGAATCGAAGGCAAGATCCTCGCCGCCGGCTACGCCCGCACCCGGGAGATCCCCTACTTCGGAATCTGCCTCGGCATGCAGGTCGCCACCATCGAGTTCGCCCGCAACATCTGCCACCTCGAAGGCGCCGACTCGACCGAGTTCAACAAGTCCACCCCCCACCCCGTGGTCTGCCTCCAGGAAGAACAGAAGGGCGTCCGCGACCTCGGCGCCACCATGCGGCTCGGCGCCTGCGAGTCGATCCTCTTCAGCGGCACCCGCGCCTCCGAACTCTATGGCGGCGCGGACCGCATCCGCGAGCGCCATCGCCACCGTTACGAATTCAACTCCGACTACCAGGAACCGCTCCAGGAAGGCGGACTGGTGGTGTCCTCCGTCTCCGCCAACGAGGGCCTCGTCGAAATCATCGAACTCCCCGAGCACCCGTTCTACGTCGCGGCCCAGTTCCACCCCGAGTTCCAGTCCAAACCCAACCGCCCCCACCCCCTCTTCTCCGGCTTCGTCAAGGCCGCCCTCGAAGCCAAGCTCGCCGTCCCCGCCTGACCGCAGGCAAAGACAAGATGGCATGACCGTCGCGGTCATGATCTCGGAGCGTTTCATCGTCGCCGCGCCCATGCATCTCGAATCCCGCCGCAAGGTCGCCCACGGTCGTTGTGTTCCGCCCGGCGAGACCATCGCCCGGATCGAGGCGCTGCTCCGCCCCCGCTTCGATTTCCGGACGCACGACGAGCGGGTCAGCGCGCACCTGCACTGGACCGCCCTCTTCCTCGACGACGACCCCGGCTTCCGCGCCATGGGCAAGGGGATCACACCCGAGTTCAGCCGCGCCGGAGCGCTGGCGGAGGCCGCGGAATGGCTGACCGCAAGGGAAGTCGACCGCCTGCCGGGCCATCTCGCCGCCCCTCAGCACAAGGTCGAGAACGCTCTTCCGATCGATTCCCTCGTGTCGCACGTCGCCAACGCCACCCCCCGCGTCCTCGAACGCATCAAATCCCTCGACGCCGCTTGGCATTGGGTGGACGGCTGGTCGCTGCGGCACGCCGCCCCGCGCAAGGTCCCCCTTTCATACGTCCGTCTCGTCAACGGCCCCAACGGCAAGGCCGCCGGCAACTGCCTCGAAGAAGCCGTCGTCCACGCCGTCAACGAGATCTTCGAACGCCGCGCCCACATCACGGTCCTCCGCGACCGCCTCGTCGTCCCCACCATCGACGCCCGATCCATCAAACACCCGATCCTGCGGGCCCACCTCGCGTTCTTCCGCGACAGGCGGATCGACGTCACCCTCAAGGATCTTTCCTTCGGCGGCGCGCTTCCCTGCGTCGGGGCATACTTCCACGACCCCCACGTCCCGGAAGACTACCAGTTCCACCATTTCTTCAAGGTGGGATCCTCGTTCGACCGGGAGGAAGCGCTCCTCCGGGTCTTCACCGAATACGTCCAGGGACGCCGCGCCAACGAATTCCTCGACGGCCCCGGCGATCCGGAACTGGCGCCCCTCCTCAAACCGGACTTCCGCCGCCTCCGCACCCGCGGCGACGACTGCGACAACTTCCTCTCCGCCTTCCTGTTCGGCATGGTCCCCTACCGCCGCGCCGATTTCCTCCGCGAGGGCGATCTCATCCCATTCGATCCGCACCCCGGATACGGGGACTGCCTCGACGACATCCGCCACGCCCTCGAGATCTGCGAAGCGCTCGACAAGGACCTCCTCGTCGTCGACCTCACCGATCCCCGCCTCGGCTTCCCCGTCGTCCAGGTCGTCATCCCCGGATACTCCGACGTCCTCCCCTTCCCCCCCCCCCACAGCCCCGCCCTCTTCCGCCCCCTCACCCGCTCCGAAGTCCTCCACTCTTTCAGCCCGTAGCTTCGAAAGCCGGCCGTCCGGGGTCGACTCAATCCGGGGATCTCCTATTCGGCCTCATCGGCGCCCTCGACCGGCTCCAGCGTCGTCAAGTCGACCATCGTGTCGGATTCCATCGTGGGGCCATCGAGCATGCGGTCGTGTTTTTCAAGGAGGGTCTTCACCGTCATCGGCAACCCCTGCATGGTTCCGCCGGTCTCCTCTCTCAGGATCTCCAGAGCCTTGCCGGCCTGCGCGGGCGTCACGACGTCACCGGTTTCATTCCCGAAGCTGTTTCGGACGTATGTCATGACGCCCGCCAACTCCTCCCCGGTGAGCGGCATCTGGGCCGGCATGACGAGATTCCACTCGGTCCCCTTGACCGTGATCGGCCCTTGCAGGCCATACAGAATGATCATGGCAAGCCGCTCGGTGGGTCCGGTGACCCATTCCGAGCCGGCGAGCGGGGGGGCCACGTTGGGCGCGCCCTGCCCGTTGCTTTGATGACATGCGCCGCACTTCGCGGAATACACCTTCCCGCCCCGCTGCATGAGGGCGTTGAAGATGGTGCCGGTGAGAGACCCGGCTTCGCCGCCCGCCCCGAAGCGGTCACGCACGTAGCCTTCGTAGCGCGGGTTGTAATCGAAGAGCTTCCCCCGCGCGCCCATCACTCCCCCTCCCACCAGCAAGACAAACCCGCAGACAAGGAATACCCACAGCGGAACCGGTTCCCGGCCGCTCCCTTCAACCACCTTTTCCCTCGCCGCGGCGGCGCCCTCCTCGAGGAGGGCGGCATGCACTTCCGAAACATTGGTGCTCTCGTCGAGATCCGGTTGCGAAAACGCCTCGTCCCCGGGCCAGTGCGGTCCCTTCTGCCCGCCGCCTCCCCGCGGTGCGTTCTCGCCTCGATGATCGCCGGCGGATTTCCGGTTTTCGGCCATGATGGAAATTGGTGGTCAGGATTCCGGGGCGCCCGCCTCGTCCGGGCCGTAGTCGATCGCGGCCGGGACCTGGTCGTCCTTGCGGAGCGACGACAGGTAACTGACGAGGGCGCGGATTCTGGCGTTGGGAACGACCTCGGTGCCCGCGGGCGACGGAACCGGCAGGGCATCGGGGCTCCCCTGCCCATGCACGCGCTGCGTAATGAAGTGATGGCGCTGCGGAGGACAGGCCGACCAGTAGTAATCGGCGCCCGCCTTCGCCCGGGGAGCGTAAAGGTGCCGATAGAACCACTCCGCCGGGGTCTCGTCGAGGCCGCCCTCGGCCACATGCCGCTCCACCCGGCCGCCGACATTGCTCAGATCGGGCCCGTATCGCATCAGGCCGACCCATGCGAAGTCCTCACCATGGTAATCGTAAGGAGTGGTCTCACGCCGCGTGTCGACCGGGTTCTCCTTCGTCGGCCGAAAGCCGGCCCACCCCTGCCGTCCGAGATCGGCGCCCGCAAACGTAGGCCGGATCAGTTGGGTATGACAGAGATAGCAGCCCTCGGCGGCGTAGATCGCGGCCCCCGTGGCAATACGGCCGGGACGACGGGGAACGTACACCCCTGACGGCTGGCCCGAATCATCCGAAAAATACACCGGCTCGAGTGCCCGCATTTCCGCAAAAGGCTTCACCACCACCGCCACCCACGGCACGGCGAAGGAGATCAGGAGCCCAAGGATGAACGTCTTGAAGGTCATGGTCGCAGGTGCTCGAGGCGTGCCGGCGTGCCGGCTCGATGCGCTCCGTCGAGGAGGGTCGGATGGCGGCTCCGCCGCCCGAGGCGGGCCCACATCAACACGAGATGAAGAAAGAAGAACAGGTTCGAGACGAGGATGAATCCCCACGCCACGGTCGTCCCGATGGCATACGACTTCCCCCTGATGGCAACGTCCATCCATGGCTTGTCGTAGGCCTCCTGGGCCAAACCCTGCAGGATCCCGCCAGGAATCGAAGCCCCCACGATCGCGATGACCCCGTAGACCGACAGCCAGAAATGCCAAACGATGAACCGCCGCGAAAGCCACTCCCGGCGCGTGATGCGCGGCACGATGAAGTAGATCCCCCCGAATGCCGCCATGCTGAAAAATCCATACAACGCAAGGACCTCGAAACCGTAACCCGTCAGGCTGAACTGTGTGTACTTCAACATCACCGGCGTGTTCAGCACCATGCTGAAGAATCCAAGAGCCACGAAACCAACCGTTCCCGCCACCGCGAACCGCAGCGCGGGACTGGCATGCACGGTCTGCCCGTGACCTCGAATCGTGCAGAGAATGTTCACCCCCGCCGCCAGGGCCGGAATCAAGATCAGAACCGCCGCCGCCGCCCCGGTATACGCCAGAAACTCCGGAACCGGCGCCCCCACCAGCTTCTGCATCCCCGCCCAGGGGGCGATCACCGCCAGCGACCAGAACCCCAACACCGCCAGCGAATAACTGTGCACCGGCCGGCCCGTCACCTTCGGCGTCAGATAGTAGACCGTCCCGAGGCCAACCGGCGCCAAAAACAAGAACACCACCGCCGACTTGTACCAGGCGTTGATCCCGGCCGCCATGAGCGGGTGCCCGTCAAAGACAAAGACGAAGAAGTGCCCCGTCGCGTAGACCCAGGGAAACCAGATCAGGGCCGCCAGCAGATACCACTGCGAGATGTAGGCCCGCGCCCGGGTCCCGCACCGGAACTGCACGAACGACCACACCGCGATGAAGAAATAACCGAGCAGCAGAACCGGCCAGACCGCCGCCGGGAACTCCATCCACGGACGCCCCTCGCCTTCTCCGATCAGGATCCCGATCACTCCCGCCGTGACGCCAAGGTTCCAAAGATGTCCCGCCATCAGAATCGTCCCCGCATGCCGGGCCTCGCGCCGCGAAAGACGCGCCACCAGCCAGAGCGCCAGCCCGATCGCGGCCTGGCACGCCCACCCGTAAACAAGGGTGTTGAGATGCACCGGGTAGGTCCGCCCGACGTCCAGCCAACTGAAGCCCGCAAGGAACTCCGGCGCGTGCATCTTCAGCGACGAGATGAACCCGAATAGAATCGACACCCCCAGCCAGGCCGCCCCGCTCGTGAAAAAAAACATCACCGGATGCCGCAGCGAGCGGTCAATCGCCGCCCGGAGCAGGACGTCCTTCTGATCGGCAGCTTCTGATTCCGTGGCCATGAATCCTCTGCTCTGGTTCTACTTCGGCGGAATGAGGTCCTCGACAGTCAACATCGGCTTGCCGGCCTCGCCCCGGAGGGCCTCCACCTGCTCCGGGGTGACCGGCGAGGCGTCGTTGCCGAAACTATTGCGGACGTAGGTCAGGACCGCCGCCACCTGCTCGTCGGTCTGGAACGACTGCGGCGCCATGGGGGCCGGAAAGTTGTATTCCTTCCCCTTGACCGTGATGGGGCCGGTGAGCCCCCGGAGTTGGATGCGGATCAGATTCTCGACCGGCCCGGCCACCCATTCCGACCCCGCCAGCGGCGGTCCGATGTTGGGCATGCCCTGACCGTCGACCCCATGGCAGGCCGCGCAAAGGTTGAATTGCTGTTTTCCGAGCGCCATCACTTCGGGATCGACCGGGGCGTCTTCGGGCACTTCGGGAATCTCGACCGGCTCCGAAGGCTCCTCGGCCCGTGCCAGCGCGGTCGGGGAGCCCGGCACAAGGTGCCGCGGGTCCTTCACCGGCGCCGGCGCCGCCGCCACCAGCATCTTGCCGGCGTCCTCCATCGCCTGCTCCGGGAGCTTCCCCAGCGCCTCCGCCTGGGCGTCCGCGACCTCCCCGCGTATCTCCACCCGCCGCCGGGCCGCCTCGGTCTCGAAAGCCGGCGCCCGCTCGCCGCCGAACCACGGCCACAGCAACAGCGTCGCCGCCACAAACAACCCGAACAGCAACCCTCCCAGCAGAAATGCCGAAAGCCGCTTGAGAAGACTGTCAGGCGCCGGTTCCATCAGTTGTGCATGTTCGCCGATTCCAGAATGCGCGGGTCACGGTGCGGGTAGAGCGCCGCCGACCCCGTGTTCCGAAGTAGAAAGGACATGAAGCCCGCGCCCACCACGATCAACGCAAGGAGGTCCAGGAGCCATGACCATGCACCCCCGATCCAGAGTTCGGGAGCGCCGTTCAGGACATTCCCGACCGACGGCCCGCGCTCCGGAATGATCATGTGATAGACGTCCAGCAGGTGCACCGCCAGCAGATAAGCCGACACCCCCAGCATGAACTTCGGGTTCTTCTTCACGTCGGCGCGGATCAGGAGGAGGAACGGAACCGCGAAATGCGCGAAGACAAGCATCGTGCTGAGCGTGTTCCATTGCTCCGTGTTGCGCAACAGATAGTAGCTCGTCTCCTCCGTGATGTTCCCATACCAGATCAGGAAATACTGCGAGAACGCGATGTAGGCCCAGAACACGGTGAAGGCGAAGGCCAGCTTCCCCATCAGGTGATCGTGCTCGGGCCCCGCCACGTGCTTGAGGTACCCCTCCCGTCGCAGCAGGATCGTGATCATGATGATAACGGCCATCCCCCCCAGCGCGCTGCCCGCAAAGATGTAAACCCCCCATATCGTCGAATACCACTTGTAATCGAGCCCCATCACCCAGTCGAGCGAGGCGAAGGTCACCACCAGCGCAAAGACCGGAATGCTCCACGCCGAGGCCCCGCGCGACCGCAGAAGCCGCTCCGTCCCGGGCTCGGGATCGGTGTCCTGCCGCACCGACCACTTCCGCAGCCGGTGGATGATCCATCCCAGCAGAAGGAAGTAGGCGAAGAAGCGCGCATGCCAGAACGGGAGGTTCAGATACCAATACTTGTCGGACAGAAGGTGATTGTGTTCGTGCAGGTATTCCGCGACGTCCCCGGTCGCGGCGCGGTGCGCCGTCATCCATTCGTAAAGAAACCGCTGCACCGGCGGGAAGAGCAACGGCAGCCCGAAAATCACCATGAAGGGGAACACATACCCGACGTTCTCCATCACCCGCCGCACCGAGGTCCCCCACCCGGAATTCGAGACGTTGTGCAGCAGGACCCAGAAACAACCCCCGAAGGTCAGCGTCAGAAAGAAAAAGAACG